>Ga0111539_10004421_pt1 | contig 18379 bp, 14 predicted proteins | sample RhiMethybrSRZTD1_FD_79667 | JGI IMG/M metagenome (GOLD analysis project Ga0111539, IMG submission 79667) | Populus rhizosphere microbial communities from Tennessee, USA - Rhizosphere MetaG P. TD hybrid SRZTD1 (version 2) (version 2) | ecosystem: Host-associated > Plants > Roots > Rhizosphere >... | reverse complement strand
GCCGACCTTCCACGGCGTGAGCTACGCCAAGATCGATCGGCTCGGCAGCATCCAGTGGCCGTGCAACGAGCATGCGCCTGACGGGACGCCGACGATGCACATCGGAGAATTCGTGCGCGGCAAGGGCAAGTTCTTCGTGACCGAGTACGTGCCCACCACCGAGCGCACGACCAGCCGCTATCCGCTGCTGCTGACGACCGGTCGCGTGCTGACCCAGTACAACGTCGGCGCGCAGACGCGACGCACGAAGAACGTCGTTTGGCACGACGAGGATCGACTGGAGATGCATCCGCACGACGCCGAAACGCGAGGCGTCGGCACCGGAGACTGGGTCGGCGTGGCGAGCCGCGCCGGCGAGACTGTGATGCGAGCGCTCGTCACCGATCGCGTGCAGCCTGGCGTCGTGTACACGACCTTCCACTTTCCGGAGTCCGGCGCGAACGTCGTGACGACCGAGAACTCGGATTGGGCCACCAACTGTCCGGAGTACAAGGTCACGGCTGTGCAGGTCATCAAGGTCACGCAGCCGGCGCAGTGGCAGCAGCGGTTCCGCGAGATCGCCCAGCGGCAACGCATCCTCAGAGGCGATCGTGTCACTCAGACCTGAGCCGATTCGCGAAGTCAGCGTGCAGCGCGAGCACGCCGGTGCCGTCGAGTCTGCAACTGATCAGGTCGCGGAGGAACGCCCGGTCGCTCTTCACTATTACCGCCTGCCGTACGTCGTGATGCTCGCCTCGCCTGCGGACCTGGAGGATTTCGGCGTCGGCTTCACATTGAGCGAAGGGATCGTCGGCGCTGCCGATGAGATTCGCGGCGTCGAACTGGTCAGGGACGGCGAAGCTCTGGCCGTACACCTGAACATCACGGGTGAGCGGCTCTCCAGGATCCTGCAGCGCCAGCGCAATCTGACGGGGCGCACCGGTTGCGGCCTGTGCGGCGTCGAGAGCGTCGAAGAGGCGATTCGACATCCTGCGCCGGTGCGCCAAGGTGTGAGCGTCACGAGTGCTGAGCTCCATGCAGAGCTTGCGAGATTGCACACGCTGCAGCCGCTGAATCAGAAGACGGGAAGCGTGCACGCGGCGGCCTGGGCGCTGCCTGGGAAAGGTATCCAGGTAGTTCGCGAAGATGTGGGCCGGCACAACGCCCTCGACAAGGTCATCGGCGCGCTGGCTCGGGCCGGGACCGACATGAGCCTGGGCTATCTCATCATCACCAGTCGTGCGAGCTACGAGATGGTGCAGAAGGCCGCGACGGTCGGCGTATCCCTGGTCGTCGCAGTGTCTGCGCCGACGGCATTGGCGATCGATCTCGCCGTGGAAACCGGGGTGACACTCGTTGGCTTTGCGCGCGCGGATCGCCACGTCTTGTATTCCCATCCGCAGCGGTTGCGGGACTGACGCCGATGGATCCCGAGCATCTCGTAGCGATGGTCAACGAGATCGCCGCGTTCTTTGCCGGAGAGGATCCGCCGAAGGCCGCGGAGAACGTCGCCAATCATTTGCGGCGTTACTGGGATCCACGCATGCGCAAGCAGATCGTCGCTCACGCAGGCAGTGGCGGTGCAGGCCTCTCCGACGTCGCCAAAGCCGGCGTTGAACTGATTGCGAGATAGAAGAACAGGACGTCCGCAACGGTCAGCATCACGAAGAACGAGACCACCGTATCCGAAAAGAAGTGCGCGCCGCTGGCAATGCGGCAGAACGACACGAGGATTCCAAAGCCGGCCGCTGCGGCCAACAGCGCGCGTCGTCTGCTCAGCGTCATCATGAGAACAAGCGGAAAGAAGCCGCCGGCCGCTTCGCCTGACGAGAAAGAGCAGTTCGTGCCGCATTCGGCGCTGATGACGAAAGGCGGCGTGTACTGCCTGGATCCGCCGAACTCCGCGATATCTCTCGGCCGCGCGCGTCCGAAGTTGTCTTTGAGAATCACATTCACGGTCAGGCCGGCCCCGACGATCAGGACCAGGAACAGATACACGACTTTCTTGCCGTCGACTCCGCACAAGCTGCGTTTCGCCAGCTTGTTCCAGGCATAGAGCCCGACGACTGAGCTCAGGGCGAGGCCGAGAAAACAGCCCATGCTTTCGTGCATGAACGTCGTCCACCATTGCCGCGCCAGGTAGAAGCTCCCGTCAAAGAACAATCGCGAGATGGAGATGTCGACCTGCGGGAACGCCGAAAGCACCAGTGAAGAAGCCAGGAAACAGCCCAGAATTATTTGAATACGTCGCTGCTTCAGATAATGCATCGCATACCCGCCTCCCCAGGCAACAGCGTGACATTTGCCGTTAGACGAGGCAGGCGAGTAAACCAATCGCGGCGCTGCAAATTGCGCAGGCAGTCCGCAACTGCAGGGCAGTTGACGCTATAGTCGCGCGGCAAATTCCAGGGGGAGCCCGCATTGTCAAATTGGCGACTGAGATTCCAGACCTCCCACCTCAGGTTTTCCCTGGGGTTCTCGCTAGTGATTTACGCAGTCTGCAATACGATCAACATCGACAAGTTGTCCAAGTGGTTTCGTCACGGCGACGGACTCGACTACGCGGCGCTGACCGCTTACCTGGTCGCCGGACTGTGCCTGTTCACGGCTTTCTTCACGTTGCTGGCGCATCGCCGGACGATCAAGCCATTCGCGATCCTGCTGACGATCCTGGGCGCCGCCAGTACCTACTTCATTGCGAAATACGGCGTGGCCATCGACAGCTCGATGGTCCAGAACACCGTTCACACGGATCTGACGGAAGTCGGACAACTCTTGTCGCTGCAGATGATCCCGTACATCGTGTTCCTGATAGTCCTGCCGGTCCTGATCATCCTGGCGGCGGACATCACGTTTCAGCCCCGGGGGCGGTATCTGTTCGCTTCGCTGCAGCTGATCGCGGTTGCCTTTTGCATCGCTCTGGCATGCCTGTGGGTGGAGTACAACGCCATTCTTCGCGCCGGCAACGTGTCGAACAAATACATCGTCTATTCGCTCGTGCCGATCAACATCATCTCGGGCTCGATCAATGCGGCGTCCAAGTCGCTCAAGCCCTATCTGAAAAGGAGCGAGCACGACGTAGAGATTGCCGCGCGCGTTGCGTCGCCGGACAACCTGGTGGTCGTCCTTGCGGTCGGGGAATCTTCGCGAAGAAAGAACTTCAGCCTCTACGGCTACCAGCGACGCAAGACGAATCCGGTCCTGGAGAGCGTCGCCGGGCTCCATCTCCTCGATGCTGTCGCGACGCGGGCGTCAACCCTGTATGCGTTGCCGAAGATTCTGCAGAAGCGCGACGTCAAGCTGACGACCGTCACTGCGAAGGCGGGAATACCGACCGTCTGTTACGTCAACTACACGCTGTATGACAATTGCTCGGCGGTTGGCGAAACGAAAGTCAGCAATTGCGGTCATGGTGGCAAGTGCTACGACGAAGACGTCATCCCGCTGCTGCAGGAAAGTATCGGCACTTACACCTCCGGTTACCGATTCGTCGTCCTGCACCTGGGCGGCGGAAGTCACGGACCGATCTATAGCGACCGGTACCCGCCCGAGTTTCAGCAATTCGAGCCGATGTGCACTGATGCCGACGTCGCGAACAAGTGTTCGGTCGAGCAGCTGCACAACTCGTACGACAACACGATCCTCTACGTCGACCATGTTGTGGGGCGCGTGATTCAGGCGCTCGACAGCTCCAGCGTTCCGTATGTCTTCATCTATCTGTCCGACCACGGCGAGTCCTTGATGGAGGACGGCATGATGTTCCACGGAATGCCGCCGGGAATGTCGTTGCCGGCCGAGCAGGCGGAAGTGCCGTTGATCGTGAAATCGTCGATACCGATTTCGATCGTCGGTCGGGCGGAATATCAGCAGTCGGACGTGTTCGATACGGTCCTGGATCTGTTTTCCATCCAGTCGACGAAGTTCGACAAGGCGGGGAGTTTCATCAAGAAGGGCGCCGAGCCCGCAGTGGCCAGCGGATCCTAGCCGGAGCTCAGGCGACTCTGCTGACGCGCCACTTCTCGAGCATCTGCGCCAGCGTCGAGCGATCGACGGGCTTCGACAGAAAGTCGTTCATGCCGGCGGCAAGGCAGCGCTCGCGATCTTCCGCGAAGGCGTTGGCGGTCATTGCAATCACCGGCACGTCGTGATCGAGGACTGCAGAGGAGGGGTCACGGATGTGCCGCGTAGCCTGATAGCCATCCATCTCCGGCATCTGGCAATCCATCAGAACTGCGTCGTAGCGCACAGTGGCCAGCCGCTCCAGTGCCTGCCGGCCATCCTCCGCAAGGTCGACTTCGTAGCCCATTTTCGTCAGCATGCGCATGGCCACTTTCTGATTGACCACATTGTCTTCAACCAGCAGGAGGCGGCCTCCGGCGCTGCGTTGTACCGGCGGCGGTTGCGGCGCGGGCGGTGCAGGCGCTGCGATCCGCGTCGATGAATTGAGCGGCGCGCGTACCGGCAGCGTGAACCAGAAAACCGATCCCTTACCCGCCTCGCTGTGTGCGGAGATCTCGCCGCCCATGAGCGTGATCAGTTTCTTGCTGATCGCGAGCCCGAGGCCGGTGCCGCCGTAACGGCGCGTGATCGAAGCGTCACCCTGCGTGAAGCGCTCGAAGAGCTTGTCGAGCTGGCCGGCTGCCACGCCGATGCCGGTATCGACCACGTTGACGCGGACCTGCTCCGGGTCGACCGGCGACACCTCGATGCTGACCGAGCCCGACGTCGTGAACTTGATTGCATTGCCGACCAGATTCAGCAGGATCTGCCGCACCCGGACCGGATCGCCGATGAGGTTCTCCGGTGTCGACGGCGCAAAATGCAGGTTGAGCACCAGCCCTTTCGCGGTCGCACTCGGTTGCAACAGCGACCGAACCTCGCCGCAGACCGAGCGCAGGTTGAACTCCATGTTGTCGACGCTGAGCTTGCCGGCCTCGATCTTCGAGTAGTCGAGCACATCGTTGATGATCGTCAGCAGCGCGTCGCCGGAGCAGCGGATGTTCTCCACGAACTCGCGCTGCTCGCCGTCGAGCCGGGTATCCATGAGCAGATTCGCGAATCCCAGCACGCCATTCATCGGCGTGCGGATCTCGTGGCTCATCATCGCCAGGAACTCGCTCTTTGCCCGGGATCCGGACTCGGCGCGCTCAGCCTGCACTTCGGCCTGAGACTTCGCATGCGCGAGCTTGCGCCTGACGATGCGGTCGCGCCGGCGTGCACGCCGCACCGCGCGGCTGAGCCGGAACGTCATGTAGCCGGCAAGGAGCGACAGCAGCGTCACCGCCGCGAACGCAGTCAGGCCGGCGCGGCGAATGACGGCAAGTCGGGCATCGAGGTGGTGCACCCACATGTCGATGCCGACGACCCCCACGAACTCCCCCTTCGAATCGAAGAAGGGCGCGTACGCGCTCATGTAACTGCGCAGGGCTTCCTGCACCGGATGATCGTTGACGGCAGGTTCGTGAAATTCCAGCGCGTGGCGCAGCGCCGGGTCCGCCGTGTTGTAGGGCTCCATGATCGGGTCGGGTGGCAGGTCGTCCTGCACCGCTCGATAAAGGTAGTCCGTCCCCAGCACGAAGTAGATCTGCTCGCCCTGCAGGACCGCCGTGTAGACGTAGATGACGTCGGCCGTGGCCTTGTGAAATTTGACGAGAGGCTGGAGCAGTTTCAGATGCTCCGGACTGCCTGCCTGCGCATTGGACTTCATCGTCCGATGCGCGTCGCCGTCCACTTGCGTAGCTGCGACGCGAGCCAGTTGCAGCAGCTCGGATTGAACAGCGCGCAGCTGTCCTTCGCGAGCGGCGTGCCAGGTGTAGAACAGGCCCAGCGATGCAATAGCGAGGATCGTGCAGCCGGCCAGAATGCCGTGCAGCATCGATCGGTCGGCGCGCCAATGTACCCGTTTCGTTTTCATGCCCCGCTGCCCTGACCCTCGCCGAGGCCAGGCGGATCCATAGTCCTGTATCGGCAGGCAACGGCGCAAGCTTTAGGACTCAGTGAGGGTGTCCAGGGAACGCCGGAGCGCCGCCGCGTATTCCATACCCGTCCATGGCTCGAGCGACATCAATGGCCGACGAGACCTCGCAGTCACCCGCTCCTCACCTGCTAGCGCACGGTGCGGAGACGCTCAGCCACGTCATCGTGGACGCTTACAACGCCGAGCTGCGTACGCCCGAGGGTTTTGTGGGCGATAGGGCGAGCAAGCGAGCGTTTCAGGCGATCCTCGACGATTGGCGCGAACGGGTCCGCAAGATGGGTGAGGACCCCCTGGGCGAACAACCCAGCGAGGAGATCAGCAAGAAGCAGCTCGACAAGCTGCTGATCGAGGGCGACCCGGAAGCCGCCGGCATGGTTCACAGCGCCATCGAAGAGTTTGCGCAGGAATTCGCCGCAGTGATCCGGCGCTTCCTGCGTTTGAAGGAGTGGAAGGACGTCGAGCGCATCGTCGTGGGAGGCGGCCTGCGTCAGAGCCGCATCGGCGAGCTGGCCATCGGTCGCACGAGCGTCGCCCTGAAGGCCCGCGGTCACGCGGTCGACCTGCGCCCGATTCGTCATGCACCCGATCACGCCGGGCTCATTGGCAGCGTCCATCTCGTCCCTTCGTGGATACTCGCCGGCCACGACAGCATCCTTGCGGTCGATATCGGCGGCAGCAACATCCGCGCCGGTCTCGTCGAGTTCCATACCAAGAAGAAGCGAGACCTGTCGGATGCCGACGTTCATCGCCTGGAGCTGTGGCGGCACTCCGACGACGCGCCCAAGCGCGAGGATGCAGTGGAACGGCTCATTGAGTTCCTGACCGGTCTCGTGAAGCGAGCGGGCAAGGACGGCTTGACCCTGGCGCCGTTCATCGGCATCGGCTGTCCCGGCGTGATACGAGCCGATGGCTCAGTCGAGCGCGGCGGCCAGAACCTGCCGGGCAACTGGGAGGCGAAAGGCTTCAATCTGCCGCAGCGATTGCGGGAGGCGCTGCCGAAGATCGGCGATCACGAGACTGTAGTCGTCATGCACAACGATGCCGTCGTGCAGGGACTGAGCGAGCTGCCCTGGATGCAGGATGTGAAGCATTGGGCGGTGATGACGATCGGGACCGGGCTGGGCAACGCGCACTTCACCAATCGCGCCCAGGCGGATGAGGACAAGGAGTGAGGCTTGCGGTCGATGTCATCGAGCTGGACATTTCATGAAAGAAGCTCCCGAAGAGCGCTGCAATAATGCAAGAACTATTAAACTTTGAGCGAAATAATGAGAGAAGATAATCAAGTCTACTCAAAAAACAAAAGCCAATTTCAAGCGGGTTGAACTAGGCTGATCGCACCCATGCCAACGCGTGAAGGGTTCCGCCATGCTCGAGAAGTTTGCGCGCTATCCATTGACCTTCGGCCCGACACCCATCGAGAAGCTCGAAAGGTTGTCGGCTCACCTGGGTGGCAAGGTCGCACTGTTCGCCAAGCGCGATGACTGCAACTCGGGACTCGCCTGCGGCGGCAACAAGCTGCGCAAGCTCGAATACATCGTTCCCGATGCGATAGCGGCGAAGGCGGACACGCTGGTCAGCATCGGCGGAGTGCAATCGAATCACACGCGACAGGTCGCCGCGGTGGCGGCCAAGCTCGGCATGAAGTGTCGCCTGGTCCAGGAGAGCTGGGTGCCGTTCAACGATGCCGTCTACGATCGCGTCGGCAACATCCTGATGAGTCGCCTGATGGGCGCTCACGTGGAGCTCGTGAACGCGGGCTTCGACATCGGCATTCGGGAGAGCTGGGAGCGCGCGCTGCAGGAGGTCCGTGATGCCGGCGGGCGGCCCTATGCCATTCCAGCGGGGGCGTCAGTGCACAAGTACGGCGGGCTCGGCTACGTGGGATTTGCCGAGGAAGTGCGGCAGCAGGAAGCCCAGATGGGTTTGCGATTCGACTCCATCGTGGTCTGTACGGTCACGGGCTCGACCCACGCGGGCATGCTGGTTGGTTTCGCCAAGGACGGGCGCGAGCGCAACGTGATCGGCATCGACGCGTCCGGTACGCCACAGCGCACCAGAGAGCAGGTTCTGAGCATTGCCAACGCCACGAGCGCCCTCATCGATTTCCGTCGTCAGTTCACGGCCGAGGACGTCATCCTGAAAGAGGATTACGCCTATCCTGCCTACGGCGTGCCGTCCGAGCAGACCAACGAGGCCATGCGGCTGTGCGCACGAACGGAGGGCATGATCACGGATCCTGTGTACGAGGGGAAGTCGATGCAGGGTTTGATCGATCTAGTACGAAAGGGCTTCTTTCCAGCCGGCTCCAGGGTGCTCTACGCTCACCTCGGTGGCGTCCCTGCTATCAACGGCTACAGCTACCTCTACAGGAACGGTTGAAGCGTCAGCCGCTGTGATCCGCTTCACAGATCGGCCGCGTTGATTGATCAAAAAGCCGACAGTGGAGCGGGCCGATGATTGTGCGTATATTCACGCCGCAACAATCAGCGACGGTCACGAATGAATACTGCCCAGGCTTCTCGCGTCAGAGAAATCGACGCTGCACGCGGCGCGGCCATGGCTGCAGTGTGCATTTCCCATTCGGCACTGTATCTCACTGCACACCCGGAGCATCAACGCATCCTGGCCACGATCGGCATGGTGGCCACTCCGAGCTTTCTTCTGCTGAGCGGCACCGTCTGCGGATATCTCGCGACCAAGGCGCGTGAAGATGTCAGCCAGTTTCGCAGGCGACTCATCGACCGAGGCCTGTTCCTGCTGATCGTTGCGCACCTGGTGATTGGCCTCACGAATTCTGCCTGGGCGCCGCTGGATGATGTGTTGATCGGCAGCGTCTACATCACCGATGCAGTCGGCATCGGCTTGATCGTCGCCGCCTTCGCAGCTCGCCGTTTGAGCTCCAGACAGTTGCTCGCATGTGGTTTCGCGTTGTACCTCGGAGCATGCGCTTTGACTGCCTCGATCGAGCCAACGAGCGATCATGCTCGTTTCCTGGCCCGCCTGTTCCTGGGGATCGGAGGAGGCAACTGGCAACAGGGAGGGTACGTCGTACCGGTCTTGCCCTATCTCGCCATTTTCCTGATCGGTCTTGCGGGTGGCAGAGAGTACGGCGCGCGGCGGGCTCGCGGCGCTACACTGTTGCAGATCGCTCGCACCTGCATGTGGATCGGTCTCGCATGCATGACAGCCGCCGTGTGCATCAAGGTGCTCGCGGTGGGTGCGAAACCCTCTTTGTCTGTGGAGCTGCACGATGACTTGTGGTTCTTGACCGATCCGCGCCAGAAAATCCCGCCCGGCATCAGTTACGCACTGGCCTTTGGTGGCGCCGGCGTGCTCGGGACGGCCGCGATCTTCGCGATGTCGCATTTCGCTCGCGGGCAGATGCTGATCGCTGCACTCTCGACAGTCGGGCGAGCATCGCTGATCACGTTCGTGGTGCAGTTCTGGGTCTACGCCTATCCGGCGCGCGTGCTGCAGATCGGCGATCTGGGCGCGTGGTGGCCTCTCGCCTTTGCCGGGTCGGTCATGTTCCTCTGGCTCGTCGCGGCGGGTTGGGATCGCGCGAATTACAATCGCTTTCTCACGCTCGGGCTGCGCGGCCGCAAGACCAGTCGGTTGCCCGCTGAAGCCTGAAAGATAGCTTCGAGCGCCGCGGGTGCGATCACATCCTCGAGGCGCGAGAAACCTGCGGGCGCACGACGCTCCACCTCGTCGATCACTCTTTCCGGACCGCCGGCCCGATTGCCGATGACGATCTCGCTCGTGGCCGGCAGACGCTCGAGCTCATAGGCTCGCAGCGCGTCCCGGGGATCGGCATGCCTCGCCAGCTCATGGGCGAGCGCAGTGGCATCCAGGATCGCCTGCCCGGCGCCATTGGAACCCATCGGGTACATCGGATGTGCGGCGTCTCCCAGCAGAGTCACGCGTGCGCGTGTCCAGTACGGCAGCGGATCGCGATCGCACATGGGGAAGACGAAGCTTTCCGGCGTCGCCATGACGAGTGCTTCGTGATCGAGGAGCGGCACGCGGAAATGACCGACGTGTCGTTGCAGGTCGGCGCGATCAGCGGGTCTTGACCACTCCTGCCGACTGGGCGGCGGATCGTCGGCTCGCCCGGTGAGCACGCAGATCGCCCAGTTAGTGAGCCGGGTACGCGGGCTGGTGCCTGGCGCGATCGGATACACCACCAACTTCGCTTCGACGCCGCCGGCGATGATCATCGAGCTGCCGCTGCCGAACTCGGGCCACTCGGTCGCGCCACGCCACATCGTTATCCCGTTCCAGTGCGGCGGGCCTTCGTTCGGGAACAGGAACGAGCGCACAGTCGAATGGATGCCGTCGGCGCCGACAAGGACGTCGCCGCGTGGCGAAGCGATGACGTTGCCGCCCCGATCGACGAATCGCGCGCGAACTTCAGCCGCGTCCTGCTCGATGCCGACCAGTCGATGACCTGCTTGCACCGCTGCAGCGCCGAGCCGCTCACGCACTGCCTGGAGCAAAATTCCTTGCAGCTTGCCGCGATGAACGCTGAACTGAGGCACTGCGAACCCGGCGTTCAGCCCACAACGCCGGCGCATGATCTTAGGGCCGAGCCGATGCGCGTAGCAGAGATCCTGCGTTCGAATCCCGATCTCATCGAGCCGATCGAGCAGCGCGAGCTCGGCCAACTCGTTCACTGCGTACGGCAGCAGATTGATGCCTACGCCCAACTCGCGGATCGGCTCGCTCTGCTCGTAGACCGTGCATTCGATGCCTTGCCGATGCAGTCGCAGGGCTGCGACGAGGCCGCCGATGCCTGCACCGACGATGATCACACGCATGGTCCACCCTCTCAGCTCGTGACAGGTGGATGTACGCCGCAGCGGGCTTGCGGTGACGGCGGCTGGGCAAATCGTTCATGGCTTACAACAGCAGATCGAGGCTGGTAGCCTCGCCAGTCGGGCGCCGCAGAGCGCTTTTGAGGTCACCACCATGAATGAGAATTTGCCGGACCTGACGCTGGGGGTGGCCGAGGCGGACTTTGACGGACACCCGATGCTCGCGGGCCACGTCGAAGAAGAACAGGTCCTCGTCGTCAAGAGCGGCGAGGAGTACTTCGCCGTTGCTGCGTTGTGCACTCATTACCATGGCCACCTCGTCGAAGGCTTGCTCGTGGGGAGCAGCATTCGCTGTCCCTGGCACCATGCGTGCTTCGATCTGAGAACCGGCAGAGTGGAGCGAGGCCCGGCGCTCGATCCGCTCGATCGCTGGCAGGTGGAGCGACAGGATGGCCGCATCTTCGTGCGCCGCAAGCTGCAGCCGATGAGCAAGCCGCAGCGCGCCGCCGACGCGCAGCCGGAGTCAATCGTCATCCTCGGTGCCGGTGCAGCTGGTCTTGCTGCTGCGTTGACACTGCGGCGCGCCGGGTATCAGCGTCCGCTGACCCTGGTGAGCGGAGAAACTGACCCTCCCTACGATCGCCCGAATCTTTCCAAGGACTACCTGGCGGGAACGGCTCCGCCGGAGTGGATGCCTCTGCGTTCCGACGAGTTCTATCGGGGCAGCGGGATCGATCTCGCGCTGGGTGCTTCGGTGCGCAAGCTGGATCCAGGGCAGCGCAAAGTGCTGTTCGATGGCGGCCGCGAGCTCACCTTCGAGCGCTTGCTGCTTGCCACCGGAGCAGATCCGGTTCGCCTGCAGATCGCTGGCGCCGAACCGGATCGCGTCTTCTACCTGCGATCATGGGCAGATTGTCGCGCCATTCTCGCGTGCGCCGCTGCCGCGCGACGCGTCGTGGTGCTGGGTGCCAGCTTCATTGCGCTGGAAGTTGCCGCGGCCCTGCGCGCGCGTGGGCTCGACGTACACGTCGTTGGGCGAGACTCCATCCCAATGCGACGGGTTCTGGGTGAGCGTGTGGGTGAATTTCTGCGCAAGCTGCACGAGTCTCGCGGCACCGTCTTCCATCTCGGGAAGACGATTGCGCACATCGCAGGGCGTACTGTGGCCCTCAGCGACGGGATGACGCTGGAGGCAGATCTTGTCGTGGTCGGCGCCGGTGTTCGTCCCCTCGATGAGCTTGCGCGCGCAGCGGGCATCGCGACGAACAACGGAGTCACCGTCGACGACTCCCTCATGACTTCCGCTGACGGAATCTACGCGGCCGGCGATATCGCCTCATGGCCGGACAAGCGCTCCGGTGGACGCTTGCGCGTCGAGCACTGGGTCCTCGCTCAGCGCCAGGGCGAAACGGCCGCACGCAACATGCTCGGTGCGCATGAGCGGTTCGCGGCTGTTCCTTTCTTCTGGACTCAGCAGTTCGATGTCACGATCAATTACGTTGGTCACGCTGCGGGCTGGGACCGCGTGACCATCGACGGCGATCTCGAACAGCGCGACTGTGCGATCCGTTACGAACAGGGCGGTCGCGTAGCTGCAGTCGCAACAATATCGCGAGACATCGAGAGCCTGCGGGCGGAACTGGAACTGGAACGTGACGTGGCCTAGTTTCATCGTGGCGGTACTCGCTGCGCTGGCGCAGTTCGACGCCAGCGCGCAGAGCGGCGCGGCCTCGGCCTCGGCGGCACCCGCATGGAGTGCAGTGCCGAGCACACAGGTTACTGAGCGCGAGATCGCATTTCAGAGCGGCTCCGTTACTCTGAGCGGGACACTCTACGCGCCGCAGGCTCAGCACCGGCTCCCGGCAATCGTTGCGTTCCACGCTGCATCCGCGCCCACGCGCGACAATCCCCTGTATCGGCATCTCGTCGAGATGCTGCCGCCGCTGGGAATCGCGGTGTTCGTCTTCGATCGGCGTGGCAGTGGCCGGTCCGGCGGCAAGCTCGAGGACAGCGACTACACGACCCTTGCCGATGACGGCATCGCCGCTCAGCGCATGCTGGCGCAGGACCCGGCGATCGATCCTGCGCGGATCGGGTTCTGGGGACTGAGTCAGGGCGGCTGGCTCTCGCTGCTCGCCGCGTCCAGAAGCTCGCAAGCTGCGTTCGTCGTTTCGATCTCGGCACCGATGACCACGCCGGATGTTCAGATGAACTTCGCGGTCGCGAACATTCTGCGGATCAAGGGCTATCCCCAGGCCGACATCGATCAGGCTGTCGCGACGCGCACCGCGATCGATGACTTCATGAGAGGCAAGCGCGACCGTGCGAGCACGCAGAAAACTCTGGACGCTGCGGCCACGGCGCCGTGGTTCGATCTCATCTACGTCGGCAAGACCTTCAAGGATCCGTCCGAGTCACGCTGGGCGAAAGAGATGAAGCACGATCCGCTGGCAACGCTGGATGCAGTCAAACAGCCGGCGTTGATCATCTACGGATCGGCAGACCCATGGGTGCCGGCACAAGTGTCGATCGATCGTTTGCGGGCGAGCGCCGCACGACATCCCAATATCGCATTGACCGTGATAGCCGGTGCGGATCATGCGATGGCGACCTCGGTCTCTGCTGCCGACCAGATAGATCCGGTGCTCTCGACGCGAGAGGCGCCCCAGTCCGCCGAGTACTTCGGTCTGCTGGGCGCCTGGCTGACTCAACATAGTGTGGCTCGCAGCCCACGAAACGATTGAGATACCCCCTTCGGAGTAATTGACGACGCGCACAGGCGTCGTACGCTCGCGATCCGATCCGCCGCCGGCAGGTCGCGACACAGGGGGAGTCAGCACATGCATAAGCTATTGAAGAAACAACTCGGGGTTCTGTTGGCAGTCTCCGCAGCGCTTGCGGTTGTGAGCGCAGGAGCCGCGGAGCTGGACCGTAGCGCCGCACGCGTTATCCAGGCGAAAGCCGGGAAACCACTGACGGCCGCATCGAATGCGAGCCCTGAAACCGTCGTTGCGAATTATCTACGCGGTCACGGTCGCAGCGCAGACGTGGTGGACTCTTTGCGCGTCGCGAATCGATCGACCGGCGCCAACGGCGTCAAGCACGTGCGGCTGGAGCAGCAGGTCGATGGCCTGTCCCTGCACGGCGCATATGTGAAAGCTGCGACCAATCAGCGTGGCGAACTGGTGCAGGTGATCGATCGGTCGGTAGCGCTGTCAACGCCGGCTCCCAGCCGGATCAACGCGCTTCAGGCGCTGAAGGCTGCAATGGCGAAGGTGCACCCCGCTGAGACCGCGCTCGTCCTGCGCAGCGCCGGAACCGAAGGCAACACGACGCGCTTCAACGGCGGCGCGTTCTTTCACGGTACACCGACCGCTACCGCGGTCGTGCTGCCGCTGGCAGATGGTCGGCTCGCGCGCGGCTGGCTCGTCGAGACCTGGACTGCCCGCACGAACCAGTTGCACCACACGATCGTGGACGGCGACGGGCGCGTGCTGGACGTCGAGACGCGTACGGCCAACGACACCTACAACATTTTCGTCGAGGATCCGCTGAAGGGCGCGCAGACGATCGTGAATGGCGCCGGCAATGGCAACGTCCAATCGCCGGCCGGATGGCTGGGCGTTGGCGCCCAGTCGACGTTCCAGATCTCCGGCAACAACGTCGATACCTATCTCGACACGATCGTGAACAACCAGCCGGATAAGGGCGGCACTCCTGTGACCAGCGGCGACTTCGTCACCGCAGTGGACTTCGCGACCGCGCCGACGACCGAGAGCAACAAGACAGTTGCCGTGCAGAACCTGTTCTATCTGAACAACGTCATCCACGACACCCTGTATCGCCATGGCTTTACCGAGGTGGCGGGCAACTTTCAGGTCAACAACTTTGGCAAGGGCGGCCGCGGCAGCGACGCGGTGCAGGCAGAGGCCCAGGACGGCAGCGGCACCGACAATGCAAATTTCGCAACGCCGCCGGACGGTCGCGCTCCGCGAATGCAGATGTTCCTCTTTACGGGCCCCGGCGACACGCACGAGGTCGTGGTGAATTCGCCGGTCTCGGCGCGGTACAACGCCGCAACCGCCTCCTTCGGAGAGCAGCTGACGAAGACGGGAGTTACGGGCAACGTCGTCGTTGCCGAGCCGGCCGATGGATGCACAGCCATCACGTCCGCCGTCGCGGGCCAGATCGCAGTGATCGATCGGGGGACCTGCGAATTCGGTCTCAAGGCCCTCAATGCGCAGAAAGCCAAGGCCGCGGCGGTGATCATCGCGAACAACCAGGGTGGCACAGTGGTCATCCCGATGGGTCCGGGCCTGGTGGGATCGAAGGTCAGGATACCGGCCGTCATGATCAGCCAGAACGACGGTGCGGCGCTGAAAGCCATCGCGTCCCCGAACGTCACCATGCGCGAGCTTGCCGTGCTGCCGCTGCAGATCGATTCAACGCTCGATTCCGACGTGGTCTTCCACGAGTACGGGCATGGTCTCAGCTGGCGGATGATCGGCGGAATGAGCGGTCCGCTGGCCGGTGCAATCGGCGAAGGCGATTCGGACGGCATCGCGATGCTGATCAACGGCGACGATCGCATAGCGGAGTACGCAACGAGCTCGCCGGCGGGATTCCGTCGGGCCCCGTATGCGGGTTACCCGCTGACCTATAAGAATGTGACCGGTGCCGAGGTTCACAACGACGGCGAAATCTATGCCGCAGTCATCTGGCGGCTGATCGAGCTGTTCGGTGACAGCCGTCGGAACGAGCTGTTCCGCTATGTCGTCGACGGTATGAACTTCACGCCATCGACTCCTGCGTATGAAGACATGCGCGACGGCATCCTGGCCTCGGTCGCGAACGGGGCGACGCCGACGGACTGCACTTTGGTCTGGCAGGCCTTCGCGCAGTTCGGTATCGGCGTCGGTGCACAGGGCACGGTGACTCCGACCGGTGTGCAGATCACCGAGTCGTTCCAGGTGCCGGACAACTGCGCTGCGCCGTGAGTTAGAGCGATCGCAGATCCGCCGACTCGGCCCGCAAGTCGCGCAGAAACTGTTCGAGCACGGGCACGCGCTGCAGAGCGCGTGCCCGTCCCGCCTTGGACACGATGCGTTGCGGGACTGTCGCAAGAGACTCTTCCAGCTGCTTCGCTGCCGTCGGTCCGTCCGGACTGCCGCCGTCGGGATCGACCAGACCAAAGACACGAGCGACGCCGATGGCGCCGAGCCAGTCGAGCGCGTCTGCATCGTGCAGATAGATGGCTTCGGGCCCCACCGGCTCGCGATCGTACATATGTGTGCGGATCGCACCGCGCACGACCTCGATCTTCGACATCGGAAAACCGGTGCCGGCCAGCAGCGACTCGACGATTCGCGCAGCCTCGTCCTGATGATTCGCAAAGGAGCTGCGGAAGGGCGCGAACGCGGCCACATCGTGCAGATAGGCGGCCGCGTACAGGACTTCGTCGTCCAGAACGACTTGGTCTGCAGCCGCGAGCGCTTTCGCAAGCTCATAGCCTCGCAATGAATGCGACAGGCCCCACGCGGGATGCTTCATGTTGGTCTCGACAAAGCTGTGCACGGCGGTGCGCCAGTCGCCGCTGTGCTCGACAGTCGGCGCAGGCGCATCGGTACATCCGGCCGCGATAGCGGCGAGCAGCGCGATTCGCGCAACCTTACAGGGCGTTCCGGTGTCGTATTCGAGTCCTTGCGTTCGCGGGCGGTGTCTCATGCTGTCATCTCACTGGTTACGCAATATCGGCGGCGCATTTCTCTTCTGGATCGTCTTTCTGCTGGCGCTCGAGCCCGGCAACGTTCTGCATGCCAGCAGCATGGGACACACACTCGATTTCGGTGACGAGGCTTTGCGCATCTGCGGTGCGGCGCTGCTGGGTTGCTCGACCGCGCCGCTGCTTCTCGCCCTGAGCCGTCGCTTTCCCATCTCCGGCGCGCGAGGTTGGCGCAGCATCGCGATTCATTCGGCAAGTGCAGCGACACTCTCCTTCGCGTTGATCGTCGTTTCGTGCGTCCTCGCCGCGTGGGTGCTGATGGGGGAGATCGTTCCCTCGGCGGCCGAAGTTCGCAGTGAGCTGGCAGGCAACTGGTTGCTGGTGACGTTTGGTTTGTGCGCCTTCGCCGCGATCAGCCACGCGGTGAAGGTTCGATTTCCGCGTACGAGCCAGTCGGCCCAGGTGCCCATCAAGACGCGAGGACGTCTCGGCTACGTCGACCTTGCCAGCATCGAATGGATCGAAAGCCAGGGAAACTATCTGGCGCTGCACGTCGGCGGCAGGTCGCACCTCATTCGCGAGACGTTGCAGAGCTTCGCCGGCCGGCTCGATCAAGAGCGATTCATCCGCGTGCACAGGCGGGCGATCGTAGCCATCGATCGCATCCGGGAAATCCAGCCGCTCGCCAACGGCGACTCGACTTTGATCCTGCAGGACGGCCACACGATTCGCGCCAGTCGCAGCTATCGCGAGACCGTCAGGAAGCGCTGGGCAGAGCTTCAGGGCTTGCCGAAGGACTTGCCCCGGACCTCGTCATAGACCGCATCGAAGACCTGCAACTTGCTGGTGCCGGGCAAGCTGTCGACGAAGACTGAGTCGGTGAAATGCAGGGCGTTGCCGGTATCGAAAGTCGGCCAGCGCGGCAAGCCTTCGCCGTTCGGATCGCCGCTCTTGACGAAGTTCGTCCAGTAGCTGGCCATCAGCTGCGCCAGTTGCCGATCCGTCGCGGACCAGGCCCACGCTTCCTGATCCAGGTGATCGAACATGTACCACAGCTCGGCGAAGTGGCTCGCTCCCCAGTCATGACTGATGGAATCCTCGGGGAACGGCGGTCTGCGCATGAAATGGTAGAAGTACGCGCGGCCGCGGACCGACTGCAGTCGTCCCCACGTCCACGCGTCCCAGGCGAAGCGCAGGTCGCGCTCCAGATCGAGTCGGGCCTGCTGCGCCTGTGCATCGGTTGCGTGCGGATACGCAGCAATCAGCGGTGGCGGCAGGGCGCCAAAGCTGCGTTCGATGTCGGCCGCGAAAGTCGCTGCTTTCACACGCGTGACATCGACGAGCGCACGCGCTTCTTCGGCGTTGAAGCCGACGAGAATCGGCACGTTGTTGTAGGAGCCGGAAACGAGCGCGTCGTACGGCCCAGTGGGCAGCACGTAGGGCTCGATGACCGGATGACTCACGCTGTTGGCCGTTCCTTCCAGCAGGTTCGCAGCGGGCCGTTTGCGCAGCGCTGCGATCGAGGCCGCGCGCAGTGAGCTCACATACTCCTTGCCATCGCGCTCGGCGTTCACGAGCAGATATTGCGGAGCGATCTGTACCGGCTCGAAGACGCCGCCGCTCTGGCCGATGGCGCGATGGAACAAGCCTTTGGCTCGCGGCGAGGCCATCAGCATGCTGACCGACATGGCGCCGGCGGATTGTCCGGCGATCGTCACGCGCCCACGGTCGCCGCCGAAGGCCGCGATGTTTCGTTGGATCCATTCAAGCGCCGCGATCTGATCGAGCAGCCCATAGTTGCCCGAGGACTCGTGTGCCGACTCGGCGGTCAGCTCCGGATGTGCAAGAAAGCCGAGCGGTCCGAGTCGATACGCAAGGGTC
>Ga0111539_10004420_pt1 | contig 18380 bp, 15 predicted proteins | sample RhiMethybrSRZTD1_FD_79667 | JGI IMG/M metagenome (GOLD analysis project Ga0111539, IMG submission 79667) | Populus rhizosphere microbial communities from Tennessee, USA - Rhizosphere MetaG P. TD hybrid SRZTD1 (version 2) (version 2) | ecosystem: Host-associated > Plants > Roots > Rhizosphere >... | reverse complement strand
TGATGTTCATGATGCCGATGCCGCCGACCAGGAGCGAGATGCCGGCGATGCAGCCCATCACCAGGTCGAACAGCCGCTGGGTCTCGCGGCTCTGCTGGAGGAGCGCCTCGGGGACCACCACCTCGAAGTCGCGTTCGCCGCCGTGCAGGCGGTCGAGCAGGCTCGCGACCACCGCGCCGGTCTCGCGCGCCGGCGCGCCGCCGGCCAGCTGCACGACGATCTCGCTGAGCGGCGACTTGAGCGGGTCGCGCTCGAGCTTCCTCAGCGCGGTGGTGTAGGGCAGGTAGATCTCGCTCTCGCTGGAGGCGACCGCGATCCCGCCGACCTCGCTGCCGGCCAGGGCGTCGGAGGCGAGGATGCCGACCACCTCGAGCCAGACGTCGTTGACCTTGATGTCGTGGCCGATGGCCGGCCCGGCTCCGAACAGATCGCGCCGGACCGCGGCGCCGATGACGGCCACCTGCGCGTGGTGCGCCTCGTCGCGCGCGTCGAGGAAGCGCCCCTCGGCGAGGGCGAGCCGGACCAGGCCGGCCTGGCGGTGCGAGACCCCGTAGACTCGCGGCTCGCTCTTGCCGGTCGCCGAGATCACCTTGTAGGGCTCGATCTCGAGCTTGGGCGCGACGAAATCGACGCCCGGCACCGCCTCGCGGATGGCCTCGGCGTCGCGCTCGGAGACTCCGAGCGACTTCTTCCGGATCTCCTCCAGGTCGTCCTTGTCGAGCTCCTTGGCGCGGATGACCACGTTCCTCACCCCGAGCCGCTCGATGAGCGTCAGCGCCTGCCGCTCGGCGCCGGCGCCGATCGACAGCATGGCGATGACCGCGCCGACCCCGAACATCATGCCGAGCATGGTGAGCGCGGTCCTCAGCTTGTGCTGCCCGAGGTTCTCGAGCGCCACCCGGCAGGCGTCGGTCACCCGCATCACGGCGTCCCGCCGCCTTCGCTGGTGCCGCGGCTGCCCGCCTTGTCGCCCGGCCCGGAGGTCTCGTCGAGGGTGCGGGTGGGATCGCGCAGCGCCACCCGGTCGCCCGCCGCCAGGCCCTTCTCGATGACCACCCGCCCCGGGGTCGACGGGCCGAGCTCCACCTCCACCGGGCGGAACAGGCCGTCCTCGAGCCGGTAGACGATGTTCTTGCCGCCCTGTTCCACCACGGCCTGGCGCGGCACCACCAGCGCGGCGTCGCGGTCGAGCAGGAGGGTGGCGCGCACCCGCTGGCCCGGCTTCATCACCGCCGGATCGGTCCGCGCCAGGGACAGGGTCATCGCGAAGTACTGCACCGGAAGATCCGGAATGCGCGGCTGGGCGAGGTCGTCCACCTGCTTCACCTTCGCGTCGACCTCGACGTCGGGCCGCGACTCGAGCGCGACCTTCGCCGCGATGCCCGGCTCGAGCCCGCCGCCGTCCACCTCGAGCACGTAGACCTGCGCCTCCATCTCGTCGAGGATCGGGATCTCGGCCACCGTCTGGCCGGGCCAGACCTGCTCCCCCTCGTGCGGCAGCTCGCCCCGCCAGTCGCGCTGGAACACCAGGATGCCGGCGTGCGGCGCCTTCACCTCGATGGCCTCGAGCCCGGCGCGCGCCTGCTGGATGGTGAGCTCCGCCTTCTTCTTCTCCACCCCGATGACCGCCAGCTTGGAGCGGGTCAGCTTCTTCTCGATCGCCTCCGCCTCGTGCGCGTGCTCCATGCGGGCGCGCGACAGGTGCTCGTCGATGGTCGACTCGATGATCTCGTTCCGCGAGAAGATCTCGGCGTCCTTCGCCTGGAACTTGCGGGTCTTGTCGAGCTCCATCTCGGCCATGCTGGCGCTCGCCTCGCGGTTGTCCTCGGCGGCGCGCGCCTGGACGTCCTCGCGCGACAGCTTGGCGGCGGCCGCCGCCCGGTCGGCGTCGCCGTCCTTGAGCTCGCGCTCGAAGTCGGTCCGGTCGAAGCGCAGCACGACCTCGCCGGCGGCGACCCGCGAGCCGTCCGGCGCCATCCAGGCGATCTTCATCGGACGCGGCCGCCCGCGCGGCGGCGGCGGGCTGACCGGTGTGGCGCGCACCGCCTTGAGGTTGCCCTCGGCGGTGATGCGGCGGGCGAACCTCTCCTTGACCACCAGCGCGGTCGGCACCGAGATGGCGCCGTCGTCGCCGCCCGCCCGGACCACGCGCCAGGCGACCAGGCCACCCGCCGCGACCACCAGCGCGCCGGCGACCAGCAGCTTCTTCACGGGGACTCCTCGAGGTTGATCCGCGAGACCTGATCGCCGGGCTCGAGGCCCGAGAGGACCTGGATGGTGCTCTCGCCCCTGGGCCCGAGTCGCAGGTGGACCTTCTCGGCCTCGCCGTCCGAGGTCCGCCGGAACGCCACCGCCCCAGCGGCGGTGACGAAGACCGCCTCGGCCGGGACCAGCACCGCCGCCGGCACCCGGCCGGTCTCGACCCGGCCGCGGAAGCGCATGCCGGGGCGCAGCGGCAGCTCGGCGGTCTTGTCGAGCTCGATGGTGAGCTTGACGATGCGCGACGGGTTGGCCTGCGACTGCCGCTGCACGATGGTGGCGATCGACTCGACCTTGCCGCGCAGGGCGGTCTCGGCGTGGGCGTCGACCCTGAGGAGGACCGGCTGGGCGCCCTTCACCTTGCTCGAGTCGACCTCGTCGATCTCGCCGTCCCCCACCATGTGATCGAGCGCGGCGATCTCCAGCACGGTCTCCATCCGCCAGGCCGAATCGCCGACCTTCTTCTTCTCGCCGCGCCAGCTGACCGGATAGATCACGGTGCCGTCGCGCGGGCTCGGCACGTTCATGCGCGCGATGTTCTCCTGCACCTCGCGCACCTTGCCCTGGTAGTAGGCCAGGTTCTCCGACAGCCGGGCGATGGCAGCGTCGTCCTGCCTCTGGCCCTGCTCGAGGGCGGCGCGCGCCCGGTCGACGTCGATGGCGGCCAGCCGGTGGTCGAGCTCGGCGAGCTTGATCTCCATCACCGCCGTGAGCTCGGCCGGCTGGTCGGTCTTGAGGGCGGCCTTGTCGAGGGTGGCCTTCGCCTCGGCGACCGCCAGCTGGTGGTCCTTGCCCGCCATCTGGCCGTCTGCCCGCTGCTTCTCGAGCGCGCGGGCGGCCGCCTCGGCCTCGTTCTGCATCTCCTGCAGCTCGCGCATCATCTCCGAGGCGTCGAACGTGACGATCGGGTCGCCCTTCTTCACGTCGGTCCCCTCGGGCGCCATCTCGGCGATCTTGAACTCCCAGTGGTCGCCGATCGGCGGCGGCTTGATGGGAGTCGAGTCGACCGCCTTCATGGCGCCGGTGACCTCGACGCCGATCACGAGATCTCCCTTCTCGACGGTGACCCAGGTGGTCGGCGTGTCGTGGCCACAGGCCGGGCAGCCGGCGAGCGCGACCAGCGCGACCGGCGCGCAGGCCAGGTGGCGCCTCACGGCCGCCTCCTCAGCGCCTGGCCCTCGGCCAGTCCCTTGGTGATCACGCAGCGGTGGGCGTCGCAGGGACCGAGCTCGACCGGCACCCGCTCGCCGCTGGCGAGGAAGGCGGCCGGCGCGGCGACGTCGAGCGCAGCGCGCGGCGCGGTCAGCCCGCCGACGACCGGCGTGCCGCGCACCTCGACCTTGACCGACATGCCGGGCCGCATCCGCTCCGGGTCGGTGTGGTCGAGCGCGACGACCACCTTGAAGGCGCGGCGCAGGGATCGCTGGCCGACCTCCTGGGCGACCGGCGCCACCTCGCGCACGGTGCCGGACAGCGGCTGGTCCGGCCAGGCGTCGAGCGTGCAGGTGGCGCGGGCGCCGGCCGCGACCCGGCCGTCGTCGACGTCGCTCAGGGTCGCCTCGACGCGCATGGCCGACAGCTCGGGGAGCTCGACCACCGTCCAGCCGGGCTGGACCACGTCGCCGACCTGGAACTTGCGGTCCTCCCACGGGTGCTCGCCGACCAGGAGGATGCCCGCCTTCGCCGCGGTCAAGGTGAGCGCGGCGATCCCTCGCTCGGCGACCTCGAGATCGCGGCGGATCTTGTCGGCCTCGATCTCCTTGACCTGGAGCTCGAGCGCCGAGGCCTTCCTCTGCGCCGCCAGCTCGGCCTCCGCCTTGCGCACTGCCACCTGGGCGCGCTCGCGCGCCAGCTGCTTCTCCTGCCAGTCGCGCTCCGGCTGGAAGTCCTTCGGCAGCGCGGCCTCCACCACCGCCTTGTCGAGCAAGAGCTTCTCGCGGGCGAGGGCGAACTCCTTGTCGGCGGTGGTCGCCGCGGCGGTCGCGCGCTGAGCCGCCAGGTCGAGGTTGGCCTGGCGCAGGCGCAGGCGCTTCTCGGCCAGCTCGCCGACGAAGACCGAGTTGTCGAACTCGACGACGCGATCGCCCGGCTCGGCGACCGCGCCGTCCTCCGCCAGCCAGCGGATCGACAGCTGCCAGACCCGGGTCATCGGCACGATCGAGCGCTCGGCCCGCTCGGCGACCAGCTGTCCGGTCAGGAGCACGCGCTCGGCGACGTCGCCGCGGGTCACCCGGAGCTCGTCCGGCTGGGCGGGGGCCGCCGCCGCACCCGATGCGCAGGACGCTGCGAAGAGGAGGAGCGCGACCGGTTTCACGAGCGCATGACCTCCTCGCCGGGCCCGTCGGCCAGGATGCGCCCGTCGGCGATCCGGATCGCCCGCGGACAGCTGGCGGCGATGGCCGGCTCGTGGGTCACCAGGAGGATGGTGTTCCCCTCGGCGTGCAGCCGGCGGAACAGGGCGAGGATCTCCTGGCCGGTCGCCGAGTCGAGGTTGCCGGTCGGCTCGTCGGCCAGGAGCAGCGCGGGCTCGGCGACCAGGGCGCGCGCGATGGCGACCCGCTGCCGCTGCCCGCCCGACAGCTGGGTCGGCCGGTGGCCGAGCCGGTCGGACAGCCCGACCCGGCGCAGCGCCTCGACCGCCTGCTTCTCGCGCTGCCGGGCCGGCACGCCACGATAGACAAGCGGCAGCGCCACGTTCTTCCAGGCCGGCGCGCGCGGCAGGAGCTGGAAGTTCTGGAACACGAATCCGATCTCGCGGTTGCGCAGCGCCGAGCGCTCGTCGTCCCCCAGCCCCTGGACGTCCCTCCCGCGCAGCCGGTAGCTGCCGCCCGACGGGGTCTCGAGACAGCCGAGGATGTGCAGCAGGGTGGTCTTGCCGGAGCCGGAGGTCCCGACGATCGCCACCATCTCCCCCTCGTCGATCGAAAAGGAGACGCCGCCGAGCGCGGCGATGCGCTCCTCGCCCATCTCGTAGTGGCGGGTGAGATCGGTTACCTCGATGAGCGGCGCCACGGGGACGGAGGGTACCGCGGGCGGGCTAGAATGGCATCACCGACGATGGAGGCGACCCTGCTCCTGGTGGTGCCGCTTCTCCTGGCCGCCTTCTTCGGGCTGTTCGCCCTCAGGCCGCCGGCGCCGATGGTCTACCGCTGCCGCCGCTGCCAGCACGAGTTTCGCCGCGCCGCCCGGCTCGGCTACCCCGACGCCTGCCCCGCTTGCGGCGCCGCCGACTGGACCCTTCCGGCCGGGGACTAGTCACGATCTCTGCCGATAACGACGTCGAGATCGCGGACTGGCCAGCCGGCGCGTCTGGCTACCACCGTCGCCGGTTTCACCGCGCGGCCGGTCCCGCCGAGGGAGGTGCTTGCGCATCGCCCCGCGTCCCCGGTTGCCGGTACGGCGCTTGCAATTGGCCTGGATAGGCGAATGCGCGAGGCACGAGGACGATGAGGCGCTGGCTGGGGGTCACCGCCGCGCTGCTCCTGGTCGTCGCGATCGACGTCACGAGCGCGGCCGGCAGCCCGGCCCGGCGCGGCGGCGTCCTCGCGCGATTCGCCCCCGGCCGGCGCGGCGATGCCGGCGTGGCGCGGCCGCGCGCGAAGCCGGCCCGGCGCAGCCTGCGCTCCACCCTCCGGGCCGCGCGCGAGCTCGGGGCGCGCGAGGTGTTCCGCTTCCTCCGGCAGGAGATGCAGCTCTACCGCGGGCGCAAGCTCGAGCGGCTCGCCGATCGCATCGCCTACGGCAAGAGCGACTTCGACCCGCACCGGACGGTGGCCGAGAACCTGTCGGGCCTGGCCGCGGAGGCGGGCCTGCCCACCTTCGTCCGCAAGGTCGGCGGCCGCGACGTCCTCCACATCGTGGTCGATCTCGGGCAGGGCAGGAGGAGCCGGCGGGCGATCCGCCGCATCTTCCGCCGCGTCGCGCAGAGCACGGTCGAGATGAACTACAAGCCTCCCGGCGGCAGCAACCGAGCCGGCCACGTGGCGGTCCGGGTCGGTGGCGGCGCGACCTACGACATGACCCCTGGTGTTCCGCTTCCCGAGCCGGTCCTGCGATCGGCGCGGAGGCTGGCCGGTCGCGACAGCATCTTCATGGCGCGCAAGCGCAGCCTGCGCCGGTTCATGGAGGGCCGCAAGGACATCGGCACGCCGTCGGTCTACTACGGCATGCTGTTCCAGGCCTCGCCGGCCGAGACCCGCGCGCTCGAGGAGACCTTCGAGCAGAGGCTGCGGGAGGTGAAGGCGTTCGCGTTCGCCGGCGGCGATACCAGCAAGGGCGAGTACAGCTGCGCCCAGTTCCTCACCCACGACACCCGCTTCTTCGCCGAGCGCGGCGTCGGGGCGACGGCGGCGGCGTCGAGCGCGGCGAGCGCCGCAGCGCATTCGCCGAAGCTCGACGCGGTCATCGTCTACAAGACCGCGCGCACCGCGATCGCGGACCTGCCGCCGCTGTGACGACCTCGGCCGGCCACGCGGGCTAGCCGGCGGGCGGCCGGCGGCGGCGGCGCAGGCGGTTGACGTAGTGGGCGAGCTCCTCGATGTGGAGGAGATAGGCGCCGGCGGCGTAGACGCCGATGCCGATCAGGGTGGGGACCAGGGCGCGCAGCGCGCGCGCGGTGATTCCGGGGCCGAGGTCGAGGGCCTGGAGGCCGGCCAGCGCGGCCCAGGCGGCCGCGCCCATCACCGCCGAGGCGAGCGCGACGCGCGCCAGGTGGCCGAGGATCTGGCGGTGCGGGATGGCCGCGATGTGCCGGTGGAACGAGGTGTAGAGGGTGACGAAGTTGAGGGTGGCGGCCAGCGCGGTGCCGAGCGCGAGCACCCGGTAGCCGTAGATCGGGTGGAGCACGATGTTGAGCGCCAGGTTGCCGGCCACCGCGCCGATCGACGACATCATCGGGACGCGCGACTTGTTGATGGCGTAGAAGGCGGGCGCCACCACCTTGACGGCGGCATAGGCGACCAGGCCCGTCGAGTAGAGGTCGAGCGCCGCGGTGGTGGCGTCGGTGTCGCGCGCGGTGAAGGCGCCGTGCTGGTAGATGAGCGCGACGATCGGCTCGCCGAGCAGGACCAGCCCGACCGTGGCCGGCACGGTCAGGAACGCGACCAGCTGCAGCCCCTCGCGCAGCTGGTCGGCCATCCGCGCGCGATCGCCGTCGGCGGCGGCGTCGGCGTAGCGCGTGGTCGACACCGTCGCGATCGCGACCCCGAAGACGCCGATGGGCAGCTGGAGGAAGCGGAAGGCGTAGTTGAGCCAGGCGGCCGCGCCCTGCTCCTGGGTGGCGAAGATGGTGTTGACGAAGACGTTGACCTGGACGGCGGCCAGCCCGGCCACCGCCGGCAGCATGAGGAGCGCGACCCGGCGGACGTCGGGATCGGACAGCGTGAGGTCGAGCGAGAGCTTCGGCCGCCAGCCCTGCCGCCAGAGCGGCGGCACCTGGATGAGGAGCTGGGCGGCGCCGCCCGCCAGGGTGGCGACCGACCAGCCGATCGCGACCGTCTCGGGATCCCAGCCGAGTGCCCAGAGCACGACGCCGCCGGCGATGCAGACCACATTGAACAGGGCAGGGGCGAGCGCCGGGGTGCCGTAGCGGTCCTGCGCGTTGAGCATGCCCATCGCCACCGCCGCCAGCGAGACCAGCGCGAGGAACGGCAGCATGACGCGGGTGAGCAGGACGGTCAGATCGAACTTGCCGGGGAACTGGGCGACGAAGTCGCCGGCCATCAGCTCGACGATCTCCGGCGTGCCGGCCCAGGCCAGCACGGTGATGATCCCGATGATGGCGAGCATGGTGCCCGACACCTTGTTGCCGAGCGCGTAGGCCGGCCCGATGCCGGAGCGCTTGAGGCTGGCCTTGAATGTGGGCACGAATGCCTGCGACAGCGCCCCCTCGGCGAACAGGTCGCGCAGGAGGTTGGGGATGCGGAACGCGACCACGAAGGCGTCGGCGAACGGGGTGGCGCCGAGCAGGATGGCGAACAGCTGCTCGCGCGCGAGGCCGAGCACGCGCGAGAGCATGGTGGCCGCCGAGATCATCCCGGCGGCGCGCGCCAGCCCGCGTCCGGTCGTCATCGGTGGTGACCCCGGCGCGGCAGGGCGGCCAGCGCCTTCTTGCTGGCGGAGGATCCGTCCGCCACCAGGCAGCGCGCCGCGCCCAGCCGACCGCCGGCCGACAGGTTCTTGTCGGCGACCAGCGCGCGCAGCCGCACCAGTCCGCGAGCGCCGAGCGCGGCGAGCACCGGGCGCGCCGGATCGCCGAAGCGCAGCCCGTCGCAGGCGGCCTGGCCGGCGGCCAGCGCCACCATCGGCTCGGGCTCGGCTGCCACCGCCTTGGCGGCGATGGCCAGCTCGGCCGGGCGCAGCGGCGAACCGAGCAGCTCGAAGGCAGCGCGGCGAAGCTCGGGGTCGGGATCGACCGCCGCGGCGGCGAGGTCGTACGGCGCGTCGGCCGGGCCGGCCTCCGACTCGAGCGCCCGGTGCAGGCGCGCGGCCGCCTCGAGCGCGAAGACCCGCACGTCGGTCCAGCGGGCGGAGTCGGCGGCGATGGCGCGGAGCTCGTGGATGCGGGCGCGCGTCCAGTCGGGCGGGACGTCGCCCTGGATGAGCTCGCTCGGGTCGATGCCGCCGGCGATGCGGGCGGCGGCGCGGGCGGCGCGAACCGCCAGCGGCCGGTCGGGCGAGCGGGCGGCGGCGGCCAGCGGCACCAGCAGCCACACCGCGTCCTCGGCGAAGGGCGCACCGTCGGCGGCGGCGAGGGCGAGGACGCGATCCGAGGCGGCGCCGGCCAGGGCGAGCGAGAGCCGGCGCGATCCGGCGTTGCGCGCGGCGCGCTCCACGTCGTCACTCGAGCCGGACAGGAGCGCCCCGCGCAGCAGCGCCGCCTCGACCGGCTGCGGCATCCCGGTGTCGGCCTCGGCCCCGCCGACCGCGAGGGCGGCCGCGAGCAGCGCCACGCCGCTTCTCATTGCCGGCGCATCCTAAACCCGCCCGGTCGCCGGCGTCGGGCACCCGCGTGGGGCCGACGGGATCGGCGAGCGCCGGCCGGGAAAAACGGCCATTTATTTGACAGGGAGGAGATATGTTCAGTACGGTCTGTTTGTTCAGTAGCAGACGTACACACGGCGCCACTCTCAGGCAAAGGCAGGAGCTCGAATGCCGGAACGTCTCACCCAACGCCAGCGCGACATCCTCGATTTCATCTCGAGCTCGATCGACCGGCGCGGCTATCCGCCGACGCTGCGCGAGATCGGCGAACACTTCGGAATCCAATCGACCAACGGAGTGAACGACCATCTCAAGGCGCTCGAGAAGAAAGGCTTCCTGGCCCGCGAGGGTCTGAAGTCGCGCGCGATGCGCCCGACCGGCCCGACGGCCAGCGGCACCGGCAAGATCGTCCCACCGTCGTCCCTCGGAATCCGCCTCGGCGAGGAGATGGTCGAGGTGCCGATCATCGGGCGCGTCGCCGCCGGCCAGCCGCTGCTCGCCGTCGAGAACGTCGAGGACACGGTGGTGGTCGACCGCTTCTTCATCGGCTCGAGCCGCGAGGTCTTCGCGCTCCGGGTGGTCGGTGAGTCGATGGTCGAGGACGGGATCTTCGACGGCGACTACGTCTTCGTGAAGAAGACCCCGAGCGCGTCGCGCGGCGAGATCGTGGTCGCGATGATCGAGGGGGAAGCGACCGTGAAGCGCTACTTCCCCGAGGGCGACGTCATCCGCTTCCAGCCCGCCAACGCCGCGATGGAACCGATCTACGTCAGGCGCGCCGACTTCCGCTCGGTCGACATCATCGGCGTGGTGATCGGCGTCTATCGCCAGTACGGCCACAAGCCGGTCGCCCGGTCGTAGCCCACGAGCCCGGTGATGCGGCGCATCGCGGCGGTGACGGCGGCGGCGACCGTCGTCCTGGCTACCGGCTGCGGCCGGGAGAAGGACAGGAAGAGCGAGAAGTCGCCGGCGCCGCCCGCCGGCGAGAAGCCGGCACCGCCGCCCGCCGGCGAGAAGCCGGCGCCGCCCGCCGAATCGAGGAAGCCGCCCGGCGACATCATGTGGGAGGAGGTGACCATCGCGATGGGCAATCGCTCGTTCGGCGGCACCCTCAGCGGACCGAAGGTGGCGAAGCCGGGCGGGGCCGGCATCCTCCTCATCGCCGGCAGCGGGCCGACCGACCGCGACTGGAACAGCCCGGCGCTGCCCGGCGGCAACGGCAGCGGGCGGCTCATCGCCGAGGCGCTGGCGCGCAAAGGGATCGTGGTCCTGCGCTACGACAAGACCACCTCGGCGAAGAACCCGCCGCCGCCCGACATGACCTACGACATCTTTCGCGACGAGGCGCGCGCCGCGCTGGCCTTCCTGCGCGCCCGCCCGGAGGTCGCCGGCGCGCCCATCTTCGTGGCCGGTCACAGCGAGGGTGGCATTCAGGCGCTGCGGGTCGCCCTGGAGGAAAAGGATCTGGCCGGCGTCATCCTGCTCTCCTCGGCCGGGCGCCGGGTCGCCGACCTGATGCTCGGCCAGCTCGAGTCGCAGTTCCAGGAGGCGGTCAAGAACAAGCTCATGCCGCAGGCGGCGGCCGACAAGGAGCTCGGACCGCTCCGGTCCGGCTTCGCCGACTTCATCGCCGGCAAGGACGTCGACCCGATGAAGATGAGCTCGATCCCGGCGGTGCAGCAGCTCCTGATGCCGATCATGTCGCCGCGGGCGGCGCCCATCGGGCGGCCGTGGGCCACGTTCGATCCCGCCGCCGCGATCGCCGTGGTCGCGCCGCCGGTCCTCATCCTGAACGGCGACAAGGACGCCCAGGTGGATCCCGAGCTCGACGCCCGCCGCCTCGAGAAGGCGGGCAAGGCGGCCGGCAAGTCGGTCTACCTCGTCATCGTGCGCGACGCCAACCACGTCTACAAGCAGGAGACGCGCAGCATGTCGGAGATCCGCGCGCACCTCGCCGAGGCGACCAACCTGTCCTACAACAAGGAGGGCGTGCCGCTCGCGCCCGAGCTGGTCCCGTCGATCGTCGCCTGGATCGCGGTGCTCTGAAGGCGACGAGGAGGAGCGCGAGCGCCGCCAGGGCGCCGCCGCCGCCGCTCGCGCCGCCGCCGCCGAGCTGGCAGCCGCCGATGAAGCTGCCGCCGCCGCCGGTCTCCTCCGAGCCGGCCGGGGAGATCCTGAGCGCGTCGTAGAGCAGGCTGGTCTCGCTCTCTCCCCCCTCGCCGGTGTTGTCGCCCAGCATGACGTGCTGGTCGCCGCCGGCGGCGAACTCGAACTCTCCGAGCGAGACGTAGTCGTCGCCCACCGCGCTCTGATCCAGCACCACCTCGTCGGTGACGCCGGCGTGGACGACCAGGTAGCGGGCCTGCTTCGACTTGCCGAACAGGCCGCCGTCCATGTGGACCTCGACCGTGTAGAGCCCGGCCTCGGCCATGTCGAGCCGCCAGATGGCGTAGTTCGCCTCGCGCTCGAGGTCGGTCGTCATGGTCCACTCGGAGGCGCCGCCCGAGCCGCGCGCCTCGCGGCGCCAGTACTGCGGATCGCCGCCGGCGACGTAGCAGCCGTCGCGCTCCTCGACCACCCGGCCGGCGGCCGGGATCGGCTCGCACGGCTGGGCGGCCCAGAACGCGGCGCCGTACTCGTTGAAGATGTTGATCGCGTTGTCGCGGTAGTGAGCCCGGCGCTCGAGGCAGACCGCGGCGTCGGAGCAGCAGCCGTTGTAGCGGCAGACGATCATCGAGGCCCAGGCCTCCATGAGCGGCGTCCCCGCCTCCATCGGGATCGAGTTCAACCAGGCGATGGCGGCCTGCCATTCTCCCGCGCCGGCGATCTCCTCGGTGACGCGGGTCAGGACGAAGTCGACTCCCTTGGCGATGTTCCCCTCGAGCAGGAGGATCTCCTCGCCGTCGCGCGCCAGCGTGTCCTCGTAGGTGCCGGCGTCGAACTGGTACATGCCGAGGCCGCCCTGGCGCGCCGAGCAGGGGCCGTCGGCCGCGCCGGCGATGACCGGGCCGCCCTCGCACGATGGCGAGCTCGGTCCCTGGCAGGCCCAGGTCGCCTCCGACCAGCAGTGGGCCATGCCGGTCTCGCTCTCGGCGATGCCGGCGAGGAGCGGGCCGTTCATGACCCCCATGCCGGCGGCGACGTCGCGGATCGCGGTCACCCGGGCCAGCCGGGTCTCGGCCGACAGGGGCAGCGCGCTCGATTCGACCTCCGGAGCCAGATCGCCCCCGGGCCCCTGGCACGCGAACAAGATCACGGTGAGGAGTGCGAGTCGCACGCCGCGCCCTCTGGCAAGAGGTGGGCCGACACGCAGTGCCGCGGAATCGCGCGTCAGGCGCGCGGGGGAGCGGGGGACCAGGACTCCGCTCTTGCCAACAGATGTTTGCGTCGGGCAACGGCACGGACGGCTCCTGTGCCTAAGGCGCTCGTATTCTAGTCGTTCCGAGGGGTTCGCTTGTTCAAGGCGCCCCTGGCTGCTATATCCTGTGAGAGCAGTCCAACCCCTGCTGCGTGTCTCTTTGGTTCGATCGCGCCGACACACCTGGTGGACTCTGGCCGCGGCGCTGGCTGCGTCGGTGGCGATTCACCCGGTCGTCGGGACCGTCTACGAGGCCACGCGCACGCCGCGCCCGCCGCGCCTCGTGGTCGAGGTGCTGCACGAGGGCAAGGGGACCGGCCTGGTTCAGGCGAACGTGGACGGCCTGGCCTGCCGGGGCAGCAAGGACAAGTCCGACAAGTGCATCATCGAGGTCGAGCGCGGCGCCAACGTCACGCTGACCGCCACGCCGGGTCCCAAGAGCACGTTCATGGGCTGGACCGGCCCGTGCGGGCCGCAGGCGTATGCCTACTTCACCTGGGCGGTCGAGGTGATCTTCCAGGGCGAGGTGCCGGCCGAGGGCACGCGGCGGACGTTCTACGAGGAGCTGCTGCTCGCCGCGACGCCGCCGGTCAGCGAGTTCCCGCTCCAGTGCCAGGTCGACCTGGCGCACACCGCCAAGGTCATCGCCGAATTCGGCGAGCAGCCGGACGAGGTGGCGGTCGAGTGGATCCAGCTGCCCGACGACGACAAGGAGCCGCCCGAGATCGCCGCCATCACGCTGCCCGACCCGGCGATCGAGGCGATGAACGTGGCCGCGATGACCCCGCCGCCCAAGCAGCCGCCGGCGCCGCAGCCGCCCGAGGTGATGCCGCAGCAGCCGCCCGAGCTGGCGATGGCCGAGCCGCCGCCGCCGACCCCGGTCACGCCGACGCCGGTCCAGCCGCCGCCGCCGCCGCCCGAGAAGAAGAAGCAGGAGGTGGAGAAGTCGCGGATGAAGGCGGTCGAGGTGCCCGACGAGCACAACGTCGACAAGGCGCCGGACGACGCCAAGTTCCTGTCAGACAAGAACCGCGACGTCGCCGAGGAGACCCACGCCAAGGACACCAACCTCGAGAAGCAAGAGGACGGCAAGGTCGCCGCCTCCGAGAAGAGCAAGGTCAAGAGCGAGGATGTCGGCGGCGAGGAAGACGAGATCGCGCAGCTCGAGACCACCGAGTCCACCTCGCTCGAGGCGGAGCGGATGGAGGAGACCACCAAGAACGGCAAGGACAAGTCGGCCAAGGGGCTCCTCAAGGGCAAGGAGGGCGAGGACGGCGACGAGGGCGAGGAGGGGGACGACACCAAGGCGACCAAGCCCGGCATGCTGTCGATGCGCGGCATCGAGGGGCGCGGGGCGCCGGGCGGACCGCTGGTCGAGCGCGAGGTCAAGGGCGACGGCGGCTCGGGCCGCGAGGGTGACGGCGGCAAGCGCGGCCGCGCCGGCAAGAAGGGGCGCCGCGGCATCAAGACCGAGCTCGAGTTCGACGACTACGAGCGGATCGTCGGGCACGACGTGGCGTCCAAGGAGCAGCAGCAGCTGGCGCGGCGGACCAAGTCGCTCCGGCGCGGGCGCTGGGAGCAGAAGCTGGCGGCCATCAAGTCGAGCCTGGAGAACTTCACGCCGGAGGTGAAGCCCGGCAACCAGACCGCGCTCAAGACCCGGGCGGCGCCGTTCGCCGTGTACATCGCGCGGATGCACCGGCGCATCCACGAGCTGTGGGGCTTCGGCTTCCTCGAGGACCTGGACGACAAGCCGGCCTCGAACGAGATGAACGACTGGAACCTGTGGACCAAGATCGAGATCGTCGTCAACCCGGACGGCACGGTCGACAAGGTCAACATCGCGCGGCCCTCCGGCGTGCTGGCGTTCGACGTCGCGGCGCTCGACACCGTGCTGTCGGCCGGGCCGTTCGAGCCGCCGCCCGACGTCATTCGATCGGCCGACGGCAAGACCTACCTCCACTGGGCGTTCCACCGCGACTGGCGGCAGTGCGGCACCTTCGGCGCCGAACCGTACATCCTGACCTCGCCGCCCAAGGGCGGGCCGCGCGACAAGGGGCTGTCCGACGGCGAGATGCTGGGTCGGGCACGCACCGGCCGGGACAAGGGCGGCAAGGCGGCGGCCGGCGCCGGCGGCGCGGCGGGCGGGACGTCGGAGCCGGCGCGCGACGAGACCGCGGAGAACGCGGCGCGCGCCCGGGCGGGGGCCGCGGTCGGCTCACCGGACGACCCGCGGGTCCAGATGGTGGCCAACCTCTGGCTGTCCGGCTTCGCGCACAACGACCTGGCCAAGATGATCAAGGTGAGCGGGATCCCCTTCCACGCCGGCGGGGGACTGGTGGCCCAGAGCGGCTCGGAGGTCGGATCGGTCTATCGCAACATCCTCAAGGAGACGCGCGGCCGCGCGATCCAGGAGTGGAAGGTCCTGTCGGCAGCCGGCTACCGCAAGGCGCTCGGCTCGCTGCCCGACGGCGCCAACCCGGGCCCCGGCGACCTCTTCATGGTCGTCCGCCTGAAGGGAGAGCAGTTCACGCTGCTCCTGCGCGAGCACACGGCGACCGGCGAGTACCGCGCGATCGGCTTCTACCGGTAACCCGAAAAAACGAAGAGCCACTGCGCCCGTTTCGCAGTGGCTCTCCTCTTTCTCGGACGGCCGCGCCGGCCAGGTCCCCCCTCGCGGGCTCGCGCCGTCGCCGATCTGGCTAATTGTGCCGCATCACCTGCTGCGACGGAAGCTTCCTCACCAAGGAGGCGTGCAGCCCCTTGGGCCCGTCCTGCGCCTCGTATTCGACCTCCTGCCCCTGGGTCAGCGAACGGAACCCGTCACCCTCGATGGCCGAGTAGTGAACGAACACGTCGCGCCCGTCCTCGTGCGTGATGAACCCGTACCCCTTGGCATCGTTGAACCACTTCACCTTGCCGACAGACATCCCTACAGCCTCCTCTCAACGGTCCCCAATGCGCGCGCGCCCCCGATGGGTGCTTGGCCCGCCCATCCGGCGCTTTGCGAGCCCTTTGTTAGCGCCGGGCGCTGCAGATGGTCAAAGACTTTCGACCAAAACCGTTCGGGTTTTCCCCTGCCGGAAAAATTTCAGTAGAGCCGGTGGACCCGACTCCCGGGGTAGTAGTGGTCGAGGATTTCAGCAAACTTCTTGCGCTGCTCGGCCATGCCGATGGCGCCCAGCTGGCACATGCCGACACCGTGACCGAAGCCGGCGCCGCGGAAGAGGAATGCCTCGCGTCCGCTGGCCGGGCCGACCGGGGTCACGGTGAACAGGGAGCTCTTGAGCCCGCCGAAAAGGCGGCGGATGGCGAGGTCTCCCACCACCACCCCGCTGCCGCTCGCGCCGCGGACGCGGATCTTTCCGATCCGGCCCGAGGCGCCGCGCTCGAGCGGCTCGATGTCGCGCACGCGGCCGATGCCGGGCAGCGCCTGCACCACCAGACGGTCGACATCGGCGGCGGCCAGGCGGGTCTCCCAGCGGTGGCGGCCGCGCGAGTGGCGCGTGGCCGCGCAGTAGGAGCCGTCCTTGCCCGAGGCGAGGAAGCGGTCGAGCTCGCTCTCCGAGACGCCGTCGCTCCAGGGCGAGGCGCCGGCGGGGGCGTCGCGCCGGCCGCGCAGGACGGCGTCCGGCTCGCCGCCCCAGATGTTCTCGTTCGACTCGCCGTGGCCGCCGCAGTCGGCGCTGTAGCGGGCGTCGATGAGCGCGAGGCGCTTGCCGGGGCGGAGGAGGACCTTGCCGCGGGTGGCTTCGACCGCGGCGGTGGTGCGGGGATCCTCGTGGCCGGTGCCGGAGTAGACCTGGCAGTGCTGGGTCGAGCAGAGATGGAAGGGATCCTCGAGGTGGCGGGTGCCGATCTTCTGCAGGAGCTCGGTGCGGGCGGCGATCGCCTGGGCGCGCAGCGCCTCGGCCGGGGCGGCGGCGAACATCTCCGACGGGACCAGCCCGGCAAGGAGCTTCTCGGTCGGGATGGCATTGACCACCGCGAGGGCGCCGTCGGCGCCGACCGCGACGTAGACCCGACCGAGGTAGCGGCGGTCCTGCTTGCCAGTGGTCATCTGCGAGCCGCCGCCACCGGTGACGACGTCGGCGACCTCGATCGGCTGCTGCGAGTCGGCCGGGGCGAACCAGACGACGCCCGGGTGTCGCACCTCGGTGTCGCCGCTCTTCGCCACCACCACGCCGCGCGGCCGGCGGACCATCTCGCGGTGGATCTCGGTTGCGATGTCGTAGCGGGATGCGATGGCGCGCGCGCGCGCGGCCGAGCGCGCCGGCGGCGCCGGATCGATCGCGACCAGCACCGAGCGGCCGTCCATCACGTCGCCGTCGACGGCGAAGAGCGAGCCGACCTCGAAGGCGCGCGGCTCGTGCCCGCGCTTCTTCCAGCGGGCCAGGGCGGCCTCGAGCTCGGCCTCCCGATCGGGCGCCAGGCGTTCGACCACCGTCCAGTCGCGCAGCTCGGCGGGCGCGCCCCCTTCGAGGGTGACGGTCCAGCGGGCCCCGGCGCGCACCTCGGCGCCGCCGTCGCCGTCCGGCATGGCGATGAGGCCACCGGGCGCGGACAGGACGGCGCGGCGCTGGCCGCCCATCACCTCGATGGTGACCAGCGGGTCTCCCTCGTCGGTGAAGGTGACGCGGCTGGTGTAGAGGATGCGCAGCTTGTCGCCGCTCGAGGTCTCGTCGGCGGTGGTCGGGCGCGCGGAGACCAGCGCGAGCGAGGCGCCGAGGAGGAGGAGGCCGGCTCTGGACGGCATGGCTCGAGCCTAGGGCCCTGCCCACCGCCGGGCAAAAATTTGCGACCGCGACGGGCTCGCTCAGACCTTGGCGGCGGCGCGGGACGGGCCGCCCGGCTCCGGCAGCTCGAAGCGCGCGATGAAGTGCAGGTTCATGTAGTTGATCGCGAAGTGCGCCACCATCGGTCCGCCCAGGTCGCCGGTCAGCTGGAAGATGAAGCCGAAGACCAGGCCGAGCACGAGGGCTGAGGCGGTCCACGGCAGGAAGCGCAGGCCGGGACCGATGTGGAGCAGCGCGAAGACGATGGCCTGCGCCCAGACGCCGATGATCGGCTGGAGCGCGCCGCGGAACAGGAGCTCCTCGCCGACCGAGCTCGCCACCGCGAGCACGAGGATCTCCTTGTACGACAGCTTGCCGAGGATCTGGCGGAAGTCGTTGTGCAGGCGGCGGGCCCAGTCGAAGCGGTGGACCGCGAGCCGTGACATGAAGACCACCGTCAGCCCCAGTGCGACGCCGATGAGAGGCGAGAGGGCCATGAACAGCGGGGTCGAGACGCCCTCGATCCGGTAGATGTCGACGTCGCCGCGCGCCGCCGAGACCAGGATGGCGATCAGCGCGAGCGAGCCGTAAAGGGCGAGGATCAGGCCCGCGCGCGTCATCGCCGGCTGTCGATTCTGGCTGGGAAGGAGCTGCATGACGGCGGCGAAGGCGAGCCTCTAACTATGCCGCACCCGCGGCTCCAGCACCAAGCGGCGCGGCGAGCCGTCCGAGCCTACCGGAACCGACGTCACGCCGCGCGCCCCCGTGCTTGACACTGCCGCGCGGCGCAACTAAACATCCGGCCACGGCACAATCCCGCGAGGATGGCGGAATTTGGTAGACGCGCCAGACTAAGGATCTGGTGGGCAACACCTGTGGGGGTTCGAGTCCCCCTCCTCGCACTCGCTGCCCTCGTGCTCGGCCCGCCGCCTGCGGCGCCGGGCGCCGGGCTTCGCCCGGCGAGGTGACTCTCCGTCCCGCCGGGGATCGCGCCTGGCGGCGCGCTC
>Ga0111539_10004418_pt1 | contig 18382 bp, 21 predicted proteins | sample RhiMethybrSRZTD1_FD_79667 | JGI IMG/M metagenome (GOLD analysis project Ga0111539, IMG submission 79667) | Populus rhizosphere microbial communities from Tennessee, USA - Rhizosphere MetaG P. TD hybrid SRZTD1 (version 2) (version 2) | ecosystem: Host-associated > Plants > Roots > Rhizosphere >... | reverse complement strand
GTCGCGACAGCGGTGATCGCCGGCCTTGGTGCCGAGGGCTACCGCGCGGCGACCGCGTCGCTGCTCAAACTCATCAAATAAAAATAGCTTTGCGGCGCAACAAGGGATGTCTGCTTTGGGTCATAAGCGGACATGTGCAATGCACCAACCTAGGTCCGCTTTACCCACAATAGCGGACATGTGCGGTGCACTAGCGATGTCCTCTAAGCGCCAAAAGCGGACTTCCGCGAAACGCTGCGAGCAAAAGAGCAGTCCAGCACATCCAATTGGAACAAAGTCCCTAGTTGCGGACTTTCTTCGAGATCAGCAGGTTCATACCAAAGAATATTTCGTGACCGAATTACCTCCGCCGCCTTCGTGGAAAAGCAGAGCTTGGCGCTGTTTGATTGCACTTCTGCTGTTAGCCCTTACGGCACAGGCAGAAGCTGATAAGTCGCTTGACTTTGCTGCGCTCGAAACCCCGAACGGGGCAAATTTGGCCATGTGGAGGGAGTTGAAATCTGGAATCGAAGAAGAGCAAAAAATCATCACGAAGTGCCGTTCCGATCCGGCAACTTGTCCATCTTCTGCAGCGCTCCAGTTTGTTGCACTTGTGAATGAGGGAACGAGATACGAGGGCAGAGCCAGGATTGGACACATTAATCGCGCAGCCAATCTTTCAATTCGCGCAACAAAAAAATACTTGGAAAAATGGACCCCACCGCTGGAAACGCTCGCCAAGGGCATTGGCGATTGCAAGCAATACGCGGTCTTGAAATACGTAGCTCTCAATGAAGCTGGTTATGATGTGGACCGCCTGCGGATCATCGTTGTCGAAGGCAGGATGATGCGCTCGTCGCATGCCGTGGTCGCGGTACGGAGCGGCGAACAATGGATCGTGCTTGACAATCACTCTTATGCGTTGGTTGAGAGTAGCGAGTTCCTAAGGCGATATACATCCGTGGCGTTGCTACCCCAGCTCCTACGCCGAAAATTGCGTACGGCGGAGGATAAAGCCCGAAATCCGGAATAGGTTGATGTCCGCTTTGGGTCAGAAGCAGATATGTGCAGCGCACAAGCTCATGTCCGCTTTACCCCCAATAGCGACCGCGAAAGCAGACATGCCGCAATGGTGATGTCCGCTTTAGGCCCGAAAGCAGACATGTGCGGTGCAACGACGAATGTCTGCTTTGGGCCAATAGCGGACATTGCGCAGCCCACGGCGGCGTCCTACTACTTCATTTTAATGCCCAACCGGGCTCTCTCATCCTTAAATACTACGGCAATCGCGTCGATGATCCGAATGCTTGGGTTTGCTTTGCAGTGAACAATTATCTCGTGCTCAAGACTTTTTGCCCTGGTCGGATTGAATAAATGTTTTTTGGCCAAGCCATTGTACCAGCCGCTGTACCAAGTTGTGAGCATATCGGCGTCCTCTTGAAACGTGCCTGCGAGTTGGGCACAGGTCAGCCGTTGGACGTCGAGAAATCCGTTGGCATCGGTATATGCGGTTAGTGGAGTTTGTGCCGCTGCGGATGAACACGCAATTGCGATAGCAAATACTCCGATAGAAAAACGCATGTTCTATTCTCCGAATCTGTTGAAGCTTCTAGAAAAATTACGTGTATCCCGATCTTTAAAAATTAGGTTTGACATAGGTCAAAAGGCATACCTGACTCGGCATAGAGAAAGACCGCCCCGGGGCGACATTGTACAAACGTCACAAAAGAGCATTCGAGCACCCAAGTTTGACATTCTCACTCTCCATTGGATGTAAGAGGTGGACAGATCAAGATGCCTGCGCAAAAAACGAAGATTAGTCTGACATCCGTTCCAACGACGCGCGGTCTCGTAGAAATAATGCTCGACGACCGCCAACACGCGCAATTGACCCTGATTTCTCAAGCGCAGTGATGGACCGACTAAGAGTCTCGATTTCAAGTCCAAGATGAGAAGCAATATCGTAGTGAGCCATCGGTAGATCGAGATAGTTTGTGTCTCCCATCCGCGTTGATAGGTCCGTCAAGAATGTTGCCACGCGGCATTCGGCAAGCCTGCTCAGCAAAAGTGAATGCTCTTGGGCGCGTCGAAGCTCATTTGTTGTAGTGGCCAACAGATACGTTGCAATTCTGCCGTCTCGCAGGGCGGCGGCAAGCAAAGCGCTGCGTTTGAAAAACAACACTAGCGTCTCTGCTGCGGCTTCTGCCGAAAGCGAATGTATTGGATCGTTGCTCCAGCCAAAAAGCTCCCCCGAGAAATGAAAAGCGACGATGCCGCGGCTGCCGTTCCGATAGGTCTTGCAACTTCGGATAACACCCTTGACGATTAACAAGATGTAATCGGTAGGGTCCCCTTCACAGACAATCATCGCGTTGCGTCGGTAACGGATAGGGCCTCGCCGAAGCGCGAGAATGCTGTTCATTACGGTTTGCTGTTCGCAATTGTTTAGAGAAGCGCCGCCAAAATTATAGCGGTCGTCGACAGACTGTGGTTCAAACATTTGCTCTTTCGGCACGACGCTCGTCCATTTCTTCGCGAACGAAGCGCCCCCATAGGGTGACAGCCCGCAGAAAACCAGCCTTGGACATAAGGCTGCCCCCACGGTTATGGTTCCACGACATTGGAGAAGATGGCCACAGTTCCCCTTATCGGAACAGTTGCAGTGCAACTTTTGGGGTTAATTGGCCCTTCGCTTCTTCCTCTTGCAATAGCCTCAATAGCTGCAGCCGCTCCGCAGGCTTGATTGTTGCCGTTAGGCGCTTTCGAAGAGCGGACATCGCGACAGGCTCTACGGCAAAAAGAAAGGCCGCCTCGCGGGGCGGCCTCTCCGAAATCCGATCAGGTGTGATTTGCCCGGTGCTCGACCGGTTCAGTTGCAGACCTGCACGTTCCTCAATACGCGGCGACCATAACCGTCGATGACCCACTGCCGCCCGATGTAGCAATCGCCCCCGTAACCATAAGAACCATTGTCATAGGCATAGGAGCCATCATCGTAGGCATAAGAATCACCATAGTAGCCACCATAGTAGGGCGCGGCGAGCAATCCGCCGGCGATCGCGCCCGCGGCTAACCCATAGCCCCACCCGCCACCATAGTAGTTGCCGCGATAGCCGCTGCCATAGTAGCCGCCGCGATGGGCACCGCCGCCATAATAGTGGCCAGTACCGGCAACCCGAGCCCCGCCAACACCAGCACCACTGAAGCGGGCTCCGCCGGCGCGAGCACCACTGAACTGAGCACCGCCCGCGCGAGCACCACTGAACTGGGCACCGCCCGCACGAGCACCACTGAACTGGGCACCGCCCGCACGAGCACCACTGAAGTGAGCGCCGCCGCCGCGAGCACCGCTGGAGTGACCACCGTCACGCGCCTGCGCGTTGACGGAAAAACCGGCGGTCGCCAAAACCAGCGCCGCACAGACAGTACCAAAAATTTTCAGCATTAACATTCCTCCACACTCCAATTTTGGGTTCAGAGTGGCAACGATCACAGTGGGAGTTCGTTCCGCGCAGTCTGATCAGGCTTAGAAGTTGATGCCGGACTGTCTGCTGACGAGCGCGCTGATGTCCGCTTTGGGTCAGAAGCGGACAGATGCGTCGCAACAAGCGATGTCCGCTTTACCCCCAATAGCGACCGCAAAAGCGGACTCTCGCAAAGGGTCCTGCCCCCTCAAAGCGGACATGTGCAGTGCATTAGCAGATGTCTGCTAAGGGCCAAAAGCGGACATCAGACGACTGCGAATTATCGCGGTCTAACCAAACGACATAAGCCCCAAAAGACAAGGAGGTTCAAAAGCGGTGAACTTGCTGCAAGCCACGGCAATGCTGGGGCAGGAAATACGTCCAGCTTACTGTGACTAAATAACCACGAACCTCGACATTTTACGGCACCATGATTGTTGGTAGGCCCTAACCTGCCTAAAATAATTCAAACGGGAGCTTTTTCATGAATCGGCTTTTGATTGCGGCTGCTTTTATCTCCAGTGTAACGGTCACACAATTTGCAGCCGCTGCGGATTTGCCGACAAAGGCACCGCCAGCGCCGGTGGCGCCGCTCCCGACGTGGACCGGCTTCTACATCGGTGGGCATGGGGGGTTAGGTTGGACGAGTGCAGATGGTCGTTGGGACCCGCTGCCATCGCAGCAGTTTTTTAACGCGTTTGGACAACAAGGCGATTTCAATGACACAGCTTTTATCGGCGGCGCACAAGCGGGCTACAACTGGCAGTTTGCTCCGACTTGGGTAGCTGGCATCGAAGCTGATTGGTCTTGGACTAACGCAAAAGGAGGCTTTGGCGAAGGTTGGAGGCAGGCTTTCAACGGTGCTCCGATCCCGAACAGCTTGACAAACTTGAATATGAGCCTGAATTGGCTTGCAACGGTGCGGGGCCGAATTGGTTATCTGTTTACGCCGCAGGCACTGGCCTATTTCACCGGTGGCGTTGCCTGGGGCCATATCGATTACTCGGCGCAAGCGACTTCGCCAGAGTATAATGCCGCGACTTCGTTTTCAGATACGTCAGTCGGATATGTGCTGGGTGGTGGTGTCGAATGGATGTTCGCGAATCACTGGATGTTGCGAGGCGAGTATCTTTTTTATCATCTTGATTCGGGAAAGTCGGTTGACGGAACATTCAGAAGTTTTGCCGGAGCCACGTCCGCCTTCACTTGGGACGATCTCAAAGTCAACGTCGTTCGCACGGCCCTGAGTTACAAATTCTAGCTTACACAAAACATAAGGCGTCGATTGATGTCGGCTAAAGGCCAATAGCGGACATCGACACGTCGCCTCTTACCGAACGAAAAACCCCGGGACATTGCCGGGGTCTTTATTTGTCGGCGACTGTCGTTGAGGGTCGGACTGATGTCCGCTTTGGGTCAAAAGCAGACATGTGCGCCGCAATAAGTCATGTCACTTTACCCCCAATAGCGACCGCAAAAGCGGACATGGGGCGGAAGCTTATGGCCGCGAAATACCAGCCCCGTAAACAGACCGGCGCCTATCAAATACCGAACGGCTCAGCCGTTGCCGCAGCATATGATCAAAATGCTCACGGTCGGAGCATTTGGGAACGACATGGCGGCCGTTCCGTCCCTTGTTGGGCTGGCAGCGGTTTCTAGCGCCTCGTCGGATACGTCACAGGCGAGAATGGCTTCGTCGCTTTCGTTACAAATCGTGTCCATCGGTCGGTGTGGCTCCAAGTTTTGTCAGCACTCTGCCAGATGCGATTATGATGATTTCGGGCGAGCGAGGCGAGTTTTTTAAGCCAGATTGCCGTCAGTCGCTCTAACGAGAAGGCGACTGCGGATTTGACTTCCACTCGCGTGCGAGCTTCTGCGCTTCGGCTATCTGCGCGGGGGTCATGCGCCGTGCGATAAGGTCTCGCAAAGCTGCCGCACCTTCTCTGCCTTGCGCCGCCGACAAGCTGAACCACATGTACGCGCGGACCTTATCTTGCGGCACACCTAGGCCATTGTCGTAAAAGGTTCCAAGATTGTACTGGGCGTTGGCATTGCCTTGCTCGGCCAGAGGACGATTAAGCCGCACGGCGGTCGCGTAGTCGCGTCTTTTGAGCGCGGCATCAGCATCCTCTAACGGGCCTGCGGCCGCTGGTGCAGCAAAGCCCAGAACCAGAATGATGGCGGCGGCGACGTGCTTAAGCGTGAGATTCATGGTCTGTGATCTTCGCCCCTAGGCCATGAACTTATATTGACGTGCTGATGCGCTATCGAGATGTCGAATCGCATATAGTGGAACGATGAGCAACCAATTTGGCGATGCCGTTGACGTTAGCTGTCCGCATTGCGGGGCGCGGTACGTTGTAAGTTATGCCAAGTTGCCGATTGCCGACAGCGGTAGCGACTATTGTGAGTGTTGCAAACGGAGGATGTTCCAATGGAATTCAGCCTTGCAACCACTTTATAGGCTCGTGGAACGACCCGAGCGAAAACACCCATAACGCTTCACGCGTCGGATACATCCAACGCTAGGGGTCATGAGGATTAGATTTTGTCAGCGGGGTGGCTATAGGCGATTATCGATATTTTCGGGAATGCAGCTTTGCATTTAACCGTATCGCGGTGTCAGTGTGTTGCAATGCCAAAGCTGGATGGCATTTTAGAAACTGCGATCCACACCAAGGACATGGTGCGCTCCCGAGTGTTCTACGAAGGCGTGCTGGGGTTGGCGCCGATCTATAGCGATGACCGATTAACCGCTTACGCCGTGGCCGGGCGCGATGTTCTTTTAGTACTTCGCAAGGGCGCCACAGGGCAGACCGTTACCCTCCCCAGCGGCACCATTCCCGGCCATGGCGGGGATGGTGTATTGCATGTGGCATTTGCCATCGCCAAGGACGAACTCGACTGCTGGGAGGTGCATCTCGCTTCGCGTGGGGTGGTCATCGAAGGACGAAATGATTGGGAACGTGGCGGCCGCAGCATCTATTTCCGTGATCCCGACGGGCACCTTTTAGAACTCGCCACGCCGGGATTGTGGTCGGTGTATTAGCGCTGCAAACTCTCGCCCAGAGTCGACGCCGATGGAGGCTACTCATGACCTCATACATCGTGGGTCTTAGGCATAAAACACGGTCCAAAGTTCTAACAATAGAAGCCGAGGACGCTCTAATCGCAGCACTCAGGGCCAAGTATGAAAATCCAGACGCACTGATCACCTACGTCCGCAAGTCCAATCGACGCGGCGACTATCGTCACCCGCACGAGGGGCTGTTGGACAGAAAAACCAAATGAGATGTCCGCTTTACCCCCGAAAGCGGACATGTGCGGTGCATTTAGGGATGTCCGCTTTGTGCCAAAAGCGGACATAATATCGATATCGCAGCCGAATTCAGGCAGTTTCAGTGGGGGCTCGTACCACTACGTAAACATCCGTAGTTGATGGGTCAAAAATTTTTGATGTAGCGCAACGTTTCTCGATCTCGCATCAGCGATAGTGTTCGTGAAACGACAAGTGCGAGTAGCGCGGACGAGTAGCTTTTGTTTATTAGTTTGAGGCTTTTTCAATGTCCTCAAAACTGACGGCTGGCGATCTGCAGGTTATTGGCCGCGTTGCGGTCTTTCGCGGCCTGAAGCCCGAGACCGTTCACCATATCATTGCGCCGGCGACCGCCGTAATGTTGCGCCGCCACGAGTGGATCATGCGACAAGGCGAGCCGGCGACAGCATTTTTTATAGTCATCGATGGCTGGATAAAACTTTATCGTAGCACGCTGTCGGGAGACGAAGCCGTTATCGAAATTATGACCAAGGGCGACAGTTTCGCCGAGGCAGCCGCATTTACCGGCAGTCGATATATTGCGAGCGCCGAAGCGGTCGACACCGCGCGCGTTGCACGCGTCCCTGCCGATCACCTTGTTAAGTGCATCCATGAAAATCCTGTTATCGCATCATCGATGATCGCGTCAATTTCCACCCACATGCATCACCTCGTTCAGCAAGTCGAACATCTCAAGGTGCAAAATGGCGTGCAACGGGTCGCCGAATTTCTTGCGTCGCTGGCTTTGGCGAATCAGCACAAGTCTGCAGTAGTCCTTCCTTATGATAAGGTATTGATAGCAGCACAGCTCGGGTTGACGCCTGAGTCACTGTCACGTGCCTTTGCCAGATTGAAAGCGGTCGGTGTCGCTATCGACGCAGCACACGTTGTGGTGAAGGACGTTGCTAAATTGCGTCAGATCGCGGCCGACGATCGTGGCTCGGTGCGAGGTAGTTTGTGGTCGATACATTGAGGGGCAGATGTCTGCTTTGGGTTAAAAGCAGACATTTGCAGTGCACCAGCCCATGTCCGCTTTACGCCCGAAAGCGGACATGTGCGGTGCATTTAGGGATGTCCGCTTTGTGCCAAAAGCGGACGTTTCAAAGTTTTCGTTCTAGTTCACTCTAGTGCGCTCCAGGGTGCCGCTTGCGGGGGCAGCATGCGCTCGAAACACTGCCTCAATTATCATGATTTCCGGGAACTGGCGCGACGGCGTCTGCCAGGCCCGATCTTCAATTACATCGATGGCGCTGCCGATGATGAGACCACGTATCGAAGAAACACGGCTGCATTCGAAGAATGCGACCTCTTACCAAATGTTTTGAGGGGTGTAGAGCACGTTGACTTGTCAGTCGTCGTGATGGAGCAAAAACTGCAGGTCCCATTTTATTGCTCACCGACTGCCCTGCAGCGGCTCTTCCATCATCAAGGCGAGCGCGCTGTGGCCCATGCCGCGCAAAAATTTGGAACTATGTTCGGAGTTTCATCACTTGGCACTGTCAGTCTGGAAGAAATTTCATCCAACTTCTCGTTTCCACAAGTTTATCAATTCTATTTCCACAAAGATCGGGGCCTTAACAACGCAATGCTTGAGCGCGCGAAGGCAGCAGGCGTGCGCGTTATGATGCTGACGGTGGACTCGATCACCGGCGGTAACCGCGAACGTGACCTTCGCACCGGATTCTCGATACCTCTTCGGCTGACACTAGAAGGAATGATTCAATTTGCCATAAAACCGAAATGGGCGATTGAGTATGTCACTCACGAAAAATTCAGGTTGCCACAATTGGAACAACACGTCGACATGAGCGGCGGGGCGACCTCCATAGGCGGCTACTTTACTAAAATGCTTGACCCTTCAATGAACTGGAACGACATCGCCGAAATGGTCAAACGTTGGAATGATAAATTCTGTCTGAAAGGCATTATGAACGTCGGCGACGCAAAGAAAGCTATCGATATTGGCTGCTCAGGCATTGTCGTATCGAACCATGGCGGACGTCAGCTTGACGGATCACGTAGTTCATTTGACCAGCTTGCTGAGATTGTCGACGCCGTCGGCGACAAAATCGATGTTCTATTTGATGGCGGTGTTCACCGCGGAACTCACGTATTGAAGGCGCTTTCACTTGGTGCCAAAGCGGTTGGACTCGGCCGTTTTTATCTTTTTCCCCTTGCCGCAGCGGGACAGCTGGGTGTGGAACGGGCGCTCGGGTTGATGCGTGCGGAGATTGAGCGTGACATGCGACTCATGGGGTGCAGTTCTATTCAACAGCTCTCTCGCAGCAATCTCAGATTCCGCAGTTAATGAGCCGGATACTAGATAAGTGAAATCGCAAGGATGAATGTCCGCTTTGGGTCAAAAGCAGACATTTGCGCCGCGAAATGCCATGTCCGCTTTACTACCGAAAGCGACATGTGCAGTGCACTAGCATCCCGCAAGGCGCCGACGTGCACGTGCGCCGAGCAACGGCCCGGGATTGTGCCCGAGCAGCTTGAGGCTCTTGATACGTTCCTGCATCTCAGCGCCGTATCTTCGCCTAGCTAAGCGTAATTAAAGTCACCGTGCGTGTCGTGTGATAAGCGGCGCGCTGCCGCCACGCATTCTGCGCGCGCTTTTCGGCGGCGCGCGTTTGTCGCGTGGCCGATTGCAGGGCGACGACGCTGGCTGCTGCTCGGTTGAGGTTGGTTTTCGCTCAGTCATGATTGTTTGATTTCGAGATTTTCTGAGTCACTCATATTTTTTGATCCAAAGCGCTCGGGGTCGCCCGTGTGCTACAAAAAGTTGCCCGCCCCCCCGACGACAACTCAAGCTTCACGGGAAATGTAAGTAACAACACACGTGCACCCACCCGTTTGCGACTTCACTTCCCCTCTATATTTACACTCGTACATGAATAGACAAACTTGAAAGCGCGGTGCCCGCTTGGCTGCACGACGACAGCAAGCCCTGGCTGGCGCACATCCCATACCGCATAGGGGCGCGACGCCAGTGGCTTTAAGCTTTTGACGAAACTGTCCGTGAACTTCTGCTTGCGCGGGGCTGCTGGACGCTCCCCGTTGCGGCATGGACGTGCCATTTCAAAACTAACCTACAACTAACGATCTGCTGATTTTTGAGAGAACGTTGTCGGGCGGGGTAGCGCAGAAGTCCAGCAATTACGGGCACTCTTAACGATGCGAAACGACACAGAGATTAACCTTCTCTTAAGTGTAGGCTATTGGCGCCTGATCCCCGTGCTAACGTCTTTTTGGACGTATTGGGCGTCCGCCTGGACGCCTGGGGACTTACTATGCCGGTTACCGAGAATCCTATTCACGCGAGCGAGCCTGTTTCCGATCGCGAACAGAAAATGGTGGCACTGGGCTACCTGCACGAAGCCTGGGCGGAAGCGCGCCACGATGGCATTGACGGCGACTGCCTTGCGCAAGCGTGCCTGTTCGCCGCGCTCGCTGAGTTCGTGACCACCTATGGCGAAGAAGCCGCCGCAGCCTTCACCGATGGACTGAGCGCACGCATCCGCAATGGTGAATTCACGCTCGAGCAGCCCCGGCAATAACGCCTCGACGTCTTTTCAACTCGCAAGCGTTTCCAGGAATCTGACGCGCTCGCCCTGGGCCGGTGTCGCAAGCGCGCCCTGCCACATCACCTTGCGCCCGCGTACGAAGGTCCCAACCGGCCAACCAGTCACGGTCACGCCGTCATAGGGCGTCCATCCCGCGCGCGAGGCCATCCATTTGTCGGTAATTGTTTCGCGCCGCTTGAGATCGACGATGGTCAGGTCGGCGTCATAGCCGGCAGCGATGCGCCCCTTCGAGGCGATCCCGAACAGCCGTGCCGGGCTGGCGCTGGTGAGATCGACGAAGCGCAACAGTGACAGCCTGCCAGCGTTGACGTGGTCGAGCATGACGGGCACTAGCGTCTGCACGCCGGTCATGCCGGATGGACTTGCCGGATAGACCTTGGCCTTTTCCTCGCGCGTATGCGGCGCGTGATCCGAGCCGAGGACATCGACGACGCCCTGCGCAATACCGCTCCAGATTCCGGCGCGGTGCGCCGCATCGCGCACCGGTGGATTCATCTGCGCGCGCGTGCCCAGCCGCTCGTAACACCCAGGCGCTTCCAGCGTGAGGTGATGCGGCGTCGTCTCAACCGTGGCCACGTCCTTGTGACCGGCGAGGTATTCCATTTCCTCCACCGTCGACACGTGCAGCACGTGCACGCGCGCGCCGGTTTCGTGCGCAATCGTGACCAGGCGCTGCGTCGCCTTGAGCGCGGCAATTTCGTCGCGCCAGACGGGGTGCGAACGAGCGTCGCCCTCGACGCGCAGGTTTTTTCGCTCGTTCAGGCGCGGCTCATCTTCGGCGTGAAACGATGCACGGCGGCGGATGACTTTGAGCACCGCACGCAGCCCGGCATCATCGGCGACCAGCAGCGAGCCGGTGGACGAGCCCATGAAAACCTTTACCCCGGCGCAGCCGGGGAGCCGCTCCAGCTCGGCGAGATGCTTCGTATTGTCGGCGGTTGCCCCAACGAAAAAAGCAAAGTCGCAATGCATGCGATGATGCCCGCGCTTGACCTTGTCGGCGAGCGCCTCGGCACTCACGGTCAGCGGGTCGGTGTTCGGCATCTCGAACACCGCAGTGACGCCACCCATCACCGCCGAAAGGGAGCCGCTCTCAAGGTCTTCCTTGTGGGTGAGGCCGGGCTCGCGGAAATGAACCTGGGTGTCGATCACGCCCGGCAGGAGATGCAGCCCCCGGCAATCGATCACCTCGCCCGCAGACGCGCGCGACAGGTCGCCGATCGCCCGGAAACGGCCGCCGCGAATGCCGAGATCGCGCACGCCTTCGCCGTCATGGTTGACGACCGTGCCGCCCTTGAGGATCAGATCGTAGGTGTCAGCCATGCGCTGCCGGAACTGGACTTGAGGCCTGTCCGACAGCGCTTACGTTCCGCCGCGAGTTCTGGCAAGAGACTATCGAAACAGACCCCAGAGAACCGGCATGCAGACAGCACTTCTCCTCGATCGCGGCGTAGTCAAAGTGGCCGGCGACGACGCCCGGCGCTTTCTCAACGGGCTGGTGACCGGCGATATGGCCAAGGTCGCGGCAGGCAAGCCGTGCTTTGCGGCGCTGCTTAAGCCGCAGGGCAAGATCATCGCCGACTTCATCATCGCAGAGGCCCCGGCCGAGGACGGCGGTGGCTTTTTCCTGGACTGCCCGCGGGCCCTCGCCCCGACGCTGGTGGAAAAACTAAACTTCTACAAACTGCGCGCCAAGGTGATCTGCGAAGACCTCTCGGAAGTGCTCGGGGTGATGGCGGTCTGGGGCGGAATGGCCGACAGCGAATACGGCCTGAGCTACCCGGATCCGCGGCTGCCGGCGCTCGGCTCGCGCGTCATGTTGCCGCCGCATCTGGCGGCCGCTGCCGCCGCCGATCTCGGCGCCAGTTTCACCGATGCGGACGATTATGAAACCCATCGCATCGCCCTCGGCGTGCCGCGCGGCGGCCTCGACTTTGTCTACGGTGACACGTTTCCGCACGAAGCGGACATGGATCAACTCAATGGCGTCGACTTCGACAAGGGCTGCTATGTCGGCCAGGAAGTCGTCTCGCGGGTGGAGCACCGCGCCAGCGCCCGCAGCCGCGTCGTGCCGATCGCCTACGATGAATTCGCGCCGAGCTCCGGCCTGCCAATCATGGCCGGCGAAAAGCAGGTCGGCACGCTGGGCTCTACGGCGAAAGGCCGGGGCCTTGCATTGATGCGGCTCGACCGGATTGCGGATGCTTTGGCTGCGAACACGACGCTGGAAGCGGGTGGCGTCGCGGTCCGCGCGGTGAAACCATCCTGGGCGAAGTTCGACTGGCCGGGCGAGGCAAAGGCGATCTCATGAGCAAAGTGATTGTCCACGCGGACGGCCTCGTGCGCTGCCCCTGGCCAAAGCAGGATCCGCTCTACGTCGCCTATCACGACGATGAATGGGGCGTTCCCGAATATGACGATCGCGCGCTGTTTGAAAAACTTGTGCTCGACGGCTTTCAGGCCGGCCTGTCGTGGATCACCATCCTGCGCAAGCGCGACAATTTCCGCCGGGCATTCAATGATTTCGAGCCGGAAAAAATCGCGCGCTACCCGAAGCGCAAGATCGAGTCGCTGATGAAGGACGCCGGCATCGTGCGCAACCGGGCGAAGATCGAAGGCGCGGTGTCGTCAGCACGGGCGTGGCTCAAGATCATGGAAAGCGGCCCCGGATTCTCGAATTTTTTGTGGGACCATCTCGACGGCAGGCCGCAACAAAACAAATTCACCTCGACCAAGCAGGTGCCGGCGGAAACCGCGCTGTCGAAAAAAATATCGAAGGAACTCGTTGGGCAGGGTTTCAAGTTCGTCGGCCCCACCATCGTCTACGCGTTCATGCAAGCCGTCGGGATGGTCAATGATCATCTCGTAACCTGTCATCGCCACACAGCTGTGTCGAAACTCGCCCGGAAACGATGAGCAAGCCGACTACCGCGCGAGGCCCGAAGGCGCCGCCGCGCGCATGGCAGCGGATGTTGTCGGGACGGCGGCTCGATCTCCTCGACCCTTCCCCGCTCGACGTCGAGGTCGATGACATTGCACACGGCCTTGCACGCGTCGCGCGCTGGAACGGGCAGACGCAAGGCGGCCACATCTTTTCTGTTGCGCAACACTCCTTGCTCGTCGAGGCGCTGGCGCGCGCCAAGGTTCCGCGACTCGACAACAAGGGCCGCCTCGCGATCCTGCTGCACGACGCGCCGGAATATGTCATCGGCGACATGATCTCGCCGTTCAAGGCAGTGATCGGCGACAGCTACAAAGCCGTGGAGAAGCGACTGCTTGCCGCCATCCATTTGCGTTTCGGGCTGCCGGCAAAGCTGCCGGAGCCGCTGCAGGCGCTCATCAAGGCGTCGGACAGGAGCGCGGCGTATCTCGAGGCGACGCGGCTGGCGGGGTTCGCGGAAGCCGAGGCCCGGAAATTTTTCGGGCCGCCTCCGAAATTTTCGGCAGCGCTCGAACGCGACTATCTCAAGCCCTGGCCCGCAGGGACCGCGCAGGCCCGCTACCGCGAGCGCTTCGAAAAGCTGCTCGGCAGCTGAGCCTTTCCAAGATGCAGCTCAAGCCCTACATAAGGGCCAGGAATCGCACGAACGATCCATGATCCACGTCTGCTCACTTTCGCGCCTGCATACCACGGTCGACGAGACCGGCGCGCAACACATCGTGACCTTGCTGCGGCTTGTCGACAGGGTGCAGCGGCCAAGCCACATCGCGCCTCAGAACCACCTGGTGCTCTCCGTCGACGATATCACCATGCCGATGGACGGCTACACGATGCCGGCGCACGAGCACGTGCAGCGGCTGATCAGTTTCGTCAGTGCCTGGGATCGAAAAACGCCGATGGTGATGCACTGCTTCGCCGGAATTAGCCGGTCGACGGCGGCGGCCTATGTGGCCGCCTGTGCCCTCAACCCGCAGCGCGACGAAATGCAGATTGCCTGGGATATCAGGCGCTCCTCGCCCACCGCGCAGCCGAATTCACGCATCGTCTCGGTCGCCGACCGCCTGCTTAATCGCGATGGCCGCATGATCCGCGCAATCGACGCTATCGGCCTCGGCGATGCAGCGATCGAAGGCCACCCGTTCCGGCTCGATTTGCTCTAACCCATACGGCCCTACGGCCGCTATTCGACTCCCTCCCGGCAAAGTAGCATTGCAGCGACTCATCCATGTGGGGGGCGAGCGATGTCGGAAGTGGTCGGAGTTCTGTTTCTGATACTTCTGGTCTTGGCGATACCGGTCATCTCCATCGTCGCTCTGGTGATGACACTGAATGCCCGCGATGGGGTGCGGCGACTTGAGCGTCGTATCGCGGCGCTGGAAGCGGCGGGCGGGGGTCAGCCAGGTGTTGCTCCAGCCGCAGAGCGCGTTCCCGCAGCCCCGGTACAAGCCGCCGAACCGCCGCCGGTCATTGTCGAACCGGCAGCCGCTCCCCAGACTCCCGAGCCGGCCGCGCCTGCACCGGCCGTGTCCAAGCCGGCGCCAGCGCGGGCGACGCTGGAGGAACGGTTCGGCACGCAATGGGTCGTCTGGATCGGCGGCCTTGCGCTCGCGCTCGGCGGCATTTTCCTTGTCCGCTACACCGTCGAGATGGGACTGCTCGGTCCGGGCGTCCGGATATTTCTCGCCGCGATTTTCTCGGCGCTCTTGATCACGGCCGGCGAGTGGGCCCGGCGGAACGAGGTCGCGGCCGGCATCGTCCCCATTCCAAGCCAGCACATTCCCGGCATTCTCACCGCGGCAGGCACGGTCGCAGCCTATGCGACCGTATACGCGGCTTTCGCGCTTTACGGTTTCCTGTCGCCGGCCTTCGCATTCGTCCTGCTCGGCCTTGTGGCCCTGGCGACATTGGCGGCCGCGCTCCTGCATGGCCCCGCACTCGCTGGCCTTGGCGTGGTCGGCGCCTTCGTAACACCGGTCCTCGTGAGCACAGGCTCGGCGGATTACTGGGCGCTCTATTTCTATCTCGCCGTTGTCATGGCGGCGGCCTTCGCGTTGGCTCGCATGCGGCTGTGGCGATGGCTTGCGATCACCGCGACGGCGATGGGCGTGCTCTGGACGTGGGCCGGCGCCGAACCTGACCACATCGAGGCATTGGCGGCACACCTTTTCCACGTCGTCGCGGGTTTTGTGCTTGCGGCCGCATTTATCGTGTCCGGGCTGAAATACGGCCCGCCCGCCGAGTCGGGAAAAATCGACGGGGTGTCCTCCGGGTCGATCGGCGCATTTTTGTTTGCCACGGCTTTTCTGGTCATCAACAGCGACCATGACAGTGTGGCACTCACGACCTTTGCGCTGCTCGCAGCCGCAACCGTTGCGATCGCATGGCGCACGCAAGCGGCGCTCTGGGCCCTGCCCGCCGCCGGCGTCTTCGCCGCCGCGGTGATGATTCAGTGGGCGGCGCCCGAGTTCGTGGAAACGCTCGTGCTTTCGCCCGGCGTGACGCGCGGCGCCATTCCCGGCCCGCCAACAGGAACGACATTGCACCTGGTTTTCGGCGCCGCGCTCGCGGTGATCTTCGGATTGCCGGCATTCGCCGCCCAGGGTCGCGCCGCAACCGCGCTCAATGCGCAGTTATGGAGCCTGACCGGTGTCGTCGTTCCCACTGTCATCCTGATCGCGCTTTACCTGCGAATTGCCAACCTCGACCGCTCAATTCCGTTTGCCGCTCTGGCGCTCGCCTTGGCTGCACTCTACGGCTACGCGACCGAATATCTGGGCAAACGACCGCCGCAGCCTGGGCTGGCGTCGGCGACGGCCATTTACGCAGCGGGCGCGGTGGCCTCGCTCGCACTTGCGCTGACATTCGCGCTCGATAAGGGCTGGCTGACCGTCGGTCTTTCACTAATGGTCCCCGGCATCGCCTGGATTTCGGAACGGCGGCCCTTGCCCGCACTGCGCTATCTGGCGGCCGCCATCATCGTCGTTGTGCTGATGCGCGTCGGTTACGAGCCGCGCATCGTCGGCCGCGACGTCGGCACGACGCCCATCTTCAACTGGCTACTCTATGGATACGGCGTACCAGCCGCATCGTTCTGGTATGCGGGCTACCTGCTGCGCCGGGGCGCCGACGATATGCCCACGCGCATGGCTGAGGCGGCGGCGATCCTGTTCACGGTCTTGCTCGCGTTGCTCGAAATCCGCCACTACATGAACAATGGCGACGTCTATCGACGATCGGCAGCCTTGGCGGAAATCGCCATGCAGGTTTGCGTCGGATTTGCGATGGCAATCGGGCTCGAGCGCCTGCGTATGCGAACCAATAGCGTCGTGCACAACGCCGGCGCGCTTCTGATCTTCGTGGCGACCATGCTAGCGACGCTGTTCGGTCTGGTCGTGGGCGTTAACCCGATGCTCACGGGTCGGCCGGTCGGGGGAATGTTCTTCAATCTGGTTCTGCTCGGCTATGGCATTCCGGCGCTGCTTGCCGCGATACTCGCCTTGATCGCACGAAACAGCAGGCCCCTCGCCTACCGCGCCATCGCTGCAACAGCGGCGGTCGTTTTGGCCCTGATGTATCTCGGACTTGAGGTGCGGGCGCTTTTCCACGGCGAAGTTCTCACGCGCGGCGCAACGACCGACGCCGAGCAATACACTTATTCCGCGGTCTGGCTCGTCTTCGGCGTGTTGCTGTTGATCGCGGGTTTCCGGCTGCAATTGCAGCCGGCTCGCCTTGCCTCCGCCGCGGTTGTCGCCCTGACAATCGGCAAGGTTTTTCTGGTTGATATGTCGGACCTGACCGGTATTTTCCGCGCGCTCTCCTTCATCGGCCTCGGCGCGGTCCTGGTTGGCATCGGCTGGATCTACCAGCGCATGCTGTTCCCCGCGCGCAGGGACGCTATAAGGTCGGAATAACCGACGCGGGGAACGGCATGAACAAGAGCGCGAAGACTTATGGCGTCGTCTCGCCGGAGATTTTGAAATCGTACGACGGCCTTTCGTTTCTCAAGGCGATCGTCGCCGGCGAACTGCCCAATCCGCCGATCAGCGAGCTGATGGGCTTTCATCTGGCCGAGGTAGAAGACGGGCGTGCGGTCTTTGAAGGCCTGCCGGACTTTCGTCATTACAACCCGATCGGAACCGTGCACGGCGGATTTGCGGCAACCCTTCTCGATTCGGCGCTCGGCTGCGCGATATTTTCGACGATCGCCAAGGGCGACACCTGGACGACGCTGGAACTGAAATTCAATCTTGTGCGGCCCTTGAGCAAGGACACCGGTCCGGTTCGCGCGGAAGGCCGCATCGTGCATCGCGGACGCACGGTCGCGACATCGGAAGGCGACCTCAAGGACCGCGCGGGCAAGCTTTATGCGCACGCCACGACGACGTGCATGATCTTTCCGGCAAAAGGTTGATCAGTTGTTGTTGTTGTCAGCGGCGAGCGTCGGACGCAAGCCCAGCGGCTGCGCGGTCTGCGTACGCTGCACGCCGTGCGCGACGGTCGTTCGGCCGGGCCGCGTGAAGTCACAATAAGCAAAGCCCAGCCCCGATACCGATCCGCGGAAGCTGCTTGCGCTTGTGCGTTCCAGATTGAAGCAAGGCTGGAGAGGCAGGCCGCGCAGCGATGCGCAGACCGACTCGCCTTTGACATGGAGCGTGTTGGCCGGCAGGTGCGCGTGGCGTACCTCGCCTGAACCCTGGAATTGGATGGAGCCGGTCACCGAGCCGTCGGCATTCACGCGGCCCTGCCCGCGCGTGCCCTCGAAACACGTGTAGCTGAATATCTTTCCGATGACGAAGCGGCGGGCTTCCTCGGCGGACATCTCGCCCGCGACTGCCGGCACCGCGGCCAACAGGCCGATCGTCAATGCAAAACCACGCACCATCCCCGTACTCCAACTGACGCAACAGTTTACTGCACACTCGGCCCGAATTTCAGGCCTAACAAATTATGCACGGCTTTCGTCGACAAATCCTGAACGTCTTTACTCGATTTTGACTACGATCCTACCCCGGACCGCGCCCGAAACGATTTCGGAAGCCGCCCCAAACACCTCAGAAAGCCCTATTTCGCGGGTCAACGAGGCCAGTTTTTGACG
>Ga0111539_10004417_pt1 | contig 18384 bp, 15 predicted proteins | sample RhiMethybrSRZTD1_FD_79667 | JGI IMG/M metagenome (GOLD analysis project Ga0111539, IMG submission 79667) | Populus rhizosphere microbial communities from Tennessee, USA - Rhizosphere MetaG P. TD hybrid SRZTD1 (version 2) (version 2) | ecosystem: Host-associated > Plants > Roots > Rhizosphere >... | reverse complement strand
GTGGACGCGCTCGACGACTTCGGCAACGCCGACCTGAACATCGGGCTGTGTGCCGAGGAGGTCCCCTGTGGCCAGTTCGGCCGGGAGGCCCTGGCCAACGCGGGCGTCACGCCGGCTCAGGACACCGACGAGCCCGATGTGCGCAGCCTGCTGACCAAGGTCGAGGCGGGCGACCTCGACGCCGGGCTCGTCTACCACACCGACGTGCTGGCAGCCGGCGACGAGGTCGAGGGCGTCGAGGTGCCCGATGAGTTCAACGTCATCGCCTCGTACCCGCTGGCCGCGCTGTCGGCCTCGGGCAACGCCGAGCTGGCCTCGGCGTTCGTCGAGTTCGTGCTGTCGGACGAGGGCCAGAGCATCCTGGAGTCGTACGGTTTCATGTCTGGATGACGACACACCGGCGGCGGTCAAGGGTTCGGCCGGGGGCACGCCCGCCCCTCGTGGTCCTGCCCTTGGCCGCGTTGGCCGTCGCCTTCCTGGTCGTCCCGTTCATCGCCCTGTTGCAGCGGGTGCCGTGGTCGTCGCTGTCCGATCGCCTGAGCGATCCGATCGTGACCCAGGCGCTGCGCCTCTCGCTGACCAGCGCCTTCAGCGCCATGGGCCTGTCGCTGCTGTTCGGCGTGCCGCTGGCGTGGGTCCTGGCCCGCACCGAGTTCCCCGGTCGCTCGCTGCTGCGGGCGCTCGTGATCCTGCCCATGGTGCTGCCACCGGTGGTGGGAGGCGCCGCGCTGCTGTTCGCCTTCGGCCGGCGGGGCCTGTTCGGCGGCCCGGTGTTCGACCACACCGGCTTCCAGCTGCCGTTCACCATCTGGGGCGTGATCGCGGCCAACACCTTCGTGGCCCTGCCGTTCCTGGTGGTGACGGTCGAGGCCGGGCTGCGGTCGGCCGACCGGCGGCTGGAGGACGCGGCCGCCACCCTCGGCGCGGGCCGCTGGATGGTGTTCCGCCGGGTGACCCTGCCCATGGTGGCGCCGTCGCTGGCGGCCGGCGCCGTCCTGTGCTGGGCCCGGGCGCTGGGCGAGTTCGGCGCCACCGTGACCTTCGCCGGCAGCCTGGCCGGCCGCACCGAGACCATGCCGCTGGCCGTGTTCCTCGCCCTCCAGAGCGACCGGGACGCGGCCATCGCCCTCTCGCTGGTCCTCATAGCCGTGTCGCTGGCCGTGCTGGTTCCTCTGCGGGACCGCTGGCTGGCGGTCTAGGCCGGTGCTGAGCGCGGACGTCCGGCTACGGCTGGGAGAGCTCGACCTGGTCGCCGCCATCGAGGTGGGCGACGGCGAGGTCGTGGCCCTGCTCGGCCCCAACGGCGCAGGCAAGACCACCCTGCTGCGGGCGGTGGCCGGCCTCCAGCCCATCGACGCCGGGCGGGTCACGGTGGACCGCGACGTGCTCGACGACCCCGAGGCCGGGATCTTCGTCGCCACCAACGACCGGCCGATCGGCGTGATGTTCCAGGACTACCTGCTGTTCCCCCGGATGACCGTGGTCGACAACGTGGCCTTCGGCCTGCGCGCCCGGGGCTGCAGCCGGGCCGCGGCCCGGGCCGAGGCGCACGCGGTGCTCGACCGGGTGGGGATGGCCGCCCTGGCCCGGGCCAAGCCGCGGGAGCTGTCGGGCGGCCAGTCCCAGCGGGTGGCGCTGGCCCGGGCTCTCGCCATAGAGCCCCGCGTGCTGCTGCTCGACGAGCCCCTGGCCGCCCTCGACGCCGGGGCCAAGCTGCACATCCGGGCCGAGCTGCGTCGCCATCTGGCCGGCTTCCACGGCGCTCGGCTGCTCGTGACCCACGACCCGGTCGACGCCCTTGTGCTCGCCGATCGCATGGTGGTGCTGGAGGGCGGCCGGGTCACCCAGCAGGGCACGCCCGCCGAGGTGGCCCGCCGGCCCGGCTCGCCGTATGTGGCCGAGCTGGTGGGCGTGAACCTGCTGTCGGGCACTGCCGCGGGCGAGCGCACGGTCCGGCTGGCGGGCGGGGCCGAGCTGGTGGTGGCCGACCCGGTCCCCGGGCCCGAGGTGGCGGTGGCCGTCCGGCCCCAGGCCGTCACCGTCCACCGAGACCAGCCCGACTCGAGCGCCCGCAACACCTGGCCCGCGACGGTGGCCGACCTGGCCGCCGATCACGATCGGGTCCGCCTCCAGCTGGCCGGTCCGGTCCCACTGGTGGCCGAGGTCACCCCCGCGGCGGTTGCCGATCTCGACCTGACGCCGGGCGCCGAGGTCTGGGTGTCGATGAAAGCGGTCGACCTCGCGGTCTACGAGCACTGAAATTCATGGACTTGGTGCTTGATTGCACGCTGCGGGGTCGGAAAGCTTCACCCCGAGATGCCGCACGGCGTCCCGGAAGGAGCGTCGAAGTCATGTCGAGCCCCACCACCCACGGCGAGGATTCGTCCGGCGACGAGCCGTCCGGCGAGTCCGCCGGAGCCACGCCCGACGCCCCGTCCGAAGGGTCCCCCGGGCCCGAGGCCGGTCGGCCCGCCGCGGCCGAGCCCGCAGGAGCCCAGACCGGCGCCGAGCCCGGCACCGCCGAGCCCGCAGCCGCCGAAGCCGCGCCCGCGGAGTCCCAGGCCGCAGAGCCCGCAGCCGCCGAGACCGCAGCCGCCGAGACCGCGGCCGCCGAGACCGCAGCTGCCGAGCCTGTGACCGTCGACCCCACGACCGCCGAGCCTGACGCGGTCCAGCCCGAGGCTCCGCCCCGCGTCGCCGGCGAGCCGGCTGCCGCGGAGGTCGCCGGCTCCCCCCAGCACACCAGGGCGAAGACCGGGACCGGCCCGCTCCGCATCCTGGGCCTGCTGGTCATCCTCGGCGGCCTCATCCTGATGGTGGCCGGTGGCTTCACCTGGTATGTGGTCAGGGACCAGCTGAGCGACGAGCAGATCACGGTGTCCGACGACGCCGACCGCTTCGCCGGCGACCCGGTGGACGGCCCCTTCACCGCCTACGAGCAGGCCCGGGTGATCAACAAGCACGCCTTGGCGGAGAGCGACGGCCTCACCTACGCCCAGCTGGACCAGGACGACCCTCGGCGCGACACGGTCATGACCGCCTCGTTCCTGCGGGCTTCGCTCTATACGTCGGTGGTGTCCTTCGGTGTGGCGTTCTTCGCCTTCGGCATGGGCATCCTCATGATCCTGGTCGGATGGGCGCTGCTCTCGGTCAACAAGCGCTTGCGAGCTGCCCTCGGCTGAGCTCGCAAGCGGGCCGGCAACCCGCTGCAAGCGTCATACAACCGACATGCAAGGGGTGGCGCGCAGTGTGGCGCCATGGAGACGACCCCCACCGCTCTCCGACGTGCTGACCTGATCGATCTCGCCGATCCCGGTGCGACTGACGGCTCGCTCGTCGGCGCCAAAGCCGCCAACCTGGCCCGCGCCCGGGCCGCCGGCCTCCCCGTGCTGGCCGGCCTGGTGCTGACCACCGCCTGGAACCACCGCGGCTGGTCCCACCCGTCGCGCCAGGATCGGCCCAGCCCGGCCCGCACCGCGTGGGAGCAGCTCGGCGCCGGCCGGGACGCCCTGGTGGTGCGCTCGTCTTCCACCAACGAGGACGGCGGCTCGTCGTCCATGGCCGGGGTGTTCACCTCGGTGCTCGACGTCACCACCTGGGGCGAGTTCACCACCGCGGTGGACGAGGTGCTGGCCTCCGGCTCCCGGGCAGCCGTGCCCGGCGCCCGCATGGCCGTGCTTCTCCAGCCGCAGCTCCGGCCCCGGTGGGGCGGCGTCCTGTTCGGCGCCGACCCGGTCACCGGCCGGCGCGACCGCCTGGTGGTGTCCGCCGTCGAGGGCGGGCCCGATGCCCTGGTCAGCGGCCGGGTCGCCGGGTGGACGGCCGCGCTCTCCCCCCGCGGTCGCCTGCTCGACGACCAGGGTGGCGACACGCCCGCGCTCCCCCGCCGCCACCTGCGGGCGCTGGCCGGCCTCGCTCGGCGGGCCGCGGCCGCGTTCGGCGGGCCGCAGGACGTCGAGTGGGCCATCGACCACGACGGGCACCTGTGGCTGCTGCAGAGCCGACCCATCACCACCTCCGTGGGCACGCCCACCGGCCACCTGCTGGGGACCGGACCACTGGCCGAGACGTTCCCCGAGCCCCTCTCCCGGCTCGAGGCCGACGTCTGGCTGGCGCCGCTGGCCGAGGGCCTGGAGCAGGCGTTGCTGATCACCGGCACCGCCTCGCCCCGGGCCCTGCGGCGCTCCCCCGTGGTGCGGGCGATCGACGGTTGGGCGGTGGCCGATCTGGTCCACCTGGGGGCGGCACCGGTGCGCCATCGGTGGCTGGCCCGCCTCGACCCCCGGCCGCCGGCCCGCCGCTTGCGGGCCGCGTGGCGCACGGGGCGCCTGACCCGGGCGCTGCCCACGCTGGCCCGCGACGTGATCTCCCAGATCGACGCCGACCTGGCCGCGGTCCCCCGCGTCGACGACCTGTCCAACGCCGAGTTGCTGGCGGTCCTCGACAACGGCCGCACCGCCCTGCGCGCCTTGCACGGCTACGAGGCGCTGGCCGGGATGCTGATCCCGGACGCGGGCCACAGCGTGACCGCGGCCTCGCTGGCCATGTCGGCGCTGGCCGAGGCCCGGGCCGAGGACGTCGAGGACGACGAGCTGGTCGAGACCCACCCCGTGGTGCTGGCCCTCACCCCGCCCCGGATCGGCGCCGACGCACCCCTGGCCGGCATCGCCGCCGCCACCGTCCCGACCCCGTCCGGCCCGGTCTCCCCCGGGCCGGACGGCGACGCCGCGGTGGTGCGGGAGGCCTTGCGCCTGCGGGCCCGCTGGGTCCAGGAGCTGACCGCGCGGGCCGCCTGGGTGCTCGGGTGCCGGCTGGTGTGCGTGGGCGTGCTGCCCGGCCAGCCGGTGGTGCGGCTGCTGGGCCTGGACGAGCTGCGGACCGCCGCCCTCCAGCGGGCCGTTCCGATCGATCTGGCGGACCGTGCCAACGCCTCGGCCTCCCCGCCCAAGCCCCTGCCCGCCCAGTTCCGCCTCACGCGCGACCAGCGTCCGGTGGCGGTCGCGTCCCCGGCCACCGGTGACGGGATCGGCGCCGGGGGTGGTGAGGGCGTCGGCCGGGCCCACCTCGGCGGCGACCCGCCGCGGGGCGCGGTCCTGGTGGTGACCCACCTCGACCCCCGGCTGGCCACGCTCATCCCCCGACTCGGCGGGCTCGTGGCCGAGACCGGCAGCCCGCTCAGCCACCTGGCCATCCTGGCCCGCGAGCACGGCGTCCCCACGGTGGTGGGCCACGCCGGTGCCACCACCCGCTACCACGAGGGCGACCTGCTGGCGGTGGACGGCTCGACCGGCACGGTGCGGGTCACCACCGCCACCGTGATCGCCCTGCCCACCTCCCGGGTCGTCGACCTGTCGGGCGGGCCCGTCACGATCGGAGCTACACGATGACCGCCCGTCTCCTGCGCACTGTCCTCGGCGGCCTCACCCTGGCCGCGTCGGGTGCCTACACCTTCATCTACCTGTACCGGTGGGAGTGGAACCGGGCGCTCATGTCGGCCGCCATCTTCATCGCCGCCGAGGTGGCCGTGATGGGGTCGCTGCTGTCCCAGCGGCTCAAGGTGATCAGCCACCGGCTCGACGACCAGGCGGCCGCGCCCTCCCGCCCGGCCGCGGCCGTGTTGCGGCGGGAGCGCATCCACGCGGCCCAGCCCCCGGCCCGGGTCGGCTTCGCGTGGCTGTCCCGGCCCGAGCACATGAACGTGTTCGTGCCCGTGCTGATGGGGGCGGGCGTGCTCATGTCCGGCCTCGCCTGGCTGGTGGAGCGGGTGGCCCGGACCACCATGAGCCCGATGGCCGAGCGCGGCCTGGCCGCCCGCCTGGACGGCCTGGACCTCCCCGCCCACGGCTTCGTCACCGCCGAGCACCAGCCCCTCGACCTGCTGCGGGGCCCGGTGGGGAGGCCGGCGTGAAGGCGCTCGGCGTGATCGCCCTGGCCGGGCTCACCGCCCTGGGCATCGTGGGCCTGGCCGAGCTGACCCAGAACCGGCCAGATCCGACCGTCGAGGACTCGACCACGATCGTGAGCTTCGACGTGGCCACGCGGGACTACCGCGGCGGCGAGGAGACCGCAGCCCAAGCCCTGTGGGCCGTCTGCTCGGCGACCGTCGACGGCGAGGTCACGGCCCCGGCGTTCACCGGCGAGGACTTCCGGGTCACCATCAGCCCCGCCATCGGCGACAACGGGCGCAAGCGCCTGGTCGGCTGCCTGGAGGACGGCACGCTCGACCGGGTCATGGGCCACGTCGCCCGCGTGTCCACCACCTGAAACCCGCGCACCCACCCCGCTCCGTATGCGCGAGGCTACGGACCGATGGGTAACAAGACGATGCGCCGGTCCAGGAAGACCATCGCACTGAGTGGGTGTGCGGTCACCCTGCTGGCCGCCACCGCCTGTGCCGGCGACGACGACGGGGCGGCCGGCCGCTGGATGCCGCCACCGGTGACACCCTCTGGGAGCAGCGCCTGGTGGGGGCCACCTTCGGGTCGATCACGTACGCGGACGGCGTGGTCTACCGGCCCTCGGTGCCCGGCGTGCTCCAGGCGTTCGACGCCGAGAGCGGGCGCGAGCTGTGGTCGGCCGAGCCGGGAAGCGACATGGGCGCCGGGGTCCGGGTCGAGCATGGCTGGGTGCTGGTCCCCCATGGCTTCTGGTTCTTCGGGGGGCAGTCCGACCTCCCCGGCGGGGTCGTGGCCTATCGGATCCCGGACTGACCGCGCCCGGGGGCCAGGGCCCGTGCTGCTCCTTTGCCCCCGGACGAGGTCCTACCCAGGCATGCCCGCGCCCGTGGCCGCCGATACACGTGCACGGCGCTCGAAGCGCGACACCACCTCGACGTGCGGCGTGTGCGGGAAGGCGTCGACCAGCGTCGACCCCGTCCAGGCGTAGCCCGCCTCGGCCAGCAACCGGGCGTCCCGGCCCAAGGCCCCGGCGTCGCAGCTGACCAGCACGACCCGGGAGGCTCGCGTGGCCGCCACCGCTCGCAAGCCCCCTCGCCCCAGGCCGGCCCGGGGAGGATCGGCCACCGCGGCCTCGACCGCCCGGGGGCGCCAGCGAGCCACGTCGCGGCGCACGACCTTGGCGTCCCCTCCCGCGAGGTTGACCCGGGCGTCGGCCGCGGCGGAGGCCGACGCCTCGACCGCCACGACCCGAGCCCCGCGCCCCACGGTGGCCGCGAACAGGCCGACGCCCGCGTAGAGGTCGGCCAGTGTCCCGGACGGCCCGAGGGCCTGCCCCACCGCCGCCACCAGCGCTTCGGCCGCGTCGGGGCCGGCCTGGAAGAACGACCGGGCCGAGACCCGCAACCGCACCCCGGCCACCACCTCGAACAACCACGCCCGCCGCCCCCCGGCCAGCTCGTCCCCGGTCACCACCCGCACCCCGTCCGGCACCTCGACCGCGCCGGCGGGGCCGTCGACGATCACCATGCGATCGCCGGTGCGGGCGCCGACGCGGATGGTGATCTCGCTTCCCGCGGGGAAGCGGCCCTCGGCCGCCACCGCCGCCAGGCGGGGATGGGCCACCAGGCAGGCGGGCACCGGGACGAGGTCGTGGCTGTGGTGGCGCCGCAGGGCGAAGCGGCCTGTGGCGTCCGCCACGCCGCGCAGCGTGGTCCGGTAGCCGGTGGCCGGCAGGACCGGGCCGGGCGCCACCTCCAGGTCGGGCACGCCGCCGAGGCGGGCCAGGGCTTCAGCCACCATGGACCCCTTGAGGGCCCGCTGGGCCTCCGGGTCGACGTGTTGCCAGCCGCAGCCTCCGCAGCCCGCGGCCACGAAGGGGCAGGGCGGGGTCACCCGGGTCGGGGCCGGCTCGATCACCTCGAGCACCACCGCCCGAGCGTGGTGGCGCCGCTCGTCCGTCACCGCCACCCGGACCCGCTCACCGGGCAGGGCGCCCTCGACAAAGACCACCCGGCCCGAGGGCTCGCGGGCCACGCCCTCCCCGCCCACCGCCAGCGCGGTGACCGCCAGCAGGTCGTCGGGGCTCGGCACCCGCCCACCCTAGGATGACGGGGTGAGCACGACCGGCGTCGAGATCGCACCCTCCGTCCTGCCCGCCGACTTCTCCCGCCTGGGCGACGAGGTGGTGGCGCTGGAGAAGGCGGGCGTCGATCGCATCCAGTGGGACGTGATGGACGGCCGCTTCGTGCCCAACCTCACGTTCGGGCCCGACGTCATCGCCGCTTGCCGGCCCCACGTGTCGGTGCCGTTCGAGGCCCACCTCATGATCGACGACCCCGACGCCTCGCTGGACCGCTACGTGGAGGCGGGCTGCGAGCTGGTGATCGTGCACGCCGAGGCCACCCGCCACCTGCACCGCACGCTGGGCCGCATCCGGGAAGCGGGCGCCAAGGCCGCGGTGGCGCTCAACCCCGCCACCCCGGCCGTCGCGGTGGAGGACGTGCTCGACCTGTGCGCCATGGTGCTGGTCATGACCGTCAACCCCGGCTTCGGCGGCCAGGACTACATCGCCACCATGGAGCCCAAGATCGCCCGCGTCCGTCGCATGATCGACGAGGGCGGCTACCACTGTGACGTCGAGGTCGACGGCGGCATCGGCCCGGCCACCGTGGCCGGTGCGGCCCGGGCCGGGGCGAACGTCCTGGTGGCCGGGTCCGCGCTGTTCCGCGACCCTCAGGGCCTGGAGCACGCGGTCAGCGAGCTGCGCGAGCGCGCTACAGCATCTCGCCGCGCTTGACGATCACGTTGTCGATGATGCCGTAGTCCTTGGCCTGCTCGGCCGTGAACCAGCGGTCGCGCTCCGAGTCGGCCCGGATCTGCTCGACGTCCTGGCCCGTGTGGAAGGCGATGCGCTCGGCCATCAGCTCCTTGACGTACAGCAGCTGCTCGGCCTGGATGGCGATGTCCGCCGCCTGGCCCCGGATGCCGCCCGAGGGCTGGTGCATCATGATGCGGGCGTGGGGCAGGGCGTAGCGCTTGCCCTTCGCTCCGGCGCACAGCAGGAACTGGCCCATCGAGGCGCCGAGGCCCATGCACACCGTCGCCACGTCGGGCTCGATGAACTGCATGGTGTCGTAGATGGCCATGCCCGCCGTCACCGACCCGCCCGGGCTGTTGATGTAGAGCCACACGTCCTGATCGGACTCGTCGCCCGCCAGGTGCAGCATCTGGGCGCAGACCACGTTGGCGATGTCGTCGTCCACCTCGGTGCCAAGGAAGATGATGCGCTCGCGAAGGAGCCGGTTGAAGATCTCGTGCGTCGGGCTGACGATCGAGGTGCTCTGGGCGGTCGGGAGAATCAGGCTCACGGCCGCAGAGGGTAGCGGCGTCAGGGCCCGGTGCCGCACCCCTATGCTCACCCGCCGGCCGGCGTACTCCAATTGGCAGAGAGAACAGGTTTAGGTCCTGTCCAGTGTGGGTTCGAGTCCCACCGCCGGCACGCTCAGTCGTACTGGCTCTCGAACAGGGTGGTGGACGACGTCGAGTCGGGCACCACGGTCGAGGTGGTCGAGCTGGTGGACGTCGTGCTCGACGTGTCCGAGGACACGGTGGTCGACGGCTCCGTGGCCGACGGCTCCGGGGTCGAGGACGTGGTCGACGGTTCGGTGGTGCTCGACGTGCTGCCGTCGGTCGGCGGCGTGGTCGAGCCCGGATCCGTGGGCGGCGGCGTCGTGCCGGGCGGCTGCGTCGTCCCCGGCGCGGTCGGCGGCGGCGTGGTCGGCGTGACCGGCGCCGGGGCCGGGCTCGTGGTCGGGGGCGTCCACTCCGGCGGCACCGAGGACAGGTCGGGCGCCGTGCCGGCGGCCGGAGCCGACGGCGCCTGGGGCAGGCCGGGCAGCACCCGGCCTCCGGTGGCGGGCGCCACGATGGCCGAGAACGCCAGGCGGCGGGAGGCGTCGGTACGGGCGCAGTTGACGCCCTCGGGGATGGTCCCGCCGCTGAAGTAGCGGAGCCCGGCGACGAAGTCGCCGCACCGGGTCATGTCCCGGCGCATGCTGGGGGCGTAGCCGATGGCGATGTTGACCGCGGCCATGTCGAGCTGGTCGGCGGCCATGTTGATGTTGCGGGCCACGGTCCAGTACCAGGCGGCGACGGCCGGGCTGACCAGGCCGTTGACCGCCAGGTCGGGGTTGCCGACCAGGTCGACCTGCAGGAACTGCCCCGCGTTCCGGTAGTTGCCCTCACCGGTCAGCTGGATCAGGCCCCGGCCCCGGTAGGGGCGCTCGTTGCCGACCTCGACGGCGTCGTAGCGGAAGCCGCTCTCGTTGCGCAGCGTCGCCAGGAAGGCGGCCTTGCGGGCGGGGGTGAAGATGCCGGCCCGCAGCATGGCGGCGTTGATGGCGGGCAGGCCCTCGATCACCTTGGCCTCGTCGGGCAGCGGACCGAAGATCTGGCGCAGGTCCTCGATGGTGACCAGGTCGTTGCCGTTCCAGTCCCCGGCGACCGGCAGCATGTCGGGGACGTCGTCGGTGGGCACGGCCAGGCTGGCGGCCGGGTCGTCCAGGCTGGGCACCGGCAGCTCCATGGTGTCGGCCTCGCGCCACAGGATGCCGATGGTGTCGCGGCCGTCGCCGTCCCAGTCGCCCGCCGCCGGGAAGGCGTCGTAGGCGGTGGCGCCCTCGGGGCGCTCGACCGGCATGGCGACCGTGGCGGGGTCGACGGGCTGGCCCTCGTCGTCGACCAGCTGGAGCGTGGTGTCGGCCTGCTGGTAGACGCCCACGGAGTCGAGGCCGTCGCCGTCCCAGTCACCCACGACCGGCAGCGCGTCCGCCCGCCCGGCGGTGCCGAGCGCGAACGGGGCCGAGCGGACGCCCCCGTCCACCAGAACCTGGAAGGTGGCTTCGGACTGCTGGTAGAGGCCGATGGTGTCGAGGCCGTCGCCGTCGAAGTCGCCGGCGATGGGCCACGCGTCGCTGCGACCGGGGGTGCCGAAGGCGACGGGCGCCATCTCGACGCCCTGGTCGTCCAGCAGGTGGAAGGTGGCGTCGGACCGCTGGTACAGGCCCACGGAGTCGCGGCCGTCGCCGTTCCAGTCGCCGGCCAGGGGCAGGACGTCGGGCGCGCCCGCGGGACCGAACGCGACCGGGGTGAGCTCGGAGCCCGAGTCGCTTCGCCGGCCCCAGTCGGCCGTGCCCGGCTGGTACCAGGCCACGCCGTCGGCGCCCCCGCCCACCAGGCCCTGGGACCAGCGCTGCAGGTAGGGGTAGGGATCGACCGTGCAGGGCTCGTCGCTCGACAGCGTGCCGCACAGGTTGATCTGGAAGTGGACGTGCGCCGCCGTGTCGCGGGCGTTGCCGGTGCGGCCCACCCGGGCGATCACCTGGCCACGGTCGACCACGTCACCTACGGCCACCAGGTTCTCGGAGTTGTGGGCGTAGTAGTAGCTGACGCCCGAGTCGCCCCGGAGCCACACGGTGATGCCGCCCAGGCCCTCGTCCACGTTGCTGGCCTTGACGATCGTGCCCGACTCGACCGCCACCACCGGGGAACCCTCGTCGGCCAGCAGATCGTTGCCCTTGTGCTGGCGCGAGCAGCCGTCGCGGCAGGCGTGCCAGCTGTCGGTGAAGGACACCTCGACGGGCGCGGGGATCGGGAAGGTGTTGGTGTCCGGCGGCTGGACCTGCGGCTGGGCAGACGTGGTGGGCGTCTGCGGGGGCGTCTGGGCCCCGGCCGCCGAGGCGGACGCGCCGCTCAGGATCACTGTCGTCGCTACCAGCACTGCCACTATGCGTGGCAGCCGCCCGGACTGCTGGTCTCCTGATGGCACGCTTCGTCCTCCACAGGTCGCCCCGACAGCACAGCCGACGGGCCGGGGTGCACGCAAGGGTTACGTAAGTGTGTTCGCAGCGGGCTCCATTCCGGATGGGTCTGTAACGTGCGCCGGGCGTGAAACTCGACGACGTACCCACCCCGGCCCTGGTGGTCGATCTCCCCATCTTCGACGAAAACGTGGCCACGATGGCCGCGGCCCTGCCCGGGCCCCGGCTGCGGCCCCACGTCAAGGCGTTCAAGTCGACGGCCCTCGCCCAGCGGCTGGCCGAGGCCGGCCATCGCGGCTTCTGCTGCGCCACCGTCCGGGAGATGGAGGGCATGGCGGCGGCCGGCCTGGGCGAAGACCTGCTGCTGGCCAACGAGGTCCTCGACTGCACCCGCCTCGGGGCGCTGGCCGATTCCGCCCGGGTGACGGTGGCCGTCGACTCGGACCAGACCGTCGACGCCGCCGCGGCCGGCGGCGTGCGTGAGGTGCTGATCGACGTCAACGTGGGCCTGCCCCGGTGCGGCTGCGACCCGGCCGATGCCGCTCGGCTGGCGGACCGGGCCCGCTCCCGGGGGATGGCGGTGCGGGGCGTGATGGGCTACGAGGGCCACCTCATGCGCGAGCCGGGCGAGACCAAGGCGGGACTGGTGGAGGCGTCGATGGCCACGCTGCTCGCCGCCCACGAGGCCGTGGGGGGCGACGTGATCTCCGCCGGCGGGACCGGCACCTACGACTGCAACCCGTGGGCCACCGAGATCCAGGCCGGGTCCTACTGCCTGATGGACACCGAGTACCTGCCCCACGCCCCCGCGTTCCGCTCGGCCCTGTTCCTGTGGACCAGCGTCATCTCGGTCCACCCCCAGGGCTGGGCGGTGCTCGACGCCGGGCTCAAGGCCCTGGGCATGGACCATGGCGACCCCACCGTGGTCGACGCGGGCGACTGCTGGTTCGTGTCCGACGAGCACATCACCTTCGGCACCAAGGCCGAACGTCCGGTGGCGGTCGGCGACCGGGTGCGCGTCCTGCCCGCCCACGTCGATCCGACGGTGGCGCTGCACGAGCGCATGCTGGTCGTCGAGGGAGACGAGGTCGTCGACGAGTGGGACGTGGACCTGCGCGGCTGGTGATCTACCGGAGGTAGATCCGGTGCGAACCGTGAGTACCGTGGGCGCCATGCCTTCCCGGCGTGACGCCACCACGGTCGAGGCCGCGGGCCGCGAAGTGGAGATCACCAGCCCCGGCAAGGTGTTCTTCCCCCAGCGAGGCGAGACCAAGCTCGACCTCGTGCAGTACTACCTGGCCCTCGAGGGCCCGGTGATGGCGGCCATGGGCGGGCGGGCCACGCTCATGCAGCGCTTCCCGTCGGGGGTCAAGGGCACCAACTTCTTCCAGAAGCGGGTGCCGGACAACGCCCCGGACTGGCTGGCCACCACCGTGGTGCGCACGGTCAACGGCACGCCGTCCCGGGCCATGGTGGCGGCCGACATCGCCCATGTGGTCTGGGCCGTCAACCTCGGCTGCCTGGGCTTCCACGTGTGGCCGTTCCGGGCCGACATCGCCGACGAGGACCATTGCGACGAGCTGCGCCTGGACCTCGATCCCCAGCCCGGCACCGGCTTCGCCGAGGCCGTGCAGGCCGCCTTCGTGCTGCGCGAGCTGCTGGCCGAGCACGGGATCACCGGCTACCCCAAGACCACCGGCAACCGGGGCCTGCACGTCTACGTCCGGGTCGAGCCGCGCTGGGACGCGTACCGGGTGCGGGCGGCGGCCGTGGCGGTGGCCCGGGAGCTGGAGCGGCGGCGCCCCGACCTCATCACCGCCGCCTGGTGGAAGGAGGAGCGGGGCACCCGCATCTTCGTGGACTACAACCAGAACGCTCCGCACAAGACCGTGTTCGGCGCCTGGTCGGTGCGAGCGCGGGTGGGGGCGCCGGTGTCGACGCCGCTGTCCTGGGACGAGCTGGCCGACGTCCACCCGGACGACCTGACCGTCGCCAGCGTCCCCGGCCGGGTCGAGCGCGACGGCGACCCCTGGGCCGGCATCGCCGATGCGCCCCACTCGCTGGAGCCGTTGCTGGCCATGTCGGAGCGGGACATGGCGGCCGGGCTCATGGACGCTCCCTGGCCTCCGGTGTATCCGAAGATGCCCAACGAACCGCCGCGGGTGGCGCCCAGCCGCGCGCGCGAGCCCGGCTCTTAGGGCGTGTTCATCACCAACCACGCCCTCGCGGGGGCGGCGATCGGGTTGGTGGCGCGCCGTCCGGTCCCGGCCTTCGTGGCCGGCGTCGGGTCGCACCTGGTGATGGACGTGGCCCTGCACTGGGGCGACGATCGCCTCGACTGGGAGCAGTTCCTGGAGGTCGCCAAGGTCGACGGGACGATCGGGCTGGCGGTCTGCGCCGCGGCACTGGCCGCCTCGCCTCGGGCCGCCCGGGTGCCGATGGCGGCCGGGATCGCCGGTGCCTGCCTCATCGACATGGACAAGCCGGCGCTCCACTTCTTCGGGCGGTCGGTGTTCCCGGCCCGCGTGGACGAGTTCCACCACCGCATCCAGACCGAGCGTCCCGTCGGCTGGGTGGTCGAAGCCCTCGCCGCCGCCACCCTGGTCGCCACCCTCGCCCCCGCCCTCAACCGCGCCCGGGCCCGCCTCCACCCGACCGTCTAGCCGCTCAGGCGACGTCTCGGTGGCGGAAGCCGGCGATGCCCGCCGCGGTCAGGGCGGCGGCCACGGCGGCGATGGCGACCATCGGCAGGAGGGTCAGGCTGTCGGCGGGGACGCGAGGGGTGCGCTGGAAGGGTGAGAGGTCGGTCAGCCAGCGCGGCAGGTCGAGCAGCTCGCCGAACATGCCGATCACGAAGCAGAAGGCCATGCCGGCCCACGCCGCCAGCGCGGCCCGGGGGGCCAGTCCGAACAGTGCGACCGCGAGCCCCGCCAGCAGCCACACCGCCGGCACGTACACCAGCGAGGCACCCACTACGCGCGGCAGCTCGCCCCAGTCGCCGGTGATGAGGGCGACGGTCAGGCCCGTGCCCAGGCCCCCGGCCAGCAGTACGAGCGCCGCGCCCACGAACGACATGGCCGTGTGGCTCGTGACCCAGCGCTCGCGCGAAGTCGGGGTGGCCAGCAGTGACTCCACCCGCCCGGCGTTCTCCTCGGTGCGCAACCGAAGCGCCGACTGCAGGGCGTAACCGGTGGCGATGAGGGCGACGACCTGCAGCGTGGTCGACAGGTACGAGTCGGTGATGCTGACCCCGCCCGCCTGGGCGATCAGCTCCTTGGCGGTGTCGTTGTCCGCGAGCAGGCTGTCGAGCTGGTCGATGATCGAGCCGTACGCCACGCCGGTGGCGAACAGGCCGATGGCCCAGGAGATCAGGCTGCCGCGCTGCAGCCGCAGCGCGAGGCCGAACGGGGTGGCCAGGGCGCGGCCGGCGGTGGCGGGGCCCGGCCGCGGCTGCGTCAGGCCCGCGCCCACGTCCCGGTGGGAGGCCAGGATCCCGCCCACCACGGTCAGCACCCCCGCGAGGACGAGCCCGATGGCGAGCGGCCACCAGACGTCGCCGGCGTAGGGCCGGGACTTCTGCACCAGCCCGATGGGCGACAGCCAGGACAAGGTGCCGTCGTTCACGTCGCCGATGGCCCGGAATGCGAAAGCCAGGCCCAGGACGATGCCGGCGAGCCCGTTGGCCACCCTCGTGTTGTCGCTCACCTGGGTCGTGATGGCGGTGACGCCGCAGAAGATCAGGCCCAACACCGTGAAGCCCGCGCCGAACACCACCGAGCCGCCGACCGGGAGGCCGTAGGCGATGTTGGCCAGGGCCACCGCCATCCCGACGAGCAGGTTGATCCCCCCGACGACGATCAGCGCCGCGGTCGACTGCGCGTGCCGCCCGACCACCGTGGCCCGCACCAGCTCGAGGCGCCCGCTCTCCTCCTCGGCGCGGGTGTTCCGCGTGTACATGAACATGGTCATCAGGGCGACGGCCACCATGCCCCACACCCCGACCTGGTACGCGACCTGGCCGCCGACGGTGTCGAGCCCGTAGGGAGGGCCGTTCAGCACGATGGCCGCCGCGCTGGTCTCGGCGGCCGCCGCCCTGTCGAGGTCGGCCTGGGTCGGGAACAGGCCCTTGACGCTGGCGGCGGTCACGGCCACCAGCCCCGCGATCGACAGCGTCCACACCGCGATCCGCACTCGGTCGCGCCGGAGGATCGCCCGTACGAGCCTGGCCGTACCCGTGAGCTCGGTCACGCCGCCAGGCCTACCGAACCGGGGCCCGTGGGGCAAGCACAGCCGCAGGAACACCGGACCAGCTCGTTGGTCCCCGGAAACACCGACTAGCTCGCTACGGTGCGGGAAGTCGTCTCTCCGGAGGTCACGACATGGCCACGTTCGACGCCCGCGGCACGCTCGAGGTCGGTGACGACCGCTACGAGGTCCACCGGCTCAGCGCCCTGGAGGACGACTTCGGCGTCTCCCGGCTGCCCTACTCGCTCAAGGTGCTGCTGGAGAACCTGCTCCGCCACCAGGACGGGACCTCGGTCGGCGAGGACGACGTCGCCGCGCTGGCCCGCTGGTCGGGCGGGCACGATCACGACGACGCGGCGGGCGACCGGGAGATCAGCTTCTCCCCGGTCCGGGTGCTGATGCAGGACTTCACCGGCGTGCCCGCGGTGGTCGACCTCGCGGCCCTCCGGGACGCGGTGGCCGGGCGCGGCCGCGACCCCCAGGAGCTCGACCCGCTCATCCCCGCCGATCTCGTCATCGACCACTCGGTGCAGGTCGACGTGTTCGGCCGGCCCGAGGCGCTGGCCCGGAACGCCGAGCTGGAGTACCAGCGCAACGTCGAGCGCTACCAGTTCCTCCGCTGGGGCCAGCAGGCCTTCGGGCAGTTCCGGGTGGTGCCCCCGGCCACCGGCATCTGCCACCAGGTCAACCTCGAGTACCTGGCCACTGTGATCGCCAGCCGCGACGGCGTGGCCTTCCCGGACACGCTGGTGGGCACCGATTCCCACACGCCCATGGTCAACGGGCTCGGGGTGGTGGGCTGGGGCGTGGGCGGCATCGAGGCCGAGGCCGCGCTGCTGGGCCAGCCCATCTCGATGCTGATCCCCGAGGTGGTGGGGTTCAAGCTCGGGGGCGAGCTGCCCGAGGGCACCACCGCCACCGATCTGGTCCTGACCGTGACCAACATGCTGCGGGCGCACGGGGTGGTGGGCCGGTTCGTCGAGTTCTACGGGCCGGGCGTGGCCAACGTGCCCTTGGAGAATCGGGCCACCATCGGCAACATGTCGCCGGAGTACGGCTCGACCATCACGATCTTCCCCATCGACGGCGAGACCCTGCGGTACCTGCGCTTCACCGGCCGGCCCGACTCCCTCGTGGCGCTGGTCGAGGCCTACGCCAAGGAGCAGGGCCTGTGGTACGACCCCGCGGGCGAGCCCAGCTTCACCGAGACGCTGGAGCTGGACCTGTCCACCGTCGAGCCCGCCATCGCCGGGCCCGCCCGTCCCCAGGACCGGGTGCTCCTGCGAGAGGCCAAGGAGCGCTTCGCCGTCGCCCTGGCCGACTCGCTGCCCGAGGGCGCGGGCAACGCGCCACCCGCCTCGGCCACGCCGGTGGTGATCGGCCACGCCTACGACGAGGCCGACGCGCAGTCCTTCCCGGCCAGCGACCCGCCGTCGGCCATCCGCAACGGCGCCGACCACACCTCCCCGGTGCCGGCCGCCGATCCCATCGCCCCGGCCGCCGCGGCCCGGCCCCACCAGCAGGTCCCGGTCCGGCTCGACGCCACCTCCGGCCTGGACCAGGAGGAGGAGGTCACCCTCGACCACGGCCACGTCGCCATCGCCGCCATAACCAGCTGCACCAACACCTCGAACCCGCAGGTGATGGTGGGCGCGGGCCTGGTCGCCCGCAAGGCGGTGGAGCGGGGGCTCACCCGGCGGCCGTGGGTCAAGACGTCGCTGGCCCCCGGGTCCAAGGTGGTGGTCGACTACCTCGACCGGGCGGGTTTGCTCCCCGACCTGGCCAAGCTGGGCTTCGACGTCGTCGGCTTCGGCTGCACCACCTGCATCGGCAACTCGGGCCCGCTCCCGCCGCCCATCGCGCAGGCCGCCGAGGACCACGGGCTCGCGCTGGTGTCGGTGCTGTCCGGCAACCGCAACTTCGAGGGCCGGATCAACCCCGACGTGCGCATGAACTACCTGGCCTCACCGCCGCTGGTGGTGGCCTACGCCCTGGCCGGGACGATGGACCTCGACCTCACCACCGAGCCGCTGGGCACCGCCGAGGACGGCCGGCCCGTGTACCTGCGGGACATCTGGCCCAGCTCGGCCGAGGTCAACGCAGTGGTGGAGCAAGCACTGGCATCGGACATGTTCCGGGCCGCATACGGCCAGGTGTTCGACGGTGACGAGCTCTGGCGCGGCCTACCGGTCCCTGACAGTGGGGCTTACGAGTGGTCGGAGACCTCTACCTACGTGCGCCGCCCGCCCTACTTCGACGGCATGCCCGACGACCCGCCGCCGCTGGCGGACATCGAGGGCGCCCGGGCCCTGGCGAGCGCGAAGGCGTTCCCTCCTGGGCTTCGCGCCCTCTACACGCTGCTCGTCTCGCGCGTCCGCGAGCTGGTCCGCACGCGCTCGGTCCCGCTGCTCGACGGCGGCAGC
>Ga0111539_10004415_pt1 | contig 18385 bp, 10 predicted proteins | sample RhiMethybrSRZTD1_FD_79667 | JGI IMG/M metagenome (GOLD analysis project Ga0111539, IMG submission 79667) | Populus rhizosphere microbial communities from Tennessee, USA - Rhizosphere MetaG P. TD hybrid SRZTD1 (version 2) (version 2) | ecosystem: Host-associated > Plants > Roots > Rhizosphere >... | reverse complement strand
GTCGCGCCGGTGAAGCCCTCGTCCTCTTCGAACAGGGCATTGACGTTCAGACCTATGCGTTCGGCGATTGCGAGGCTCCCACCGAGACTAAAAGTATGCGCGGCCTCGAAGTCGGGGAACAGATCGTCGTCATCGTCCTCGATATCCTGAACGTAGGTGTAGCCACCGTTCAAGCTGATGCGGTTGTTGATTGCGTAGCTGAGAGTAACCCCCGGCTCGAGAGTGACGACGTTCTCGACGAATCCACGGCCCGCGCCGCTCGAGAGCTCATTGTAGGCAACCCCCACACGAGGGATGATGTTGATGTGATTCTCCATCAGCCGGACGATGTAACCGGCGAAGGCGGTGGCGCTCCACGATTCCGCATCGAATTCATCGTACCAGACATAGTTCCCGCCGGCGCCGAGGAGGAAGTTGCTCCGGTCCACCGAAAACGTTCCGACGACGCCGTGGCCATCAGTGCCGTCAGCATCAACATAGTTATAGCCGACACCGACCTGATTATAGTTGTGGATCACTGGTGAATCGATTGGCTCCGCAACAAGAACCGAGGCGCAAAGCAACCCCGCGGCGGTGTACATGAGCGTTTTCACAGCATTGTTTAATGGTTTTCCTTTGCTGAGTTCAGGGCGGTGTACAAACACCGCCCAGCGCGCTTCATTTGAGCGGCTCGATTAGAAATGCCAGGAAAGAATGGCGGTCGCGCCGGTGAAGCCCTCGTCCTCTTCGAACAGGGCATTGAGGTTCAGACCTATGCGCTCGGCGATCGCTAAGCTCGTTCCGAGACTAAAAGTATGCGCTTCGACGTCGATATCGTCATCGAGATCCTGAACGTAGGTGTAGCCACCGTTCAAGCTGATGTGGTTGTTAATCGCGTAGCTAAGGGTAATCCCCGGCTCGATGCTGACGAAGTTCTGGACGAATCCAAAGGGGCCTGCATCGATTGAGAGCTCATTGTAGCCAACTCCCACCCGAGGGATGATGTTGATGTGATTCTCCATTAGCCGGAAGATGTATCCCGCGAACGCGTTGGCATTCCAACTTTCGGCATCGAATTCATCGTACCAGATATAGTTCCCGCCGGCGCCAAGCAGGAAGTTGCTCAGGTCCACCGAAAAGGTCCCGACGACGCCGTGGCCATCAGTGCCGTCAGCATCAGCATAGTTATAGCCGACACCGAACTGATTGTAGTTGTGGATCACCGGTGAATCGATTGGCTCCGCAACAAGGACCGAGGCGAAGAGCAACCCAGCGGCTGTGTAGACTAGTGTTTTCATAGCATTTTTAGTGGTTTTCCTTGTATTTGAGTTTCGAACTGACACGCCGATTAAAATGAAACGGGCTCATAAATAGCAAGAGGAATTTTCACCCCGGAGGCCCCACGCGTGGCAGGCGACAAAAACTGAACTTTGGCGAAGGATTGTCTATGTTCGCGCGGTGAAGTTGACCACGGAACTGCTGCTCAAAGGCTATAGCGCCGGCATCTTTCCAATGGCGATCAATGCACGGGGGGACATCGCGTGGTTTTCACCGGACCCGCGCGCGATCATTCCGCTGGACGAGCGATTTCATGTCTCGAAGAGCCTGGGGCGGACCGTGCGGCAAAACAAATTCGAGATCACGATGGATCGGGATTTTCCAGGAGTAATCCGCGCCTGCGCCAAGACGCACGGCGACACATGGATTTCGCGGGAAATTGTGGAGGCCTACTCGTTTTTGCACGCCGATGGGCACGCGCATAGCATCGAGACGTGGCTGGATGGTCAGTTAGCGGGTGGGCTTTATGGCGTGCACGTCGGGGGCGCCTTCTTCGGCGAGAGCATGTTTCATCGAGCGACAGACGCGTCGAAGGTCGCCCTTGTGGCGCTTGTGGAACATCTGCGAGCACGCGGTTTCGCCTTGCTGGACACGCAATGGATGACACCGCATTTAGAGCGATTTGGAACAAGGCTCGTGAGCAAAGATGCTTATCTTCAAATGCTGAATGACGCTGTGAAGATGAATGTGACTTGGGGGGCAGAAATTGAGCGCGCCCCCGTTTAGCGGCCCCCGCGGTAGAATCGCCCCGCTCCGCCCCCGGGCCCGCCTGGTCCGCCCGCTCCGCCCTGGAACCCACCAAAACCGCCGCGTCTGCCGCCGCCATCGCGAGTCTCGGTTCGGGTGAGCGTCTGAAGCCAGCGTGCATCGTCGCTTTTAAGATACTGGTCGTAAGCCTGCTGCGGCAGGGTCTGGGCGAGCGTTTCTTTTGTTGCCTGGGCCATTTGCGCCAGAGTGGCAGCGCGGTCCTCCGCAGACATACCCTGGTTGTTCATCACTTGCTGGCGTTGCTGCTCAACGGCTTGCCGAATGTCGTAAACTGATTGCGCGGTCTCCTTCGGTAGATTCAACCGGCTGGTAAAGTCGTAGATTTCGCGATAGCGATCGTCCTGGGTGAGTTTGTACTCCGCGTAGCGTTGCTCGCCGAGCGTCGCCTGTAGTTGTTGGTCGAGCTGTTGCTCGGCGGCGCGGCGTTGCTCACGTGCCGTTTCATCGTTGCCGCCGCGGCCAAACCCGAACTGGCTGTTGAAGTTCTCCCGAAGCTCGAAGATCTTTTTGAATTCATCTTCGCTGGGAGAGAAGCTGCCGAGGCTGTCACGCATGTCGCGGGCGGTGCCCGAATTCCGAAGCTGATATTCCTGGAAATCCTGCGGGCCGAGAATCTGCGCGAGTTCGGCTTCGCGCTGCGCTCGCAGGGCCAACATTTTAGCGCGCGCTTCAGGAGAGCCGCGGTTCTCGCGCATCTCGGTGAAAGCCGCCCGCTCCATTTCCCGGAATTTCTCCTGCAACGCCTGCACGGCCTGCTGCTTTTCGGGCGACAGGAAACCGGTGCGCCACGCATCATCGTCAGGGCGGCCCTCCCACTTGGCCATTTCAGTTTCGAGATCGACCCCGAGCAGTTCCTTGACGAGCGCGCGCTTTTCCTCATTGAGATCGCGGCGTTTGCGCTCGCGGTCGCGCCGTTGCTCGCGATTGGCCCGGTCGTCGGTCGTCTGCCACCACTTGAAATCCTGCGGCGACGGGTAAAGAGCGGCCAGGCGGCCGGCATAAAGCTTGTTCACATCCGCGATGATAATGTCGCGAATCGTTTCTTCCGGAACGCCGATCGCGCGGAGGTTGGCGATGTATTCCCGGTAATCATCCGATTCGACGGAAGCCCAATGAAAGTCATTGGTCGTGATGGTGCCGGTGAGCTGTGCGCGCCGCTCACGATCACTCTTCATGGTGGTTTTGGCGGGCGTGGCGGCAGCCTCGGGTGCCGCAGACGTGCTCGGCGCGACTCGCTTGGTCATGAAGTAAGCGCCCGCAAGCGCGAGGTTTACGCAAACCGAGAATATGAGTATCAGGCGCAATTTCATATATGTTGTACCGCCAACATTATAGACCGATTTGCGAGGGAAAGGTTTCAGGGAAACGGCGCACCCGGACAACCGGTCCTCCTGGAGAGATAGAAATCTACCTTGATCTACGGGACTAATCGTCAGCGCGGGTAGCGATCCATTCCCGCGTGCGGGTCTCGCCGCCGAAGTCAAACTCGGTTTCGCCGACGATAGTGTCCCCGTCCAGCTTGCCGCGATAGCTTGTCACTGTTTCCACGCCGTCGCGTTCGCGAACGACGTCGAATGAGACTTCGCCGTCCTTGAATTTGCCCTCTTTGATATCCACCTCGGTGCTGCGGAGTTTGGCTTTGCCCTTGAGTTTGTCTTTGTTTTTGCCGTCGAGTTCCAGTTTGACCGTGCTCTCGGAGCGGAACTGTCCAAAGGCGGTCTGCCATTTCCACGTGCCCTCAGGCGTGTCCGGCGCGCGCTTCGCGCTCCAATCGTAGCTTTGCGGCTGTCCCGACCAGTCCGATTCGATCGTGCCCTTCAGCGTGTCGTTCTTAATGCGACCGCTGTAGCGCGTCGTCACTTTTCGCCCGTTCGCGTCGCGCACGACCGTCCAGCTAATCTTATCGCCATCGACCTTGAGATCGGTGATCGGCACCGACATTCCTGGCCGCGGAATCGACGTGCCCGTGAGCGTGCCGCCCTCGCGTTTGAGGCGGGCCTTCGGTTCGGCTCGGGTCCCGTCCGGCATGTTAAAGGTCCATTTCCAGGTGCCTTCAATTTTTGGCTCGGCCGAATCAGCCGCGCGCAGCGTGAGCGCGGCCGCGAAAAGGAACAGCAGGAGCGTTCTCATCGTAAGACTCTCGTTTGCGTTGTGGAAGTGACCGGGACCGAAAACTCGAGCGCAATCTTCTCTTCGTTCTTGCTCGTGCGCCCACTGTAGCGGACATCGATCCGATCGCCGCGGTCGTTCACAGTCACCAGGCCGAAGCCGCCCTCGCGCCGCCGCACTTTGTAGACGCCCTGGCTGTAAGGTCCGCCTTTGATCGAGCTGTCCTGGTCAAGCGGCCCTCCACAGAGGACCGGCACTCTGAAGCCGCCCATGGTCGAAAAGTCGCCGTTACTGCCGTCGTCAGCGCCAAACATGTGAGCATCGCCGTGAAGAATCGTTAGACCTTTGATGTTATTCGTTACGACGAAGTCGCAGATTTCACGGCGTTCCGTTGCGAACGCGCTCCAGTGATCTTCATCCGCGCCGGGAGTCCGGTTGCGACGACCGGGCCGATTGGTGGAGACCTGGCCGGGGAAATTCGTGTGGTGCACGAACCCGTAATAGTTGGTGGGCACGCGATAATAGTTCGAACCGCGCACGCCGAGGAAAGGCACGCTGCTCACCCAGAAAATAAGCGGATACTTGTCTTTGGCGGACAGCAGTTCGTGCTTGAACCATTCTTTTTGCTCGCGGCCCATCATGGTTTTCTTCTCGTCGTCTTTGTTTTTCGGATCGTCGCGATCCGAGCGCAGGTCAGTGACAATGAACTTCGCGCGACCGACGGTGAACGTTTGATAGATCGGCGCCTCACCGATGGGCTCCGTCAGTTTATAATGCGGAACGTATTCATCATACGCGCGTTTCACCGCGACCTGGGAGGTCGCCTTGCGATTGCTGTTGTTGCCTCCAAAATCGTGGTCATCCCACATGTAAAAAAACGCCGTGCTGCGATAGAGGTCGGATTGCTGCGGCGACGACAGCACGAGATCGTAAGCCTCCCGAAACTTCCGCATGTCGCTGTTGGTGAGATTCTGGTAATGGAAGTCGCCGTCGTTCATGTAGAATAACGGCTTGTTTGCGCGAATCGAATCAAAGACCTCGCTCGTCGAAGCAGTGCGCGCGCAGGACGCGAAGACAAATTGAAACGACGCGGGCCCCGGCGCGGGAAACGTGCGGAACTGTCCCCGTTTCAGCCGCTCAATTTTGCCGTTTACTTCCAGAGCATAATGATAAGTCGTGTCCGGTCTTAGGCCATCCAGCGGAAACGCCACGACGTTGTAAGTATTCGTCGCCGAACGGACCAGGGACGTGAATCTCGGGTTCGTGAGCAGCGGACTCGTGCTCAGCGCAAGGCGGGCGGGCAGGCCTTCGTGGGCGAGACGGGCCTTTACCATGGTGGAATTCGGTGTCATGGCTCCAGCCCACGGCCCGCGCGCGAGCAGCGAGTAGTCCACGCCCAGCCGCTCGAAAAGGAACGAGTAAACGTCCACAAGCTGCGCGACGCGTTCGTTGAGTGCCGTGCCCATGCCATGTCCACTGCTGCCGCTCGTGCGCAACAACACAGGATTCTTCGCCGCAGTCGCGGCCTGCAGGCGCGCGGCGAATTTTTTCGAATGCGCTGGGTTCACGCGCCCATCGTGCTCGCCGGTCAATAGCAGCACCGATGGGTATTGAGTCTTGTCAGCGACGCGATGATACGGCGAGTAGGCCTGAAGCGCGCGAAACTGTTCCGGAATTTTAACCGTCCCGAACTCTGTCGTATTGTATTCGCCATTAGGATCAAATTCGACCCGCAGCATGTCGTACACCCCGACGTGGCTCACGACGGCGCGGAACAGATCGGGCCGTTGCGTCAGCGCCGCGCCCATCAGCAGCCCGCCATTGCTGCGGCCTTCAATCGCCAGGCGCTCGGGCTTTGTATAATTCGAGCGAATCAGGAACTCGGCGCAGGCAATGAAATCGTCGAATACATTTTGCTTGCGCGTCAGATTCCCGGCCTTGTGCCACTCCTCGCCGTACTCGCCCCCGCCGCGAAGGTTCGCCACCGCAAACATCCCACCCTGCTCCAGCCAAATACGACGCGTGAAATCGAATCGCGGAGTCATGCTGATCCCATACCCACCGTAGCCGGTGAGGATCGTCGGGATGTCCCCGTTCAGCCGCGCGCCTTTTCGCTTGATGAGATTGAGCGGGACTTTCGTGCCGTCCTTCGAGATGACCGTTTCCCGCACAACCTCGACATCTTCGAAGTTCGCGGGCGAAGTGCCTTTGAGTTCGGTCGGGTTGGCTCGGTCGCGATCTTTGCTGGGGTCGTACGTCGACCAAACGTAAGGCTCGGTGTACCGAATCGTCCCGAAGAGAAGTTCATCGCCCCGACGACAAACCATTTGCTGCACTGCGAAGGTTCCGGTCAGGGGCAGCCGCCACTCTTTGCGGGGTTGCCTGCGTTCCCGCTCCCCGCGCTCACCCCGTCCCCCACGTCCAGGACCCTCGCGCCCTTCGGCGCGTTCAGTCCGGTTAGTACGCTCTCCGCCCTCGGCGAGGCTGCTGCGCGGCGTTTGTTCCGCGGCGTCGGCGCGCTGGCCGCGGCCACCCCCGGCACCGCGACGCTCGTCCCCTTCGCCCTCTTCCGGGTCATCGGTCAGCCCATCGTCTTTTGCGTACAAGTCGTGAAAGCGCAACTCCGACGGCCCGCCATTTATCACGTGCAAATACAGGCCGCTGGAGGAAGGCACGAAAGCTTGCAGAACTTTGTTCGTCCGTTCGGGTATGACGACCTTGGCCGCCGAAAGGTCCGGCTGCGCGAGCGGCACTTTGACGATTTTTCCTCGCGGCGCGTCCTTGCGGGAGAGAAGGTAAAGCGAATCGTCCTTCGGCCACTCGATATAGAGCGGGTCGCGGCCAAACTCGACCTGCTTCACGCGGTCCTCGAAGCGCGTGATCTGCGTCCACTTGCCCGAAGGATCGCGCAGAAAATGCGCGTAATCGCCGCCGTCGCCGTTCGACACGGTGGCGAGAATGTGCCGGTGATCGAGACTCGCCTTGAGATCAATCTCAGCAATGCGCGGGAATTCGCGGCCAATTTCATAGCGATCGCGCTCCGCAGTCGTGCCCAGTTCGTGAAGATAGACCTGCTGGTAAAACCGTGCGTCGGCCTCCGGGCGTTCCCCAGGAGCAGGATAACGCGTGTAGAAGAAACCCGAACCATCCTGGTTCCAAACCACGCTTCCGCCTGCCGTGGGAAACTGAACCCTTGGCACTGTATCGATATGCTTCTTGCCCGTCGCGGCGTCAAAAACGTAGACCGTCCCGGCTTCGCTCCCTTTTTCCGAAAGCGATACCGCGACGTAGCGCCCGTCATGCGAGGGTTCGTAGAAGTCGATGCTCGTGCCGCCCTGCGGATCGAGAACGGCAGGATCGAGCAGGAGCTTTTCCGATCTGACCTCATTCGGAGACCGCATCGTCACGAGGACTGCCTGTTGCGCCGGCGGTTTGAACTTCAGGGCGAACACGAGGTTGCTCCGAATGATGATCGACGAGTAGTCGGCTGAAACGGTGGAGAAAAGCTTGTCGAACTCGTAAGCGAGTTGCTCGCGAGTCGGCAATTTATCCAGATAAGCGCGCGCGGCTTTGTTCTGCTCCGCGGTCCATTTGCCCACCGCGGGGTCGCGGGAATTCTCCAGCCATTGGTAGTTATCCACCACGGGAGTGCCGTGGAAATCGGCGCTCACCGGCTTTTTTGGCGTGCGGACCTGCCCGAGCGCGGCGGTCGCGGCAGCGAACACCACCGCCAGGAAAACCAACCGCCGGAAAACATCACGAGGAACCACGTCCAAAATCTGATTCATTTGAGCAAGGCGAGTCGAGAAGCTTTTGCGTTTATCCATGTCGCACAGGCTGCAAATGGCGCAGCACACAGGATCGACTTAATGACCGACTCTGCGGCGCCAGGGTTACATGCTTTTCGTAACCCTTTGGCGGGGAGGCGGGTCTAAACAAGTTGAAGACTCGCCCGAAAGGGCCGTCAGAACACGGTTCCAATAGTCTATTGCAAGAAACGGCGTGCAGAGTAGGGTTGCCATAGGGTATTCTTGGTCGTTCAACATGGCATTATCGCTTCAAAAGGCGGGCGCAGTCGCGCTCGCGAGTTTGGTCGCTGCGAATCTCGCCGCCGCGCCCAGCGATGCGTCGTCTTTCCATAAGGAAATCAAACCGCTCCTTGAGCAATACTGCTTCGATTGCCACGCCGACGGCTCGGAAAAAGGCAAAGTCAGCTTCGACACCTTCAAGTCCGAGCAGGAGATGTTCGAAAAGAAGGAGCTTTGGCTGGCCGTCCTGAAGAACGTGCGCTCCGGGATCATGCCCCCCGCGAAAAAAGCCAGGCCGAACGCCGCCGAGATCGACAAGCTCGCCCATTGGATCAAACACGATGTCTTTGCCATTGATCCGCAGGATCCCGATCCGGGCCGCGTCACGATTCGCCGGCTCAACCGCGTCGAATACCGCAACACCATTCGCGATCTCATGGGCGTCGATTTCAAAGCCGACGATGAGTTTCCTCCAGACGATACCGGCTACGGCTTCGATAACATCGGCGACGTGCTCACCGTCTCGCCGATGCTGCTGGAGAAGTACATGCAGGCCGCCGAGATCATCGTCGGCATGGCCGTCCCCACGGCCAGCCTCATGCTGCCCGAGCGCACGTTTAACGGCTCACAATTTCGCGACGGCGAACGCAATGGGGAACTTCTCGACGTTTACAAGCCCGCCACCCTCAAACAGACCTTTAATGCCCCGCAAGCGGCCGACTACCGCGTGTTGGTGGATCTCGTCGTCAACGGGCACTTTGATTTTGACCCCGGCAAAGCAAAGCTGGTCCTCACCATCGACGGTAAAGAGCGACTCAGCAAAGAATTTGGCTGGGAAGCGGGAAGGAAGTTCAATTTCGAATTTCCGGAAAAATGGGAACCCGGCGAGCGCGAATTGCGTTTTGAAGTTCAGCCGCTGACTCCAGTCGAGCAAAAGAAGACCTTCGTAAACCTGCGCATCGAGTCCGTCCGCGTGCAGGGGCCGCTGGACAAGAAGCATTGGACGCGACCCAAGAACTTCGAGCGCTTCTTCACGAAGGACGATCCCGGCAAACCCAGGGAGCGCAAAGAGTACGCGCGCGAGATTCTCGCGAGTTTTACGAAAAAGGCGTACCGACGCCCGGTCGATGATCGCACGATAGATAAATTGGTGGCGATCGCCGAGCAGGCTTACACCAAAGACGGCAAGACGTTTCAAGAGGGCATCGGGCGCGCTATCGTCGCCGTCCTGGCTTCCCCACGTTTCGTCTTCCGTGTCGAAGAGGCGCAACCCGCCACCGCCAAACAAACCTACGCGGGCGTCGATGAATGGTCTCTCGCCACGCGACTCTCTTATTTCCTTTGGTCGACCATGCCCGATGACGAACTCCTGAAACTGGCCGAGCAGGGGCAATTGCGAAAGAACCTGCGCGCCCAGGTGGATCGTATGCTCGCCGACCGCCGCGCGAACGCACTCGTGGAAAACTTCGTCGGCCAATGGTTGCAGGTCCGCGATGTTGACGGCATCGACATCAATGTGCGTGCCGTGTTGTTCCGCGACAACCCTGGCGATCCCGAATCGCGCCGCCGTCGCGAACGGCTGCAGGAACTGCGCCAGAAACGGGACAACTCGAAGCTTACGGAGGAAGAGAATCGCGAGTTGGAGGAGTTGTTTGCGCAATTTCGCCAACGGGGGCGAAACAACCGCCCGATGATCGAGTTGGACGGCGAGTTGCGCCGCGCCATGCGCCGCGAAACGGAAATGGCCTTCGCGCACATCATGCGCGAAGACCGCAGCCTGCTCGAATTGATTGATGCCGATTACACATTTTTGAACGAGCGCCTCGCGAATCATTACGGCCTTACCAACCTGAACATTAAGGGCGGCGAGATGCGCAAGGTCGATTTGCCCGAGGACTCCCATCGCGGCGGCGTGTTGACCCACGGCTCGATGCTGATCGTCACTTCGAACCCAACCCGCACCTCGGCGGTCAAGCGCGGGCTCTTTGTTCTGGAGAACATCCTCGGCACACCACCGCCTCCGCCTCCCGGCGATGTGCCGGACCTTGAATCGGCGGCCAGGCAGTTCAAAGACAAAGACCCAACCTTGCGCGAGATGCTGGAACTGCATCGCAGCGACCCGTTGTGCCGTGCCTGCCACAGCCGCATGGACCCGCTGGGCCTGGCGCTGGAGAATTTCAATGCGCTGGGAATGTGGCGCGACAAGGAACGCGGTCAGCCCATCGATACCGCCGGAAAGCTCATCACTGGCGAAGACTTCAACGGCGTAAATGAATTGAAGAAGATCATCACCACCGAGCGGCGTCGCGACTACTACCATTGCCTCACGGAAAAACTCCTCACCTACGCCCTGGGGCGCGGTCTGGAGTATTACGATATCGAGACCATGGATAGGATCGTGGAACGGATGGAAGCTGAGAAGGGCAGGTTTTCTGCTTTGCTCCTGGGGGTGATCGAATCTGCCCCCTTCCAAAAACGTCGAAACAGTGCTTTAGTAGCAGGGCAGCCGGCGAAGTAGAGAATTCAGGGCTATGAATACAAACGAATTGATCAGCGGGGACGCGGCCAACGCACAACAAATAGCGACCGTAAACCGACGGCGATTTCTCAAGGGTTTGGGCGCGTGCCTTGCCTTGCCCGCCATGGAATCACTGCGCCCCTTCACCGCTCTGGCCTCGAAGACCGCCGTCGCCCCGCGGCGTATGGCCTTCCTTTACTTTCCCAACGGTGCTCTGCCCGGCGGTTGGTGGCCGACGGGTGAAGGCAAAGATTTCGTGCTTAACAGCACCATGCAGCCCCTCGAAGCCCTCAAAAGCAAGATCCAGGTCCTCGGTGGGCTGGACCATCGCCATGCCACCGCCGGTCCGGACGGCGCCGGAGACCATGCGCGAGCCAATGGCACGTTCCTTACCGGCGTTCGGGTCAAAAAGACCGCCGGTGGCGACATTCGCGCGGGCGTGTCCATCGACCAGGTCGTGGCTCAGCAAATCGGGCACCTGACTCGTTTTCCGTCTCTGGAACTTTCCTGCGATGCCGTCCGCAAGTCCGGCAACTGCGACTCGGGTTACTCGTGCGCGTACCAATTTAATCTCGCCTGGCGTTCGGCTTCGACCCCCGTGGCCCCCGAACCAAACCCGCGGCTTGTTTTCGAACGACTCTTCGGCAGCGGCCCCCAGGGCTTGCGCAAGGAACACTTGAGGATGCGTCAGGAGCAACAGCGCTCCATCCTGGATTTCGTCATGGAAGACGCCAGCAGCCTCCAGCGCCAGATGACCGCGCGCGACAAGCAAAAGCTCGACGAATATCTCACGAGCGTGCGCGAAATCGAAAAGCGCATCCAAAGCGCGGAACGCTTCGGCGCCCCGCCCGATCCGGCCCTCGATACGCCCGCGGGGATTCCGGCTAGCTTCCAGGAACACATGCGCATCATGTACGACATGCTCGTGCTGGCCTTCCAGACGGATTCCACGCGCGTCGCAACGCTATTGCTCTCGCACGATGGCAGCAACCGCTCTTTCCCGGAAATTGATATCCCCGAAGGACATCACCACCTCTCCCACCACGGCAGCAACAAAGAGATGATGGAAAAGATCGGGAAGATCGATCAATGGTACGTGCAGCAGTTCGCGTGGTTCCTCAACAGGCTGGAACAAACCAAAGACATCGACGGCCGATCCTTGCTGGATAACTCGATGATTGTTTACGGCTGTGGAAACTCCGACGGCAATCGGCACACCCACTCGAACCTCCCGCTCATCCTTGCCGGCGGTGGCGGCGGCACCTTGCAGACTGGCCGCTATCTGAAGCTCGACGGCGTTCCGATGTCGAACATGCTCATGAGCCTCGCAGATCGCATGGGCGCAAAAGGCGTCCAAACTTTCGGCGACGCCACCGGTCGCCTCGACGCGATCTAACAATATCCAGACGCACTCTACCGCGCGAAGCGTCTTGGAGTGCGCCGGTGCTCCGGCGCTTTTCAACACCAACGTTGCCCACGCGGCATCCCTCAACCTCACCGCGTTGGAGTTCCGGGCTCCAACCAATTGTTGCAACTGCAACAATTATTTGATTACGCCGTCTTCCCTACTTCCCGGCCAGCAAACTGAGCACGCGACACAGGCTGGCCAGTCGCGGCACCGCCACCCCCGCCTCATGCGCCTGGCGCAGCGGCTCCAGAAAGAGCGTGTTCAATTCCAGCGGCAGGCCGTTCTCGAAATCCAGCACCGTGGAAGGCTTGTACGCGCCCATGGTAACCGTCCGTTGAATTTGCGTTTCCACGAGGGAGTCCGGCAAATCGTGTCCCAACGCGCGCGCCGCGTTGATCACCTCCATCATCAACTCGCGCACGACGATCGACCAGCGCGGGTGCGCCAGCAGCTTATCCGTGGTCAGGCAATCCCCGGAGCGGCGCACGGGCGCTTCGCCGGCAAACGCGTCGTATCCGGCAAAACTGGCCACGCCGAGGCCGTTGAAGGGAATGTTCCAGGTCAGCTTGTCCCATCGCGAGCGCGCGAGGTTCTCGGTCACACTGCACGGCACGCCCGCATGGCGGAACATCGTCGCGATGTCATGCGTCCGAGGCTCAGGCCATCTTTGGAATTCTCCAATGACAATGTGGCCGTGATCGATGTGTTGCACCACGCCCGGCGCGGTGCGGTTTAGGCAGACAAATGCTAGCCCCCCAATGATCTGTTCGGGCGAAAACAATTTGCCGAGCGCCTCTTCGTTCCCAAGCCCGTTCTGCAACGTGAGGACCGCTGTCCGTGGCCCCACCAGGGGTGGCAGCAGTTTGGGAAACTGTTCGTTGGCCGTCGTCTTGAGGCCGATCAGGACAAACTCGCACGGCCCGATCTCATCGGGAGTTCGCGCGCATTTTGGCCGCACATTGAAATCGCCTTCCTTGCTATGAATGGTTACGCCCCGGCGGCGGACCACCTCATAGTCCGAGCGGAGCAGAAAATGAACGTCGCGGTTGTCGCGGCAAAGCTTCCCGCCATAATAACTGCCGAGCGCGCCACAACCGACAATGGCGATTTTCATTCCAATTATGGGCAGCTTGCGGCGCCGGCAAAATGTGTGAAAAACCCAATAAAAAAGGCACTCTGAGTGCATTCAGAGTGCCTTGGGAAAAACTCTGGAGATTACTTCGCCCCGAGGATCGCGTCCTTCGCGGCTTTCGCGACACGGAACTTCACCACGCGCTTGGCCGGGATCTGAATCTGTTCGCCAGTGGCGGGGTTGCGGCCAATGCGGGCTTTGCGGTTAACCAGGACCAGCTTGCCCAGGCCAGGAAGAGTAAACGTGTTCTTGGCGTTCTTGTAAGCCAACTGGGCGATGTATTCCAGGATTGCCGCGGCCTGCTTTTTGGTGATGCCATTCTTGTCGGCGATCTCAGCTGCGATTTGTGATTTCGAGAGTGCTTTTGCCATAATGTCGTTCGTTCGTGCTTGGTTTTTGGTTGTTACCTGCAGTCTTGCGACTTCGCCGTATTAAAGCGTTTGCTGCGCGTCCTGCAAGAGAAATTTTGAGTTTTTTCTAGGGAAATCGCACTTTTTTGCGATCAGTCGATTTGCACCACACGGTAGAATCGCTGCGTCGCAAATCGCTGCTGGCTCCAGCTCATCGTCGTCCCAAACGCCACCATGAAGTCGCTCGCCGGTTGCCAGTTCGGTTGCTCGAGCGAGTCAGTGAACTCCACCGCGTACGTTTTGCCCACCGTCGCTTCCCACGCCACGACAACATCCAACCCGATGTTGAACACGTCCGCGACGATCAATGTGGCGCTCGAAGGCAGCACATGAATTGAATACGTGAACTGCGACGTCAACATCGGTTCCCCGTCGTCTGTGCCTTGCACCGTCACGCGATACGTATTCGTGCTGGCCTGTTCTTCGGTTGGCGTCCACGTCACCAGGCCGATCGCAGAATCGATCGCGAGCCCCTCGGGCGCGGGCCCTGCAATGCTGTACTCGACAAATTGCGGCGGCACGTCTTCGTCACGGCCCGTGAGGAACACCAGCGTGTTGCCCGCCTTTACCCAGCGCTCGCGAATGTTGAAGACCGGCGCTCGGTTCACCTCATTCACGTGAATGCGGAATGTCTGCGTGCTGCTCTGCGATGGTATTCCGTTGTCCGTCACTCGCACGCTGATCGAATAGGTGTTCGGGCCTTGCTCTTCCGAAGGCCGCCAGCGAAACAGACCATTGGAGGAAATCGTCGCTCCGGTCGGCGCTCCGAGCAGCGAAAATGTCAGCGCCTGCGCGGGCACGTTCGTGTCCGTTGCCGCCACCGTAAAAATGATCCGCTCCATTTCATTGGTTGTGATATCCGAAATCGGCGCAATGAACGGCGGCGTGTTCGGGATAAAGACAGAGCCCGGCGTTGGCACCGCGGCGATCCAGTTGGTCGGGTCGTTGCCGTAACCGAACACGTGCAGCCGTTGCAACGCAGGCCCACCGCCGTCCGGTTGCGCGGGCCAGGGCGCTTCGTCCTCGTACTCGACGCGGTCGATGCGGATATACGGCACCAGCCCTTCATCCACTCGGCCGGGCGCCTGCGGTGCATCGGGCCGGTATAATTCCACGTCCCCTCCGCCGTTTCCGAGTTCGCTGTCGTACGGGCCAAAAATCTGGATACTCTGCGGCACGTTGTATTTGGAGCGAAAGGCATCAAGCTGGGTCACGTTTGTTCTCGGATCAAAGTTCACCAGCAGAAGATAGTTGCTCGAGCCCAGCGTCACGTTCGTGGGGAAGTCGAAATCAACCACACCGCGCAAACGCCACGTATTCGTTCGCCCATCCGCATACGGATAAACAATCGGATCGAACAGCGGCACCGGCGCCTCGCTGATGTTAAAGATTTCGATATATTCGTCCTGGTTGTTGTCATTGGTTCCACCGATGTCCGGAGGGCGGTACATAATCTCGTTAATCACCAACGGGCCCACTCTCGGGTAGGCATTTGGCAAACCACTGCCCAATCGAAATTCCGCCTGCGAAGTGGGGTTATCCGATCCGAACGTGCGCCGGCTCATCGCCGTAAAATCCGTGTTGCCATCGCTTCGCACGTAGCGTCCGAACGACACGCCGTTGTCGGCAGGTCCAAAGTCCCGGCTGGTCCGAAAGAACGTCAGATTGCCATTCGAGTCGGCCGTGTGGAGATATACCTGGTCTCCCCGTGATGAATTCAGCGTGAAGCTCAGGTTCGTGCCAAATCCATTGGAATTGAATCCACGCCGGTCAAAAGGCCACTCGTAAAACACAATATAACCGCGGGGCGCGACCACTGTATTCGCCGGAATTTGATACTTCTGCGGGTTGTCGCGCGAGTTGCTCAACCACCAGTAGCTGATATCCACCGCGTTCGTCGTCGGGTTGTAGAGTTCGATCGCGTCCTCCAGCGGCGGATCGGTGTGCGTCAACACTTCGTTGATGATGATGTCCGTTATCAACTGGAAGTTGCTTTCGCCGGGCGTGGAGCGCCCCGCGGCGAACGTGACGATATTGGTTGAACCATCCGGCAGGCGGCCGAAGGAAACGCCGTTCGCCTGGGCCGTGTTGTAGCTGAGCCTTTCGACGATATTCGTTCGGTCACGCGCGTAGAGGATGACGTTGTCCCCGCTGCTGCTGAGCCTGAACGACACGTGATCCGCCGGCACGTCGCGATCGTCGGCGAAGAACTGAATGAACCCTCCCGGCGCAATGAAAGACAGGTTCGCGATCGCCCGATTCGTCGCGGGAATGGTCGTTCGATCGCTCCAGACGAGCCCATCGAGTTGCACGTAGTTGGTTTCCGGATTGAACAATTCGAACCAGTCATCGCCGCCGTTTGGATTCGCCATTACCTCGTTCACCTTCAGATTCGTCGGCGGCGCGATCGCGAATTCCCCGGCGTTGGCCGCCCCGGCCGTCGGCGCCGTCAGCCGCCAATTGTTCCCGCCGTCCGGAATCCGGCTGATCGACACATCAGGAACCTGAAGACCAAACGCGACGGCATCCTGCAGGATTCCGCCGCTGGAGGGCGCCCCGTAAAGTGAAATGATTTCACCCGCTCGGTTGAGCCGAAAACTCGTGTGCAACCCGGGCGCATTCGTCAGTTGATCGCAGTAAACAAGCAAATGACCGAAAGCCGGAATGACCGTGCCCGCGGGAAAAATGTAAAGCCGCGGGCTCGTGGGTGTCTGGCTAAGGCTCCAGTCACTCAAGTCCACCGCAGCGCCAAAGGTATTGTGCAGTTCGATCCAGTCGGGATACACACCCTCGTTGAGCAGGGCACTTTGGTTGTCCGCCATGACTTCGTTGATCACGACCTGCCCTCGAACCACCGCCGGCTGCGTCAGCGCGAGCGCGAGCAGCAACGCGGTTTTCAGGAGGGTATGGCGGAAGATGTTCATATGTATTTCGACACGATCCTAAACGGGAGGCGCGTGGTTGCCTTTCATTAAAACAGAACAAACCCACAGATTCAAGCGGTGCCTGATATGTTGCGCGAAATTCACAGGACGTAAAGAGGCAGGCTGACTAATGGTGACACGAACGGACACCAGAGGACATTTTTTCTGCAAAAAATTTGTTGACGCAATTTGGGGGGGGGGAAATCAGAGAAGCTAATTAACGCAGGTTTCTACAGAAGGCAACAAAGGTAATGGAGGGAGGACCTGGAGTTGGTGGGGAAACTCCGAATGGGAGACTCTTTTTGAGCCGGACAGGAAAGCAGGATCGGAAACACGCGGTCGTCATGGGGGATGGAAGTGATGCTGACGGGCTTTCGTCTTATCCATAAAAAGCGAGGTGTCAGCGTAACGGGGGTGGTCGTGTCGAGGGCGGGAACGGAACCACTAGCGCCATTCCGCGCAGAGCAATTCCGCCTGCTGGAGCACGGTCTGCGTTGCCTTTTCTTGCTTGTCAGGTGGATAGCCGTATTTGCGCAGAACACGTTTCACCATAACTCGCAGTTTCGCCCTTACTGATTCTTTGGCGGTCCAGTCAATCGTTACGTTCTCGCGAATGGTCTTTAGAAGCTCTCGAGCGATGAAACGCAGGTTTTCGTCGCCCAACACCTTCACAGCGCTGTCATTGACTTCGAGCGCGTCGTAAAAGGCGACCTCGTCTTCCGCCAGCCCGAGCTCTTCCCCGCGACGGGTGGCTTCGCGCATTTGTTTCGCCAAGGCGATCAGCTCTTCGATGACAGCGGCGGTTTCGATGGCGCGGTTCTGGTATTTGCGAATCGACGCTTCGAGCATTTCGGAAAACGCGCGAGACTGAATCAGGAACTTGCGCGAGCGAACCTTGATTTCGTTGTTCAACAGCTTGCGCAAGGTCTCAACCGCCAAATTCTTCTGCGGCAGACCGCGAACGTCGGCCAGGAACTCGTCGGACAAAATGGAAATGTCCGGCTTCTTAAGGCCGGCCGCAGCGAAGATATCGATCACCTCGTCAGACGCTACCGCACGAGAAATGATTTGTCGGATAGCATGGTCAATGTCATCCACCGATTTCCTCTTATCGCCGTCGCCCTTCGCCAGCACCGCACGCACCGCCTGGAAAAATCCAACATCATCGCGAATCTCAATCGCTTTTTCGTGCGGCACAGCCAGCGCGAAAGCTTTGGACAGATCCGAGACGGCCTGCATGAACTTCCGCTTGTGCTCTTCCGGGTTCTTTTCCTTCGCACCGTTGGCCAGCAGGTATTCCTGGGCGGCGGGCAGCAAGCTCAACTTTTGCGCCGGGTTGCCGCTCGTCCACTTCGACCAGTCAAACCCGTGGAAGAAATCGCGGCAGACCTCGTACTTCTCCAGCATCACCGCGACCGCTTCTTCCTGGTCAACGGCAGTTTCACCGTGTCCACCGTTTTCCGTGTAAACGGCCAGCGCTTCTTTCAACTCGTGTGCCAAGCCGAGATAGTCCACCACCAATCCGCCAGGCTTGTCCTTGAAGACTCGGTTCACGCGCGCGATGGCTTGCATCAAGCCATGACTGCGCATGGGCTTGTCCACATACATGGTGTGCAGGCTCGGCGCGTCGAAGCCGGTCAGCCACATATCGCGCACAAGTACGATTTTCAATGCGTCTTGCGGATTTTTGAAGCGCTTGGCCAGAGCTTCGCGGCGGGATTTGTTGCGAATATGGTCCTGCCATTCCAACGGATCCGACGCCGAGCCGGTC
>Ga0111539_10004413_pt1 | contig 18387 bp, 17 predicted proteins | sample RhiMethybrSRZTD1_FD_79667 | JGI IMG/M metagenome (GOLD analysis project Ga0111539, IMG submission 79667) | Populus rhizosphere microbial communities from Tennessee, USA - Rhizosphere MetaG P. TD hybrid SRZTD1 (version 2) (version 2) | ecosystem: Host-associated > Plants > Roots > Rhizosphere >... | reverse complement strand
CGCATCGCTCAACCTGCTCGTCGCCGCGCGCGACGCGGGCGTCAAGCGCGTTGTGTATGCCGGCTCGTCATCGGCCTATGGCAACTCGGCGACGATGCCCAAGGTCGAGACGATGCCGACCGGGCCGTTGTCGCCGTATGCGCTGCAGAAGCTCGTGGCCGAGCAGTATTGCCAGATGTTCACCAGGCTGTACGGACTCGAGACGGTGACCATCCGCTACTTCAACGTGTTCGGGCCGCGGCAGGACCCGTCCTCGCCGTATTCCGGCGTGATCTCGCTGTTCATCAAGGCGCTCTTCGAGAATCAGCGACCCAAGATCTACGGGGACGGTGAGCAGACGCGCGACTTCACCTATGTCGCCAACGTCGTCGACGGCGTGCTGCGGGCCTGTCTCGCGAAGGACGCGTCGGGTGAAGTGATCAACGTTGCGACCAATGGACGCGTGTCGCTGAATCAGTTGTTCACGACGCTGCGCACTCTAGTCGGCGCCAACGTCGAACCGATCTACGACAAGCCCCGAGCGGGCGACGTGCGGGACTCGCAGGCTGATATCAACAAGGCCGCCCGGCTGCTTGGATACAAGCCGCTCGTCACGTTCGAACAGGGCCTGCAGAACACCGTCGAGTGGTATCGCACCACGGTGGCAACCGCCTCTGCGCGACGGGTTTAACGACATCGCCTTGGAACTATTTACCCGACCGAGCCACACCCGTGTGGCTCGTCGACTACACCTCTAATCGCCCAACCTGCTGAGCCGGAAGCGCTTATACCGTCGGGCTCAACTGGTCCCCGCCTTGCGTAGGCATTCCCGTAGAGGAGAGTGCAGAGACATGCGCATCATTGCCTTTCTGGCCATTCTTGCGGCTGCCGGCTTTGCCGCCTGCGGTGGTGATTCAATGACGTCGCCATCGGGAAACGGCAGGTTGAGCCTGATGATCAAGGACAGCCCCTACAGCGACGCGAAGGCGCTGCTCGTGACGTTCTCGGAAGTGACGGCGCATCGAGATGGGGAAGGCGGGTTTACGAAGCTGCCTTTTGGCGATACCACCGCGACGTCGCGCACATGCGATCTGAAGAAACTCGTCGATCGCCAGGATCTGCTCGGGGTGGGCCCGTTGCCGCAAGGCCACTACACGATGGTGCGGCTCGTCGTCTCGAGCGCGACGCTGTATTTCGAGAACCCCTCTGACGGTCCGGCGTGCTCGAATGCGATCGCGCCACCCATGGGCCGCAGCGCGAACCTCGAGATTCCGTCCGGTGAAGTGAAACTCAATCGCTCGTTCGAGGTCGGCGAGGGCGGCGTGCTGACGATGCTGATTGATTTCGATGGCGATCGGTCCGTCGTCGAGACTGGCAACGGCCGCTTCCGCATGACGCCGGTGATTGGCGTGGTCAGCGTCCAGTAGAACGGACGGCGCGTCCAGTAGAACGGACGGCGCGTGCAGTAGCGGTTAGTGGTGGGTGGTCGGTGGTTGTGGGAAAGCGAGCGTCGGGCGCCTCAGAAATCGCGGGAGGTCACAGGCTCCACGAGGAACGGAGGGCCGCCCGACGCTCTACACGAGTTATCGGCCAAGGTTCGCGGGAGTTGAACGCTGTCGTGCGCTAAAACTTGCACGACTTCACAGAAAGTTCGTTCGGCAGCATCCGCGAGGCCAGCGCTGTCTGCATCATTGGACTCGCGAGTGCTCGGAAAGGTTCGCGTTCGCAGCCACCGCGCCGCAGCGAGCATCGCGGTTGACGTAGAGCGTGCCGTAGGGAAGCGTCGCGACCATCTCCAGATTGAGCGGCCCGGTGAACGCGGCTCGCACGTCCTCGTCCAGCAGCAGGTATCGCGATTTCGGAGGAAGCGTCATCCGCTCCGGCTTTCGCACGACTGACAGCCCGATCCCACCGGGCACTCCAATCAACTGCGGCGGGTATTGTGATGTCAGCAGCGTGTTGCACCAGCGCGAGGCATCCGGGTGATAAACCACCGTCGCGCCGAGGGCGTCCTCGAGCTCGGACACGCTGCGGCGATCCCAGAGGAAGCGATTTTGCCAGGAGTCCTCGAGCTCGACGAGCGAGGTTTGCGCGCTCGCCAGGCTGACGATCACGATCCCCCCCGCCAGCGCCGGGCCGAGCCGGCCGGGCGCGGCGATGCAGAGCATCGTGCCGAAGAGGAGGAACGCGGACAGCACGCGGTGCTCGGCAAAGTTGGTGAATTGGTACAGCAGGAGCATCGCCGTCAGGGCCAGGGCCAGGGCCGCGGCGGCGATCGCGAAGTGCGGGATCAGACCCTGGGTCCGACGCGTCCTCCACATGGCGACCACGGCCGCGATGGTCGTTGCCAGCAACAGCGCGCCGTACTGGTAACGCTGGAGCAGTTCGATGTGATGAAACTGATCGGGCATGCCGAGACGCCGCACGTTGCCGGTGACGTTCTCTGCGAGCGCCTGAAGTCCGAGCGAGAGGCTTGCGGCGCGAAGAAAGAAGAATCCTTCCTCATACGGGGCAGTCATTCTGCCGTATCCGAAAAGAACGACCGATCCGATCACGATCGATGAAACGAGGGTTGCGGCAGTGATGGGCCGAGACGATGAGCGCGTCGTCGCGATGGCCCAGAGCGGAAAGAGGAGCAGCCACGACGGTCTGATAAAGGCCAGCACAGCGAGCGCAATCCACCCGAATGCAACGACCCACCATCGTCGATAGGGACCGAGCACTGCCGCGAAGCAACCAGCGATGGTAATCGCGCCGGCGTGGTGCAGGCTCTCCTGCATCCCGGTGGGCGCCCAGTAGAGCATGTGCCAGAAGGTGAGGAGCATCGCGGCCCCGAGCAGCAGACGCGGGATGCTGGCACGGGTCAGCGACGCCCAGATCCACGCGGCGGCGCCGATGGCGATCAGGTTCAGGATGACGACGCTATGACGGTACCAGCCGAAGAGTGAGCCGGCGGTGCCGTAGAGCACGGCAAAGCCTGGCCCGTGCGGGCCGAAGGGTGTGAGGCCGGAGGGATTGGTGACCTCGCCGAGCGTGTAGTAGCCGCCGTTGAAGCCGGCGCGTGTGAAGGTCAGCGCTTGATGCCAGTAGGCGACTTCGTCGTTGATGACCGGGCGGTACGCCGAGAGTGGGACGCCGAAGAACGCGTGTATGAGGGCGACGACCAGTAGCGGTACGCCTGCGACACAGAGGATCACGGCCGCTGCTCGTCCGATAGCTCGCACAGAAGCCGTACGCTATCACGACGCTCGACCCGTCCCGCATCCCTGAAGCAGACGCCGCTCAACGGCTTGCGGGGACAGAACCTGCGCGTGCGTGGGTCGTCTATTGCTTCCGCGCGATGAAGACAACGTACGGACTGAGCGAAGGCAGTCGTGGCAGCTGCAACGCTCGCTCGGCGAAGCTAAACAGCGGCACGACAGGCGAGTCGCTGTCTCTCTGAACGGGGAACCAGCAATAGCCGACTTCATGGCCGATGCTGAAACCGTTGGGCAACAGCCGTTCGCGCTTCCACGTCGTATATGAGTGTAGGTAGTGTCTCCCCTGGTGTGTCTGTTTGCGGCGTTCTCTCGCCCGGACGAACAGTCCACGCAAGGACGTTCGGTTCATGATGGCGCCGACGAGCAGGCCGTTGGGCGAGAGAACACGGCGCGCTTCTGGAAGAAACCAGTCGCTGTCCATGACCGGCCAGACCTCAATGCACAGAATCAGGCTCACCGAGTTGTCAGCGCACGGCAACGTCGTGTCACGCTCTGAGGCGAGCACGCATCGCGCGGACGGGAGGCGCGATTGACAGATGGCCAGAGCCGTGGCGTCGACGTCTACGCAGGTGAGGCTCCAGCCCGCTTCTGCGAGCTTGCACGACCAACGGCCGCCCTCACATCCAATCTCGAGGGCGGCGCCAGGCGGCTGCCACGAGAGCGCTTTGCGAAACGCCGTCTCCTCGATGCCCGCGATGTAACGGCCCCATCTCTTGGTGGCGAGCCGGTCGCAGTAGGTAAGGGGCTCCATCGACGATGGAACGGGCGTCGTCATAAGCAATACCTCATGCGAGCCCGGAACGCTCGCAACCAAAAAGAAGTGATCCTAGCAAAGGAGCCAGCGTGACTGAAGGTCGGCGCCTGGTGCCAGTAGGCAACTTCGTCGTGGATGATCGGCCGGTACGCCGGCGACGCAGAGGATCACGGAGCTTGGTCGTCCGACAGCTCGCATAGAGGCCGTACGCTATCACGACCGTGCAGGGTCAGGCGCGGCTCCTGCGCCCGCCACGAGGAAGGGATGTGCACATTCGCGACATGTTAGTTGTATAACATAGCCTCCGACCGAAATTTTCGTTGCTACTCCCTGCGGCGTCGTGTCTCTCGCCGACGGTCGCATCATCGCCGAGCGATCGCGAGGGAAGTTCAAAATCACGCGTATGACCTCGTTTGGAGATACGTCAACTCGCGTGGGCAGACCGCGCCCGGTCACATTCGCCTCGGGACAAACGGGAAGTAGAACCGGTGGGGAGGGTTGCTGAAGCCGGCGCTGACTCTTACCTGCGGTCGGCGCGGCTCAATGAGGGCGGCGAGTATCTGGTGGAGGTGGCTCGTCGAGCGTCATACAGCGAGCCTCCTGTCATCGGTCACGTGTTGACGCTGTCGCCGACCGGTCAATGAACCACGGGTAACTGGCGGGGTCATTCTTAGCCGCCTCCATCGACGTGCGGTGGCGCCTCGGTTGGCATTGCCTTTCTGGTCAGCGCGTTAGACCGACAAAACCAACGACATCGACACGGCCCCTCGCTTGCCTCAAGGCTCGCGTCCCGGCGGGCTCGTAGCGCATATCTCTGGAAGCACCCAGTCTGATGTTCTGCCAGTACCTGCCGGGACATTTTTCAGCGCAGGGAACCATGTGGCAGGTCGCCGCGCAGCCGTTCACTTCACGTTTCCGTATGTTCCCGCGCGGCCAGCGTGCCGCGTCTGCCCGGTGCGGACTGGAGACAACTGATGATGCGCATTCTGATGGTGGTTCTGTTGATCCTGGGGCTCGGCATCGCGGCAGAGGCCGGGCAGGGGCGGGCGCGGTCGGCGACTCCCGCGGCGAAAGCGTCGGCGTCCGGCCCGCTCAATCTGAACACGGCGACGGTCTCGCAACTCGAGACGCTGCCCGGTATCGGCAAGTCAACGGCCGAACGGATCCTCGAGTACCGCGAAAAGAGCGGCGGCTTCAAGAAGATCGAAGACCTCATGAACGTGCGAGGCATCGGCGAAAAGAACTTCTTGAAATTGAAGCCGCTCGTCACCGTCTCCTCCGGCAAGAGCGGCAGCGCCGAACAATAGGTTGCATGCTGGCGGACCGCGCGCAACCCCTGGCGCGCGGTCCGCACGGGTTCACGATTCTCGATCTGGTCTTCTCGTGCGCTGCGCTGTGCGTGATGTGCGCGGTTGTGATTCCGCAGACGCTCTCCACCATCGAACGCTCGCGCGGCTTCGCCGCTGCGCGGTATCTCGCGTCCCGCATGGCGCTCGCGCGAGCTCAGGCCGTCAGCCGTTCGACGACTCTCGCACTCCGGTTCGTGGCAGGTCCGAGTGGCGTCACCATCAGTGTCATTCAGGATGGAAACGGCAACGGCGTTCGGGCACGCGATATAGACCTGCAGATCGACCGTCAGATTGATGCGCCGGTCATGCTGGGGGAGCTCTTTCCGGGCGTCGAGATCGGACTCCCACCCCAGACGCCAGGCAGCGATCCGGTGCAATTCGGCGTCAGCAACCTCTTGTCATTCACATCGCACGGAACCGCCTCGTCTGGATCTCTGTACATCCTGGGGGGCGACGGTACGCAGTGGGTTGTGCGTGTACTCGGAGCGACCGGTCGAACGCGGGTATTGAGATATGTGCCCGCATCGAATGAGTGGGTCTATGCATCCTAATGACTCGGAAAGGCGAGGGGCGGTTCGCCGCACTCCACAACCCGACGACGCGTTGTCGCGCGTAAGACTCCGCATAGGCCGGGAGTTCACTGTGATCAACATCTCGTCCTCAGGCGTCTTTCTCGAAGGTCTGACACGTCTTCTCCCCAACACCCACACCGACATCCACATCGTCACGCGACATGGCCGTGTGCTGGTTCGAGGGCGTGTGATACGCGCGCTCGTCTGGCGGCTCGAGCGGGACATGGTGTGCTACCGGACGGCACTGTCGTTCGACAGCTCAGTCGATGTCGAAAACGGACCTGACCTGAGCCAGCGTAGCGAATCGAAGGGGCCTGCCCTGAGCGAGCGCAGCGAGTCGAATGGGTATCCGGTTCCCGCTGAAATCCCCGGGAATATCGAAGCGCCGGGCAGTCTCTACCCGAATCCCGAGGTTCAGGACCGTGTCTGAGCCGAGAAACGCCACCTCTTCGCATGATCGGCGCCCGCGCTCTCGTGGCATCGAGTTTGGTATTCGGCGGACGGCGTTTGTCGCGTTTGGCGGTGGAGGCAGCGGTGAGTGAGGTGACGATTGCGTCAGGCTGTGTCGTGGACGAGCCCGAGGGGGCGGCGTCGAGTGCGGATGCGCGTCTGCACGGCGTCCGTGAGCTTCTCGTCGCACTCGGGAACGCGCTCGCGAATCGGTTCCCGGAAGATGACCTCGAGGCCCAGTTCGAGCAGCACGTTCGGCAGATGCTCGGCCTCAGATCGGTGCGGCTTCGTGAAGTCCGTGCGCGCTATCAAGCGAGACTCGTGACCCCGACGCGCACGAACGACTCGATCGTTCTGGGTGTTCCAGGGTCAGACGCGCGCGTGCAGGCGGTCCTGGAGGCGTCGTGTGATTCCGGCCGTCGCTTCGACGAGCACGATCTCGAAGTGCTGACCGCGGTCGCGCAAATTGGCGGGCTCGTCATGGAGATCTCGCGCTGCCGCGCACCGGCCCGGGCCCGATCGCCGGTCAGCGTCGCACCACTGATTGGATCGACGTCGGTCATGCATGCGCTGCGCGAGCGTGTCGAGCGCGTGGCAGCGACCGATTTCACCGTGCTCGTCGAAGGCGAGAGCGGCACCGGCAAGGAACTCGTGGCCCGTCAGGTTCACGAGTTGAGCCGGCGACGAAACGGGCCGTTCGTCGCAGTGAATTGTGCCGCCGTTGTGGAGACACTGCTCGAAGCGGAGCTCTTTGGTATCGAGGAGCGAACGGCCACCGGCGTGCGGGGCCGGCGGGGAAAGTTCGAGCATGCCGATGGCGGCACGCTGTTTCTCGACGAAGTCTCGGACCTGTCACTATCGGCGCAGGCCAAGCTACTGCGCGTCATCCAGGATCTCGCCGTCGAGCGTGTCGGCGGGCAGGGTGTTCGGCGCGTCAACACTCGTATTATTGCGGCGACGAACCGCCCATTATCCGAGCTCACCGTTCGAGGACTGTTCCGCGCGGACCTGTATTACCGGTTGAGCGGCGTCGAAGTTCACGTGCCTCCGTTGCGCAGCCGCCGCGGGGACATTCCGGAGCTGGCGCGGTACTTTCTCGAACGGCATCGCCATGCGCGCGATCTGACGCTATCGCCTCAGGCGGAGGAAGCACTCAACCTGCATGCCTGGCCCGGCAACGTTCGCGAGCTCGAGCGTTTGATGGAGCGGGCGGTCGCATTGGCGGTCGCCGATCGGATTGAGCTCGATGATCTGCCGGCGGCCGTCCGCGGTGAATACGAGGAGACGCTTGGCCCGGCACTCGCGGGGAACGAATCGTTCCGGCGGTGGGGCAGCCGCTACGCGCGGCTGGTGTTCGAACGGTGCGGGAGAAACAAGCGGCGGGCGTGCCGCGTCCTCGACATCAGCTATCACACGTTGCAGGCCTATCTGCGCTACTCGGATCGACGTGCGCGAGAACAGGCGAAGCAGTTGCCGGCGTGGGTGCGATCCGCGAGTGACGCGACCGACGGCGATGCCGAGAGCGGAGCGTGAGCCGTGGCGCACTCGGTCTCTCCACTGCGATTCTTCCGCGTTGTGCCGACTCAGCCTGCCCTGATCGTGTGGACGTTTCTGGTGGTCGTTGCCATCGGGGGGATCGCGATCGCGCGAGTGCCCTCACGCAGCGGCGATCTGATGAGGCCAGTGCTCCTACTGCAACTCTTTGCCGCCTCGTCTGGGTTCGAGGTGCCGGCCCGAAGAGGCCACTACGACCTGCTTCTCACCAGCGGACATCGCCGCATCTGGGTAGCGCTTGTGCATTGGGCAATATCGATCGCGCCGGGCGTGTTGGCGTGGCTGGTCCTTGCCGTGGTCGAGGTTACCGCTCGCGGTGATGCAGACACGCACCTGCTTGCGTCGGGGACGTGCGCCGCCATGGGGCTCGTATCGACGATGCCGTGGGCGATCACGGTGAGGCTGCCACGATTCTCCGGCGGGATCGGGTGGTTACTGGTCTTGACGCTCTCGACGAGCGTACTGTCGTCCGGGAGGATGCCTGGTAGCAGCGGGGCGAATGAGGTTGGCGAATCGATCTGGTCGGCCTGGGAGTTCCTCGTCTACCCGGTGGTCTTCGTCGGCCGCGAACTCAGCATTGGTGATGGACTGATCGCGGCGCCCGCACTCGTGCTCGCATTGGCTGCGATGGTCGCGGCATGCCGGTGGGTGTCTCGCACCAGCGTCCCATTGGAGGCGGCGCAGTGACGTCCTTCGTCGTGTCGGTACGCGACCTCGCCGTTCAATACGGACGACGGCTGGTGTTTCAGGGCGTCTCGTTTGACATTGCAGCCGGTCAGTCGCTGGGTGTGCTGGGTCCAAATGGCTCCGGCAAGACGACGTTGCTGCGTACGCTAGCGGGATGCCTGACACCTCGATCCGGAGAGGTCCGCATCGCCGGCCTCACGCCTCGCGACGCTTTGACTCGGACGGGAGTGGCCTACTTCGCCGGCGACGCGACGCTGCCAGGTTCGGTGCGGGCATCGCGATGGGGAAGTCTCGGCAACGGCGACGTCGTGACGCCGGATCGCCGGCCGATCCGGGCGCTGTCGCGTGGCACACGACAGTTGCTTGGGTTGCGGACCGTGCTTGGGCGGCACCCGCTGGGGTTGATCGCGCTTGATGAACCCTGGGAAGCGCTCGACCCCGATGCGGCGCGATGGCTCTCGACTACGCTCGAAACCAAACGCGATCGCGGAGCCGCGCTCGTACTCTCGAGCCATCGTCTTCACGATCTGGCCGGGTTCTGCGATTCGTATTTGTTCCTGCTGCCGCACCACGCGAAGGTCGTTCACGCGCACGAGATCTCGGCGACGAGTCCCGTGACAGCGCTTCAACTCGCCGAGGTGTTCGATAAGGTCAGAGGAGGTGCGATGTCGCTGCGCGCCGTGTCGTAGGGCCGCCAGACGCGGTCATCGCTCAGCGAAGCCGCCGCCAACTCCGTACCCACCAGACTAGAACGAGCAGCGTGAGCTGTGCGAGTTCGATGCCGCGCGCACACAGACGGCATGGACGCCCTCAGGCGGGGCGATGACGACGGCTTGGGCGACGCCATCAAACGCGAGCGGGAGGTGATTGATGCCCTTCCCACAAGACGGAAGCACCAGGAAGGAAAGTAGTCACGCATCACCTTGATCTGCGTCAAGGTACCGAGTACTCTTAGGTCGCTCGGATTAAACCTCGGGCAACTCCATCAATGAACGTCGAACGCAAGTGCCCCGCGTGCGGGCAGGGCTTTGGCCTTGCACGGCGTGTCTCTACGGTGCCAGGCCGTAGGGATATTGTGGTGATCGTCATGGTCTGCGGTTCGTGCTCCCACGAGTGGAGCGACGAGCGTCCGTCACGGGCGATCGCGGTCAGCGCGGCGGAAGCTCAGTAGCTCGGCGGTTTCTTTGCCGCCTTCCGTTTCACCCCGCTTGTATGCGCCCTGCGTGCGCGCATCCGGTGAAAGCCTGACCCGTGTGACTCCACTCTCTGATACTGTCGTTGGTCCAACTCGATGTCCGATTCCGATCTGCCCGATCCCTGCGAGCTCGTCCCCTTCTGTCCGATCTGCCTCGTGGCTCCGCTCAAGCACGCGCGGCGACTCAAGGATATGGACATATGCCTGTGTGAGCACTGCGGCACAAGTCTGACCGTGCCTCACGAGGCATGGCGCATTCGCCGCGGCGACGCAAAGTGAGCGTCGCCGCTCAAAGAGAGCGGTCGCCGCTCAAAGCGAGCGGTCGCCGCTTGCGCCCCTGGTGTGAAGATCGATGCCGGGGGGACGGACGTGACGATCCCGTCACTGAAACAGGTTAACTAAGAACACCACGCAGGTCGCAACCAGGAGCACGGCGAGCATCGCCTTCATCTGGAAATCGCTTAGCCAGCTCAGCCGTCGATTGTTCGTCTCCATCACTCGTCACCCCCCAACGATCCATGCAAAAGGCGGACGCAGTAACTTCTAGACAAATGGCTTGCGCGGACTCGCTCAGCCGTGGGTCGGATACCCGCTTTCAGATCAACGAGATCCGCGCCGACCCGTGTCGAGTGCGGTCGCGGCCGGCGGCGACGGGCTAGATATGGTCGAGCGTGGTCGGTGGACCCTAGCCACATCGCCGGTTGTGGCTGTCGATCCTCGAGTTGGTGATAGACGAGCACCGAATCGCGTGCGATGTCGCTGCGCGCCCTCGTAGGGCCGCCAGACCCGGTTATCTCTCGACGAGGGAAGCGCGCGTGCGCAGGGCCAGCACGGCTCGGGAGATGCCTTCGATCACGCGCTCCGGTTGAAACAGGTGAATCTCATGGCCGGCCCCGGTCGCCTGGATGTGCAGGCTGTTGCTGCTCAGGAAATCGAGTTGCGCACCGGCTGTGTCTCGTGACCCGCGCTCGGTCTCACTCGCGATTGGCCCGCTCGAGATCACGACAACGGGCAGCGAGCCAAGCGGCTGGCGATTGCCATCGGTCTCCTCGAATTCGCGTAGAAACTCCCGGCGCCACGACAGCGTTGACGCCGCCGACATCGTCGTCGGATCGAGGCTCTCCCAGAGACGGACATCGAGCCAGAGCCGAACCGGCTGAAGATACGCAGGCAGCCGGTCGAACGGTTGGCCCGTACGCGTTGGACGCGGAAGCCTCGCGGTGTCGGGCAGTGGATACGCCGATCGAACGTCATCTTCGGAAAGGTTCCACAACAGGTCGCCGCCGCTCTTGGTGACGAGTCCGACGCGGCTGCTGCTATTGGTGAAGACGAGCGCCGCGACGTCGTCCGGGTAGGTGCGCTGGTAGGCGCGGATATAGATCCCGCCGATTGACGCACCAACGAGGACGTACGGTCGGTTCTCGCCCGCCCGATCCAACAGACCATGAAGGTCGGACACGATCTGTTCGACCGTCTCATAGGCTGGTCCGGGGTCGCTCCACCCCAGTCCCGCGCGATCGTACGAACAGACTCGCGTGGACTCGGCCACTCGCGGTTGCACGAGCGCCCAATCGATCCCAAACGCACCGCCGCCGCCCTCGAGGACCACAGTCGGGCTCCCTGTTCCGGTGCAGTTGATATGGAGGTTGCGGCCACCGACATCGATCAGACGACCCGGCGCCGAGTAGTTCGTCTCCTGGCCAAGCATCACGGCCGACAGGACCGCGGCAAGCCCGAGCACGACCGCCGGATGTCTCATGCGCGAATTGGACGCGAACCCGACGAAACAGGTTGGCCGCGGCGCCGTGCCGCGGAGTCGACCCCGTGGAGACAATGCTGATGGAATGAAGTACATTCGAAGGGTTTGTCCGACACGGTCGCGTCTGAGCTTCGCAAGACCCCGCTGCACGCGCGTCATCGCGCTTCCAACGCCCGCATGGTCCCCTACGCCGGCTGGGACATGCCCGTGGAGTACTCCGGCATCAGCAATGAACACCTGGCGGTTCGCTCGCGCGCGGGCGTGTTCGACGTCAGCCACATGGGCGAAATCGAGATCGCCGGCAAGAACGCCCTGGCCGCAGTTCAGCTGATTTCAAGCAACGATGCCAGCCTGCTGCAGACGGGGCAGGCGCACTACGCCGCGCTCACCACGCCAGACGGAACGTTCGTTGACGACATGCTCGTGTATCGCATGGCGACCAGCCACTTCATGCTGGTCGTCAACGCCGCGAACACCGAGAAGGCCTTCGCCTGGATCAGTGAGCAGATCAAGACGATCGGAGATGTCGCGGCGATCAACTCGAGCAACCGCTACGCGTTGATCGCTGTGCAAGGGCCGGCCGCGCGAGAAGTCCTGCAGCCGTTGACGGGCGTCGATCTCGCCGATATCGGCTACTACCGGTTCGGATACGGCGAGGTGGCCGCCGCCCGGGCGACGATCTCGCGCACCGGCTACACCGGTGAAGACGGGTTCGAGATCTTTGTGCCGCCCAACGTCGCCGATCGCGTGTGGCAGGCGATCCTCGACTCGGGACGATCGGCGGACGTGATCCCCTGCGGCCTCGGCGCACGCGACACGCTGCGCCTCGAAGCCGCGATGCGCCTGTACGGCAACGATATCGACGAGACGACCACGGTGCTCGAAGCCGGGCTCGGGTGGACGATCGGCTGGAAGAAGGGCGCCTTCATCGGCCGCGATCGTCTCCTGGAGCAGAAGGAACGCGGGACCTCGCGGAAGCTGGCCGGCTTTGAGATGATCGATCGCGCGATCGCGCGCCAGGGTTATCCCGTGCTGAGCGGCGGCCGTCAGGTCGGTATGGTCACGAGCGGAACCCAGACGCCGTTCCTGAAGAAAGCGATTGGGATGGCCTACGTACCCACTGAGCTGCACGCCGTGGGCGCGGAGATCGACATCGACGTACGCGGTCGTGTCTCGAAGGCTCGCATAGTCACACTGCCGTTCTATTCTCGGAGCTGAGATGGCGTATCCGGCTGACTTGAAGTACACGAAAGATCACGAGTGGATGCGTGTGTCGTCCGACGTCGCCGAGGTCGGGATCACCGATTACGCACAGGAGCAACTTGGCGACGTGGTCTTCGTCGAGCTGCCGGACGTCGGCCGCCGCGTGAACGCTGGCGAAGCGTTCGGATCGATCGAGTCAGTGAAGGCCGTCTCTGAGCTCTTCGCGCCAGCTGCCGGCGAAATCATCGAGGTCAATCCAGCGTTGAAAGATCATCCAGAGACGATCAACACCAAGCCGCACGAGACATGGATGGTGCGGATGCGTCTCGCGGATCCGGGCGCCATCGGAGCGCTGCTCGACAGCGCGGCCTACGAGAAATTGATTTCCGTGTCCTGACCTTTGCCATTTGACCTTTGACTAGTTGAATGCGCACGCTGGACGCGACTGACTGGTTCGCTCCCCGACACATCGGACCTTCGCCGGATGAACGCGACAGGATGCTCCAGACGGTCGGCGTGTCGTCGCTCGACGCCCTGATCGACGAAGCCATCCCTCGGTCCATCCGGATCACGACGCCGCTCAACCTGCCGCCGCCGGAGAGCGAGCACCAGTATCTGCGCCGTCTGGCGCATCTGTCGCACCGCAACACACCATTCCGCTCCTACATCGGTCGCGGCTATCACGACACGATCACGCCGAGCGTCGTCCTCCGGATGGTGATGGAAAACCCCGGCTGGTACACGCCATACACGCCATACCAGGCCGAGATCGCGCAGGGTCGCCTCGAGTCGCTCCTCAACTTCCAGACGATGGTGTCGGAGTTGACAGGGATGGAGGTGGCGAACGCGTCGCTGCTGGATGAATCAACAGCAGCGGCCGAGGCGATGACGCTGCTGCATCGGGTCTCGACGAAGAAGCCGAAGGCGGGGGAGCGCAGCCTGTTCCTGGTCAGCGATCGCTGTTTCCCGCAGACCATCGACGTCCTGCGGTCGCGCGCCGAACCGCTCGGGATCGATCTGCACGTCGGCCCTCTCGAGCACTTTCCACTGGACGGCCGCGCCTACGGCGCGCTGCTGCAGTATCCAGACGAGGGCGGTCTGCTGCAGGATCTTGCGCCGTTCATCAAGAAGGCGCACGACAACGGTGTCCTCGTCGCCGTAGGCGCAGACCTTCTGGCGCTGGCGATCGTTACGCCTCCGGGTGAGATGGGTGCGGACGTCGTCTTCGGAACGTCGCAGCGATTCGGCGTACCGCTCGGATTCGGTGGGCCGCACGCCGGGTTCTTCGCGACGCGTCAGGCCTTCGTCCGCCAGGTGCCGGGCCGCATCATCGGGGTCTCGGTGGACGTCCATGGCAAGACGGCGTACCGCATGGCGCTGGCGACGCGCGAGCAGCATATCCGTCGCGAGAAGGCGACGTCGAACATCTGCACCGCGCAGGCGCTGCTGGCCAACATGGCGGCGATGTACGGCGTGTATCACGGGCCTGACGGCCTGAGAGCCATTGCGGCGCGTGTGCACCTGATGGCACAGATGCTCGAGGGCGGCTTGAAGCTGATGGGACTCGCGCAGCGCAACGCCCACTACTTCGATACGCTGCGTATCGACGTGCCGTCCGGCGTCGAGGAGATCCAGCGTCGCGCCCTCGCGTCGGGGATGAACTTTCTTTATCCCGACGATGGCACGATCGACATCGCGTTGAATGAGACGGTCACCACCGATGATGTGCTGGACGTTCTCGGGGTATTTGCATCGGCGCTGAACAAGCCCTCACCGCACGCGGATCTATTCGAGCTGCCAAAGGGCGTACTGGCGCTGCACGCCGCCGAGGATCTGCCTCCGCCGCTGCACCGCACCAGCGCGTTCATGACCCATCCGGTCTTCAATACGCACCGATCGGAGACCGAGATGATGCGCTACGTCCGGTCCCTGGAGCGGAAGGATCTCGGTCTCGACACGTCGATGATTCCGCTCGGTTCGTGCACGATGAAGCTGAATCCGGCGTCTGCGATGCTGCCGATCACGTGGGAGCGCTTCAGTCGTATGCATCCGTTCGCGCCTGAAGACCAGGCCGAGGGCTATCTGCAGGTGTTTCGCGAGCTCGAATCAGCACTCTGCGAGATTACGGGCTTCGCGGAAGTGTCGCTGCAGCCGAACTCCGGAGCGCAGGGCGAGTTCACGGGACTCATGGTCATCCGTGCGTATCATCGCGACCGCGGCGACTCGGGCCGCGACGTCGTGCTGATCCCGGCGTCGGCACACGGCACGAACCCGGCGAGCGCAGCGATGGCCGGCATGCGCGTGGTGGTCGTGGCCAGTACATCCGATGGCAACGTCGATCTCGTCGACCTGCGCAAGAAAGCATCCGAGCACCGCGACCGGTTGGCGTGTCTGATGATCACGTATCCCTCGACGCACGGCGTATTCGAGGACGACATCCGCGAGATCTGCCAGATCGTCCACGACCACGGCGGCCAGGTGTACATGGACGGCGTCAACATGAACGCGCAGGTCGGGCTCACCAGTCCGGCGTCCATTGGCGCCGACATATGCCACCTGAACCTGCACAAGACGTTCGCGATTCCACATGGCGGTGGCGGTCCCGGGATGGGGCCGATTGGCGTCGCGCGGCATCTCGCGCCGTATCTGCCGCGCCATCCGTTCGCGCCGGTGGGCGGTGAGAAGGGCATTCACAGTGTGTCCGCGGCGCCGTGGGGCAGTGCCAGCATTCTGCTGATCTCGTACGCCTATATCCGCATGCTCGGACCACAGGGGCTCACCGACGCCACGCGATACGCGATTCTCAACGCGAACTACATCAAGGCGCGCCTCGAGAAGCATTATCCGGTCCTGTACACGCGCGCGAACGGCCGCGTCGCCCACGAGCTGATCTTTGATCTGCGCGGATTCAAAGCGGACGGCGTCGAGGAAATGGACGTCGCGAAGCGGCTGATCGATTTCGGCTTTCACGCGCCGACCGTGTCGTTCCCGGTCGCGGGCACGCTGATGGTGGAACCGACCGAGAGTGAGGATCAGGCCGAGCTCGATCGGTTCTGCGACGCGATGATTCACATTCGCGGTGAGATCGAGGCGGTGGTCAGCGGCACGGCCGATGGCACGGACAACCCGCTGAAGAACTCACCACACACCGCTGCCGCAGCCACCGCCAGCCAGTGGATGCATCCGTACACGCGCGAGCAGGCGGTGTATCCATTACCCTGGGTCAAGGAGCGGAAGTTCTGGCCGGCCGTGGGGCGGATCGACAATCCGTACGGCGACAGAAACCTGTTCTGCAGCTGTCCACCGATTGAGCAATGAGAATTCTCAACGCCGCGCAGATGCGTGATGCCGATCGCCACACGACCGAAGAGATCGGCATCCCTTCACTCGTACTGATGGAGAACGCCGGCCGCCAGGTGGTGGCGGCGATCGAAGCGGCCTATGAGTCGCACCTCGATGGCCGCGTGGCGGTGCTCTGCGGTCGCGGCAACAACGGCGGTGACGGCTTCGTCGTCGCCCGCACGCTGCTGCAGCGCGGGATCGATACCTCGGTGTTCGTCATCGGCGCGGTCTCGGAGATTCGCGGCGATGCGCGCACCAACCTCGATATCCTCGGACGCCTCGGCGTCACCGTGGTCGAGATCAATGACGAGCAGACATGGGAGCTGCACTTTTCCGAGATCGCCCGCTGCTCGCTGATCGTGGACGCGATCTTCGGCACCGGACTGCGCTCGGCGCTTGCCGGCATGCTCGAGACCGTCATCGCCGACATCAACGCCGCCGACATCCCGATCGTCTCGGTCGATCTTCCGAGCGGGATGTCTGCCGACACGCCACATCTCATTGGTGACTGCATCGACGCGTCGCTGACGGTGACGCTGGCCGCTCCGAAGCTGCCACTCGTCCTGCCGCCAGGGGAAGCCTACGCCGGCGACGTGGTGATCGCCGACATCGGGATCCCCCACGACGTGATCGACGCCGTCGAAGGACCGCATGTCGAACTGCTGACGCCGGAGCAACTGCGGGCCCTTGTCGGACCACGGGCCGCCGATTCTCACAAGGGCGACTTCGGCCGTCTGACGCTGGCCGCTGGATCGAGAGGCAAGACCGGCGCGGCGTATCTCGCGGCGATGGGGGCGCTGCGTTCCGGCGCCGGCCTGGTGACTGTGGCAACACCGGCAGCCTGTCTGCCGATCGTGGCCTCGATGGGACCGGAATTCATGACGGTGGACCTGCCGGACGATGGCGCCGGGATGGTGACGGCAGCGGCAGTCGATCGTCTGCTTGAACAAAGCCACGACGTGATCGCGTGCGGACCTGGACTCGGACGCTCGGCACACGTCGCGGAGTTCGTCCGCGCGCTGCTCGATCGTGCGACGTGCCCGTTAGTGCTCGACGCGGATGCCATCACCGTGCTGGCGGATGATCCGGGACGGCTGAGCGGTACCGAAGAGCGCAACGTGATCATCACGCCGCACCCGGGTGAGATGGCGAGGCTGATCGGCACATCGGTCAGCGATGTGCAGCACAATCGCCTCGAGGTGGCCACCGACTTTGCCACGACGCATCGTGTGCACGTCGTGTTGAAGGGGCATCGTACGGTCATCGCCACGCCGGGGGGGCACGTCTTCATCAACCCGACCGGCAATCCGGGCATGGCCACGGGCGGCACCGGTGACGTCCTCACTGGAATGATTGCGGCGTGGCTCGCGCAGCTGCTCGACGCCGAAGCGGCGTGCCGACTCGCGGTGTTTCTCCATGGCGCCGCTGGTGACCTGGCTGAAGCCCGTGACGGCCAGTCGGCGATGACCGCCACCGATCTGCTCGATCATCTGGGCGAGGCACTGACGACGCTCATGCGCGGCACGTCCGACGAGTCGTGAGCGACGGCGAGTCGCGGATCACGCGGTCCGAGGATGAGACCGCCGGCGTGGCCCGCGAGCTCGCCGCGGCGCTGAAGGCTGGTGACGTCGTCCTGCTATCGGGCAACCTCGGCGCCGGCAAGACCGCATTCGTGCGCGGTCTGGCATCAGGGCTCGGAATCGATCCCGAGGAGGTCAGCAGTCCGACGTTCACCCTCGTCCACGAGTATCGCGGCGGACGACTGACGCTCTATCACGCCGATCTGTATCGTCTGGAGAGAATCGCGACCGAAGATCTCGGTCTCGAAGAGATGGGCATCGCCGACGGCGTACTGGCGATCGAGTGGCCGGATCGCCTCGCGCACGCGTTACCTGGCGCGCGCGACGTGCACATCGAGATCGTCGACGACCGCAGTCGACGGATCAGTCATTCCATCCGGTAATTCGGCGCTTCCTTGGTGATCGTCACATCGTGGACGTGGCTCTCACGCACGCCGGCCGTCGTAATCCTAATCAACTTCGCCTTGCGCTGCAGCTCCGCGATCGTCCCGCTGCCGCAGTAGCCCATACCGGCGCGCAGCCCGCCCATCAGTTGATGAATCACCGCCTGCGCGCTGCCTTTGTGCGCGACCCGGCCTTCGATGCCTTCCGGCACCAGCTTGTCCACGGCGCGGCCGCCCTCGAGATCGAATTCGTCCTGGAAGTAGCGATCGCGGCTGCCGCGGCGCATCGCGCCGATCGATCCCATGCCGCGGTATTCCTT
>Ga0111539_10004412_pt1 | contig 18388 bp, 16 predicted proteins | sample RhiMethybrSRZTD1_FD_79667 | JGI IMG/M metagenome (GOLD analysis project Ga0111539, IMG submission 79667) | Populus rhizosphere microbial communities from Tennessee, USA - Rhizosphere MetaG P. TD hybrid SRZTD1 (version 2) (version 2) | ecosystem: Host-associated > Plants > Roots > Rhizosphere >... | reverse complement strand
GGCGACGTGCACACCGGCACGAACATGTCCGGCTACAACGGCGATGCCCACATGGGGTACGCGAACTACCTCAAGTACCTCGGCAAGCTCGTCGCGACGTTCAAGGGCAAGACCCTCTCCAAGGTCGTGCTCAGCGGTTCGAGCGCCGGCGGGTTCGGCGTGGCGTGGAACTGGATGCTCACCGAGGACGCGTTCGGCGTGCCCGTGACCGCGATCGACGATTCGGGTCCCCCGTTTGCTTCGACGTGGCTCAGCACCTGCCACCAGCAGCGCACCGGAATGCTCTGGGGATGGAGCGGCTCGGTGCATCCAACTTGTACGGCTTGCGACGTCGCGGGAGGCAACACCGTCATTCCGCTGATGGAAGCGGCGATGAAGCGCCAATCGAAGCGGTTTGGACTGCTCAGCTACGACGAGGACGGCACGATCAAGAGCTTCCTCTCCTACGGGTTGAATAACTGCGCCAACTGGGACGCGATCCTCCCCCCAGCGTTCCCGTCGGGTGGGTTTCCGATGGCTCTCGCCGACTTGCGCACACGCTGGATGAGCAACCCGAACGCTGCCGAGTACGTCGTCAGCGGCGGCAGCCATACCTTCCTCGGCGGCGACATTACAAACATCAAGACCGGCAGCAACATCTCGATGCTCGAGTGGGTCAACAAGCTCGTCAACGACGACACGGGCTGGACGAACGTCAACCCCTGAGTGCATTCTAGCGGGCCTGGGCGGGCGGCGAGGGGTGGGCCGCCGTGTCCGGTCATCCATAGAATGCTTGCCCGACACGAGGAGACATCATGAAGAGTTGGTTGCGCTGCATGGGTTTGGTGGCTGTTGCAGTCCTCACGAGCGCCGCGTGCGGCGATGACTCAGGCTCCACCACCGGGAGCGGTGGCAGCGGGGGCACCGGCGGTTCAGGCGGCTCGGGGGGCAGCGATGATGCAGGAACCGACGGTCCCGGCAAATCGCAAACGGTCGCGTGCACCACCGTCTACGACAGCGACAAGATCCAATACACGGGTACCGCGGCGCCGGTCTACACGTGCGATACCAACAAATCGACGCGCTATCCGGACGGCCCCAACTACTGCCGCAATCAGTCCGATTGCGACATGATCAACACGCCCCCGCAAGGCATCCGCCTGGTCGTCAAGGAGTGCGCGCTCAGCTGCCTCGACAAAGAGCCGACGGAGACCGACACGGAAGCGGATCGCGTTGCGAAGTGCGCGGTGTCCGCGGAATGCAAAGCGAATTGCGTGAGGATGGCGACGGCGATGAAGTTCAAGCCGCCGGGAATCTCCGATGCGTGCGGCAAGTGCTACGTCGACATTTCGGCCTGCTCGATCGCCTTCTGCCTTTCCAAGTGCAGCGCGGACCCGGACGCCATCGATTGCGTCAAATGCCAGTTCGAGAACGGGTGCCGCGTGCCCTTCGAGAAGTGCAGCGGCGTCGACCGGCAATAGGCATCTGAGGCCAAACGTCGAACAGCGTACGGCCCCAGGACTTGGGGACAGACATGGCGAGATCCGTTCCGTTTGCCGCGCTGGTCGGCGATCGGAACGGGTCGACGGGGCAAACGTTGGCGCACGCGTTTCGCTTGGCTCGACATGCTGCGCGCGTCTCGCGCTTGTGTGAATACACATGCGTGGGGACGACGCCCGATGATGGAGCTTTGCGGGCGCGCACATCCTCGTACAAAGTGTGCGGATTTCATCGCCTCCCTCCGTCACCGACCGGACCGTCATGTCCAGCCGCATCTCGGTAGGGACTCGCGATCGATGCTCACGCGCGATGACGACCGTCACCATTCGCAACCGCTCGATGTGCGTGCGATGACCGAGGCGTCCGCGTGGTGTGGCAATTTCGATCGGCGCCCGCAACGCACACGACGGGAAATAAATGCAGTCGCTAATCACTTTTGCCTTATGCTCTCCGACGAGGAGGGCTGGCGGGCGCCTTCGCCCTGAGGGCCGTGAACGCGATGTCGAGACCTTGGTCGCGAGCGTGGGCGGCGGTCCTCGTTGCTGTGCTGCTCACGCTGGCGCGGCCCGTTGGCGCTGACCAGGTGGTGGTGCCCATCGAGCTGCAGGCCGAGCTACTCGCCAAGGTCGCCTCGTACGATCGCAACATGTCGGCTCGGGCCGGCGACCGCTTGCAGGTTCTCCTTGTCACCAAAGGCACCGATTCGGAGTCGGTGCGCGTCGTGACCCGCATGCAGAGCGCGCTTCGCACGATTCCTCAGATCGGCGGGCTTCCGCACGACGAGCAGACCTCGAGCTTCACGACGGCTGCGGATCTGGCGCGCTACTGTCGAGACAGGCACATCGCCATCGTTTTTCTCGGACCGGGACACGGTGACGACATCGCCGCCATCCGCGACGCGCTCGTCGACGTCGACGTGCTCAGCGTCTCGCCCGTGCCGGAGTACGTCGAGCGTGGAGTGGTTCTCGGCTTCGACGTCGTGTCGGGCAAACCACGCTTGCTCGTCAACCTGGCTCAAGCGCGCCGACAGCACGTGGCTTTGCGCGCGGAGGTGTTGAAGCTGATGAAGGTCTACGACGAGTGAGCGCGCCTCCGGCCGCCGTCGCTCGAGAACGAACGCAACGGGACGGCGAATTGAAGCGCACGCGCTCGCGGCTCCATCGTCGCAATGTTGCTACGTGACTCGACGGCGCGGCACACATTGCGCTGACACACGTTGCGCAGATCGTGCAAGTTGCCGAAACCTGCTGGGGCGGAGTCGAAAACGCTTCGCGAGTGATCCGTTAACTCGTCGTTCTACCCCGCCGCGAAGCGAAGGTGATAAGCTCGCGCTCCCGTCATGCGCTTTGCGCTGATCTCCGACGTTCATTTCGGGCCGCTTGCTTACCACGAAGGCAAGCTTCGCAAGATGACGCATCAGGCGCCGGCGCTGACCCGCCGATTCGTCGAGCGCATGAACGGCATCGAGCAGCCCGATCTCGTCATCAACCTCGGCGACGTCATCGAGGACAAGAACCGCGCCGAGGATCTCGAGAACTACGGTCGCTTCGTCGAGCTGATGCACGAGCTCCGCGCTGAGGTGATTCACGTCGCTGGCAACCACGACACCATCAACCTCACCGAAGCCGATCTCCACTCGTTCTGGCGGACCGAGGGCTCGCTCTTTTACGCGCGCGACTTCGGCGGGATCCATTGGGTCGTGCTGCGCACCGTCGAGATCAAGGACACCGCCATTCATCTTCCCGAAGAGCAGCTGGTTTGGCTGGAGCAGCACCTGGCCGATGCTCCTACGCCGACGATCGTGCTCATGCACCACCCGGCGAGCGACATGGTCTTGCAGGGCAGCCGCTGGTTCGAGAGTCAGCCTCATATCTGTCGCGTCGCCGAGCGCAAACGGCTGCGTGCGATTCTCGAAGCGAGCGGCAAGGTGATGGCCGTTTTCAACGGTCACGTGCACTGGAATCATTTCGACGTCATCAACTCCATCCCGTACGTGACGCTGCAAAGCCTCACCGAAAACGTCGACGACGACGCCCCCGGCCGTCCGGCCAACAGCTACGCCATCTGCGACCTCGACGAGCGTCGGCTCGTCATTCACGTGAACGGCGCCGAGCCCGCGCGCTACCAGATCGAGCGGCGTTAGCATCCGCGCACAACCGTTGGGTCCTTTGGCCGGGTACGGCGGGGGACGGTGGCTAAGATCGCATCATCTGTGAGCTTGCCGCGCAGTCCATGCGCGGCAAGGGCACCCTCTCGCCGTCCGCGTGCGCGTTAAGCGCCCGCTTCGCCGCGTTTTCTGGAACGGCGCTTCGTCGTCCCTTCTGGAGGCGCGGCACTCGGCGGCTCTTGCGCTGCATCGGCGCTTGCCTCGAGGCCTTCAGGAAGTAGCGACTTGTAGCCCTCTGCGACGGCTTCGTCGAAAGCTGCCGACATCTCCTCGCCCAATGACTCGAGCTCGTCGGCTTCCATACCTTCTTCGACATCGGGAAAGAGCTCTTCCTCCTCTTCCTCGACGTGGTTCTCGATCAGCTCTTTCAAAGCAGTGACCTTGACGGTGAACGTCGGATCGTCGCCTGGCGTAGCCAAAAGGCGCTTCAAAGCCAATTCGGCGATGGCGTGCTCCTCGTAACTTTGGCCGACCAACTTGGCATCGATGTCCCTCGCCGCCGGATAGAAAATGTCCTGCTCGATGGCCATGTGAGCGGCCAGGTTGTTCGCAAGCTCGTTCAGCTCGGACGCCCAATCCGTGGACCCATCTTCGAGGCTGTCCAAGATGCGTTCGACCGTGCGGTGTTGGCTTTTCAAGAGCGCGGTTGCTTTCATGACATCCTCCGTTCGGGTTTGAGTGGAGCAACCTCCATGCCTCGCGGGCTCGTGCAAAAGGCACGGACCATGCACTCGTGCGCACATTCGAAGGAGGCGAACATCATGCACATCGACCAGGAGCAAGACCCTCGCACGCGAGGCCCGCGGCCTCCATTCGACGAAAAGACACAGGGCCCTCCCGGGGAGGAGCGCAAAATGCGCGTGAAGCCCGATCATGGAGAGACTTCTTACCGAGGCTCGGATCGTCTCCTCGACAAGGTCGCGCTCGTGACTGGAGCCGACAGCGGCATCGGTCGCGCGGTCGCGCTCGCCTTTGCGCGTGAAGGCGCCGACGTGGCCATCTCGTACCTCGATGAACACGAGGACGCGAAGGAAACGCAACGTCTCGTGGAAGAAGCCGGTCGGCGCGCATTGATGCTGCCTGGCGACCTCGCTGATTCGTCGTTTTGCGAAGCGATCGTCGCCAAGACGGTGGAGGAGCTCGGCCACGTCGACATCATCGTCAACAATGCGGCCGTTCAGGGCAAGACCGTGGAAAGCATTTCCGAATTGACGACGGACCGCCTGGAGAGGACGTTCAAAGTGAACATCCTCGCGATGTTTCACATCGTTCGCCGCGCGCTGCGCGACATGAAGCCCGGTGGAACCATCATCAACACGGGATCGATCCAGGCCTACCAACCGAAGGCTTCCATCCTCGATTACGCAACGACGAAGGCTGCCATCGTGGGTTTCACCAAGGGGCTCGCGCTCGAAACCATCGAGCGAGGGATCCGCGTCAACTGCGTTGCGCCCGGTCCCGTGTGGACGCCGCTCATCCCACAATCGTTCGAAGGCGAGAAGCTCGAAAAGTTCGGGCAGCAATCTCCCACAAAGCGCCCCGCGCAGCCGGCCGAGCTCGCGCCGGCCTACGTCTTCTTGGCGAGCGCGGATTCGAGCTTCGTCAACGGCGAGGTTCTGGGCGTCACCGGAGGGGCGCCGCTCGCGTAGGGGCCGCGACAGCGGGCGCCCCAAGCCGTGCTTCGAAATCAGGGTCGCAGCTTGCCGAGCCGATCGGCCGGCAAATGCCCGGCGGCGCTGAGCCAGCGCAACGTATCGCCCAGCGTGACCCGCGGATCGCGAAAGGCGAAGCGCATCGCGCTCTCGTCCTGCGCGACCTCGACCGGCACCCACTGCGTCATGATGCGCATCGCTTCGTGCGAAAGGGGAAACTGGAAATCCCACACGTGCTTCACGACGTCGGCGATGACGCCGGACGCGCGCATGACGGCGCCGGGTACGGGATAACGTCGAAGCTTACGCCCGGTGATCTCTTCCATGAGATCGGCCAGCCGCGCCCACGGAACGAAGTGTCCACCGAGCAGATGGCGCCCGGGACCGGTCGGAGCCTCGAGCAACTTGAGGTGCGCCGCCGCGACGTCGCGCACGTCCACCATCTGCAAGCCGGTATCGGTCACGACGGGCGTATCGCGAAAGAAAGCGAGGATGCCGCGGTTGGCCTCGCTGAGACCGGGGTCGTCGGGCCCGATCACGCCGGCGGGATACGTGGTGCGAATCGGTGCGCCCGTCGCTTGGAGCGAGCGGATGTATGCTTCGCATTCGATCTTGGAGCGCGTGTAAGCGCTCCCTTCCGCGTCGCCGAGCGCTTCGGTCGTGAGGTTCGCCTGGCCCGCGCGGTAGAGCGCCACGACGCTGGAGACGTAGAGCACGCGCTCGATGCCCGCGGCAAACGCGTTCCCTATGACGATCTCGATACCGCGGCGATTCTCGTGGAGCACGCGGGCGGCGTGCTTGCGCTCGAGGGCGACCAAGGCGGCGGCGTGGATGACGGCGTGCCTCCCGCGCACCGCGCTGGCCACGGCTTGTTCGTCGGTCATGTCACCCGCGACGATTTCGAATTCGCGCGCCCGCTCGGCGCCGAAGACGCGCTTCACCTTGTCGGGACTGCGCACGAAGAGGGCCGTTTCGTGCCCTTTCTGCAGCAGCGCGCGCGCAAGGTGCGACCCTAGAAATCCCGTACCCCCGGTGAGTAGAACGCGCAGGGTGATACCTCAGAAGCGAAGCGGCAGCTTGGCGTAACCGCGCACGTTGCTGGAGTGGACGCGCTCGGCGTTGTCGATGTCGACCTCGTACCGAGGGAAGCGGCGCAAGAGCTCTTCGAGGGCGATCTTCGACTCGAGGCGCGCCAGGTTGGCCCCCAAACAAATGTGGCGAGAATGGCCGAAGGCGAGGTGACGCTCGATGCGGCGATGGATGTCGAAGGACTCGGGGCGATCGGGGAACTCACGCTCGTCACGCCCGGTGGAGCCCGTCAAAAGGAGCACCCGCGCCCCTTCGGGAACGGTTTGGTCATACCACGTGACCTCTTTCATCGTGACTCGTCCCTGATAGTGCGAGGGGGGATCATACCGCAAAAGCTCCTCCACCGCGCCGGGCACGAGCGCTTCATCACGGACGAGCTCGGCGCGCTGATCCGGGTGCTTCCACAGCCAATAGATGCCGTTGCCGAGGAGCTTGGTGACCGTCTCGTTGCCGGCGATGGCGAGCAAGATGCAGAACCCGAGGATCTCCTCTTCGGAGAGGGTGGAGGGGCCGCCGTTCGCGTCGGGCACCTCGGCCTGCACGAGGGCGGTCATCATGTCGTCGGTAGGGTGCTTGCGGCGCGCTTCGACGCATTGGCTGAAGTAGCCGAGGAGCTCCATCGCGGCGGCCATCGAATCGTTCGTGTGCTCTACGCTTCCCTGCTCACGGTGCATGATGCGATTCGAGATGAGGCGCACCATTTCGCGATCCTCGCGCGGAATGCCGAGGAGCGTGCTGATGACGTTCATCGGCAGTTTGCCGGTGAAGTCGTTGATGGCGTCCATGCTCCCCGTGCCGACGAAGGGATCGAGAAATTCGGCCGCCAGCTGGCGAATCACGCCGTCCAATTCCTGAATGCGCCGCGGCGTGAACGCCTTGCTGACCAGGTTGCGCAGCCGCTGGTGTCCCGGGGGATCCATCCACAGCATGAGCGGGAACCCCTGGGGCTGCTCTTCGAGGGTGGTCCCCTGCGCGGAGCTGTAAGTCTCCCAGTCCATCGTCGCTTCCCACACGTCGGCAAAGCGCGAGAGCACCCAGAAGCCCATCTTCTCGTTGCGATAGAGCGGGGCTTCGTCGCGCATGCGCCGATAAAGCGGATAAGGATCGGCGTCGATGGCGTAGTCCGATGGATCGTAGTGGATCGCTGACATTCTTCTCTCCTCGAACCAATCAGAACGAACGTCGCGCTGGCCGGCGTCGCACCGTCAGGCGAGCCCGATTTGCTCCAAGTGGCGCGCGGTGCGTTCGATGCCGTCGGCGATGGACACGGCCGGAGCGTAGCCGAGATCGCGACGTGCGCGCGCGATGCTGAAGTAGTGATGCGTGCACATGTAACGGATGGCGAATCGGCTGAGCCCGTTCTCGGAATTGAGCGTGCCCCCGCGCAGCGTGTCGGCCGCCTCGTACGCTGCGGCGACGGCGTAGGCGATGGGATAAGGGACACGTCCGCGGATGGGGGGAAGGTGCAGGCGCGCCAGAACGCGTTCCACGAACTCCCAGAACCCCATCGGCTCGCCGTTGGTGATGAAGTAGGCGCTGCCCGCCACCGCGGAGCCGGGCACGAGCTTCTCGTCGGCGAGCAGGAGCGCGTCGACGAGGTTGCTGGCGTACGTGAAGTCGCTCAGCTTGCGCCCCCGCCCCACGGCGTACTTGAGCCGTCCGCTCTGCGCGCGCGAGAGAATGGCGGGCAAGAACCGCTCGTCGCCCGGACCGAAGACGACGTGCGGGCGAATGGCGCAGGTCAACACGCCTGCCGGGTCGTTGGCGCCGAGGATTTCCTTCTCCGCGGCGATCTTGCTGTCGGCATAAGGCGCCTGCGAAATGCGCGAGTAGGGGAGGCTTTCGTCCCCGTTTTCGATGTCGCGTCCTTCGTAGACGGCGCTGGCCGAGCTCACGTACACGAGTCGGGCGACGCCGTGCTCTCGGCATCCGGCGAGCACGTTGCGCGTGCCCCCGAAGTTGACGGCCCACACGTCCTCTTCGCGGCTCTTCCGCGTGTGCACGATGGAGGCATTGTGGAAGACTACGTCCTGTCCCGCGCAGAAGGCGCGTGTCGCATCGGCGTCGCGCAGATCGACGCGCAGGAAACGCACGTCGGGGCGCGGAGGTTTCTCGGCGAAATCGACCACCGTGACGTTGTCGCCGCGCGCGACCAGCGCATCGACCAAGAGCCGTCCGATGAACCCACACCCCCCAGTGACGACGCTCTTCGTCGCCGTCACGATCGCCTCCGCTTGGGCAAAGCGCGCGGCGTACCGCCCGAGCTCGTAGCGACCTTTTTCTTTGCGAGTCGGGCCAGCGCCTTTTTCATCGCGGCCGGGATGAAGAAGGCGCGGATGGTGTGGGCCTGAATCCCGGCCACCACTTCGTGTGCCGGCGTTCGCATGCCCCCCTTCACCCAGTGCGCGAGCCGCACCTGGTGAATGCCGATCATGATCTGGGCGAGGAGCTCGGGATCTTCCTCGACGAGCGCGCCCTCCTCGATGCCGCGCGCCAAGAGGTCGGCCATCAGCTTTTTGCCGCGTTCCCACGCTTCGAGCTGCACGTTGCTGCGCAGGCCGGTGCCGAGTGCCCACGCCGAGCCGTCGAGCAGATGCAGTCGCAGGTAGTCCGGGTGATCTACCAAATAGCCGAGGTAGGTCCCGAGTCCGGTCAGCAGCTGATCGAGTAGGTCGCTCGGGGCGGCATGGGCCATCTCTTCGAGCGTCCGCTCGAACAGCGCGTGGAGGTGACGCTCGTGGATGGCGCGCCAGATCTCGAATTTGCCGGGGAAGACCTCGTAGAGCGTGCCCAAGGAGATGCCGGCTTCCTTGGCGATGATCTGGACCTTGGTGGCCTCGAAGCCCTCGCGCGCGAACACGGAGGTTGCCGCCTCGAGGATGAGCTCCGAGTACATGGCGGCGCGGGCGTCCCGCAGCCTTTTGGGGCGGGCCTCGGCGGTTGACAGCATCTCGAGTAATATGGGATATATTTTTTAGAATCGCAAGTACCCGCGGCAAAACAAGAGGAGTTTGCATCTGTCATGACCGCCGATCGTTACGATTACGTCGTCGTCGGCGGAGGCTCGGCCGGATGCATCGCCGCCGCCGAGCTGTCGCGCGATCCGGATTTGCGGGTGCTCTTGCTCGAGGCCGGCGATCGCGCCGAAGCGCACCCCGAGACGCTGCGCGCCGATGGCTACAAAGACGCCTTTGCCAACGATGCGCTCATCTGGGAGCGCTTCAGCGTCCGGCAACCCGAGTGCGGCGGCCAGCGGCTCTTCATGGGGAGCGGCACGGGGCTCGGCGGGTCGGGCTCGGTGAATGGGATGGTGTACATCCGCGGCGCGCGCGAAGACTTCGCCGAGTGGCCGAGCGGCTGGCACTGGGACGACGTCGCGCGCGACTTCGCGTCCATCGAAGAGGTGCTTCGCCCGCACCAGCGTGACCCGACGCAATTCACCGAGGCGTGCGTGGCCGCCGCGGGAGAAGCGGGTTTCGCTCCCAGCTCTGACATGAACGACGGCAACCTGTCGCGCGTTCTCGGTTACGAATGGATGAACTACGAGAACGGCGAGCGCCGCAGCTCTTACGTCGGTTTCCTGCGCGACGCGCTCGCGCGACCGAACCTCACCGTGCTGTCTCGCGCTCGCGGACGGCGCATCGGATTCGACGGCGATCGCGTGGCGCGCCGGGTGGAGTTCGAGCAGGACGGTCAGGCGCGCGTCGTCGAAGTGGAGCGCGAGGTCGTGCTCTCTGCCGGCGCGCTCGAGACCCCCAAGCTTCTCATGCTGTCGGGCGTAGGACCGCGCGACGAGCTCGAGCGACACGGAATCGGCGTCGTCTGCGACGCACCCGGCGTAGGCGACAACCTCCACGACCACCCCAATGTCACCTTGTTCTTCTTGGGGCAGCGCGACGTCGATTGCTCTTATCCTCAGCTCTACGGCTTCGATCGCGTCAACCCGGCGTTGCCGCTCCCACCGGGCCAGTCCGACACCTGCTACGTCTTTTATCCCGCGCGCTCCTCGCTGCGCGAAGCGGCGATGCGCATCTTGCCCACGCGCTTGCCCGCCCTTCTCTATCGACTCCGCCTTGTGCGCTGGCTCGTGCGAGCGATGATCGGCATCGTGCTGGCGATGCGGCCGCTCTCTTCGTTCATCCGCCGCATCTGGGGCATCGTGGTCATTCTAGGCAAACCTCAGAGCCGCGGCCGATTGCGGCTTCTTTCGGCCGATCCTCGCGCGCAGGCACGACTCGACCCCGCGTACTTCCGTGACGCAGCCGACATGGAGACGATGCTCTCCGGCGCGGAAAGAGCACGTGAGCTCGCGGCGGCTCCCAGCTTATCGCGGTGGGGCAACCGCGAGCTCGTCCCCGGCCGAGGTTGCCGCACGCGCCCCCAGCTTCAGCGCTGGATCGAGAAGAACGCGATGACGACGTACCACTTTGCCGGTACTTGCCGCATGGGTGAAGACGCGGCCGCGGTCGTGACCCCCGATTTGCGCTTGCGCGGCGTGACGGGGGTGCGCGTGGCCGACGCATCCGTGATTCCCGTGACGCCGGTGTCGGCCATGAATGCTCCCAGCATGCTCATCGGATATCGCGTTGCCAAAGCGATACGCGCATCCTTGCGCGAAGGGGCGGGGAAGGCCGCATCCGGCGGCGGTCGGGGGAGCAACGCCGCATGATCCACCGTCGAGGTTCGAGGAGGAGTCGATGATCACCGAAGCAGCGACGCAAGCAACGCCCCTGAGACCGGGCTCTTCGCTCACGCCCCCCATGATGTCGGGGGCGTTGCCCGTGCTGGGCCACGCCATTGCGTTCGGCCGCGATGCGATGGGGCTCTTGCGGCGCGCGCGTCAAGAATGCGGCGACGTCGCCGGTTTCCGGCTCGCGCACAAGCAGATGTACCTCTTGACCGGGACCGCCGCCAACGAGGCGTTCTTTCGCGCGCCCGACGAGCAGCTGAGCCCGCAAGAGGCGTACAAGATGATGACACCCGTCTTCGGCAAAGACGTCGCCTACGACGCTAAGCCGGTCGAGAAGATGGGAGAGCAGCTCGGGATGCTCTTGCCCGCGCTGCAAGACAAACGCATGCGCACCTACGGGGCGATCGTGGCCCGCGAAGTCGATCTCAGCATGGACGAGCTGGGAGACGCGGGGTGCGTCGATTTCGTCGCTTACTGCGCGAAGCTCACCAATTACACGTCCGCACACTGCTTGCTCGGGCCGGAGTTTCGCAACGACCTCACCGCCGAGTTCTCGAGCGTCTATTACGATCTCGAAAAAGGCATTCACCCCATAGGGTACCTGAACCCGTATTTGCCCATCCCCGCTTTTCGGCGCCGCGATCGCGCGCGCATCCGCCTGCAGGAGATGATCGGCGGCATCGTTGCGCAGCGCAAAAGGAGCGGCCGCACGGGGGAAGATTTTCTCCAGACGCTGATGGACGCCAAATACAAGAGCGGCGCGCCGCTTTCCGATCACGAGATCACGGGGATGCTCCTGGCGGCGATGTTCGCGGGGCACCACACGAGCTCGGTGACGACGGCGTGGACCATGATCGAGCTCTTGCGGCACCCTTACTACCTGCGCCGCGTGCTCGCTCAGCTCGAAGAGGTGTACGCGAACACCGAAGAGGTCAGCTTCCAGTCGCTCCGCGACATCACCTTGACGGAATGGGCCGTCAAAGAGGCGCTGCGCCTGCACCCGCCGCTTTTCATGCTGATGCGCGCCGTCATGCAAGACTTCGCGTACGGAGGGTACGTCTTTCCCAAGGGTACGTTCCTCGTCGTTTCGCCGATGGTGTCGCACCTGATTCCGGAGATCTTCAAACAGCCGGAGCTGTTCGACCCCGATCGGTTCGGCCCCGAGCGCCACGAGGATCAGAACAAGTTCAACTACATTTCCTTCGGCGGGGGGCGTCACAAGTGCATGGGTAACGCCTTCGCTCTTTTGCAGGTGAAGACGATCCTCGCCAAGTTGCTCCTTCGCTACGAGCTGTGGCAAGGCGACGACCCGGTGGCCGGCGATTTCACCGGCGTCGTGGCGGCGCCCAAAGCACCCTTTCGCATTCACTATCGCCGGCGCGCGAGGGCCATCGCGTGACGGCGCCCGCCGCTCACCACGGCGCCTTCTCCAGCGCGAGCCGCGGGTTCGCGCGCTGGCTCTCATCGCATCCGGGCAAACGCACCACGGAACGCTACTGGCTCTGGTACACGCCGGTCTGGGGAGCGGTCGTGGGCCTCGTCATGCTGAGCGGGGCGGCCGATCGATGGGGAGATCTCGAGCTCATCACCATGGCCGTCGTGCTTGCGGTGGGGGCGCTCGTCGGTCCCATCTTGCGGCGCCCCGAAGAGGAGCGGCAGCGTCCCATCTACCGCTGCGCGGCTTTCAAGCTCGGCCTGTCCGTCACCGGCTTTGCCTTCTTGCTCAATTACAGCCAGACGCCGTTCTTCTTCGACGTCTTGCACATGCATTACGGCTTTCGCACGTACGTCACCATTCGCAACAATCCCGTCGCGCTCTACATCCTCACCATTCCGTATTTTGCGACGTATTGCGCCCTCTGCCTCGTCGTGTACCGCTGGGTCGAGAACGCGCTTCGCGCCGCGCCGCGCTTCTTTCGTTATGCCGGCATCGCGCTCACCCCCTTTGCCGTCGCGTTCTTGGAAACGGCGCTCAACGCCAACCCCTTTACGCGGCGGCTGTTTTGCTACGACGACATGCCGCTCGCCCTCTGGTTTGGCACCTTCGCCTACGGCACCGCTTTTTGCCTCGCGCTCCCGGTGTGGCTGCACATCGACGAGCGCCCCGACGTCGACGTCGGCGTCACCACCGTGCTCGTGGCCGTCGCTGCCGCCGTGTACGTCGATTCGATCTTGCTGGACGTCTACCGCTATCACCTTGCACCGCACGTCACCACCGTCGCCCACGGCGCGGTGGGACTGCGCGACTACGCGGGGAGCTGCCTCGCTCCCCCCGCGCCCTAGCTCCAAAGGAAGGATCATGCGCATCGTCATCGATTGGGATCTCTGCCAGGGACACGCCAACTGTATGGGCGAAGCGCCGGAGGTTTTCCTGGTCGGAGAGGACGGCAAGTTGAAGCTGCTCCAGGAGCGCCCTCCGGAATCACTGCGCTCGCAAATCGAGCTCGCCGTGCGCTACTGCCCGACCGGCGCCATCACCCTCGAAGAAAGGGAGTGACGGCGCCCCATGGAGCCCGCCATGCACGATCTGCTCTTGCCCGTCACGACGGCGACCCTCCTCGAGGCCACCAAGATGGTCCTCGGATTCGTGGGGGCACTCTGGCTCGGCGCGCTGCTTTTGCCGGGGCTCGAGCGTAAGGGTTATGCGCTGCCCGACGGCACCCACAAGAATTACAAGCTCGCGGGCATGACCCTTTACTTCATGACCCACATCGCGGTCGGCGTAGCGACCTTCGGCTTCGGCGTCTCGCTCACACCGGTCATCACGCACTTCTGGTCCATCCTCATCGTGGCCAACCTTTTGGCGATAGCGCTGTCGCTGTTTCTCTTCGTACGCGGCCGTCGTCGCGACGCCCTCAAGTATCCTCACCCAGCGGGAAACCCGCTGCCCGTCTGGCTGCAGGATCTGTGGTTCGGTGCCGAGCAGAATCCCGATCTGCTCGGCGTCGACCTGAAGATGTTCCTCTATCAACCCTCGCTCATCGGGGTTTATCTCATCGTCGTCTCGTTCGCTTACGCGCAGCACGATCGCTACGGAACGATCACGCCGCAGACGATGTGCCTCGTGTCGTTCTGGTTCTTCTATCTCTTTACCCACTACGTCAAAGAAGAGTTCATGTTGTCGACGTGGGACGTCATCAGCGAGAACCTGGGGTTCATGCTGGTGTGGGGCGATCTCGTGTACGTGCCGTTCCTCTATAGCCTTCCCGGTTGGTGGCTCGTGAGCCAGACCGAGCCTTTTGCCGCCTGGCAGTGGGTCGGCCTTTCTGCGTTCTTCTTCTTTGCGCTGTGGGTCTTTCGCGAAGCCAACTGGCAAAAGGAGCGGTTCAAACAGGACCGCGAAACGCGGATCTGGGGTCATCGCGCCGAGACGGTGGGGGGGCGTCTCTTGGTCTCCGGTTGGTGGGGCGTGGCGCGCAAGATCAACTACGCCGGCGAGATCGCGGTCTACGTGGCGTTCGCGCTGACCACGGGGACGCACTCGCCTTATCCGTACCTCTTGCCCCTGTCGCTCACCATCCTCCTCGTCCAGCGCGCGGCGCGCGATGACAAAAAGTGTGGCGCGAAATACGGCGAGCTCTGGCAACAGTACTGCGAGCGGGTAAGGTTCCGCATCTTCCCCTATCTCTATTGAGAGACGGTCCCATGGCCTTGGTCGGCGAAGCAGCGACGGAAGAACGGGCAACTCTGCGGGTGTGGCAAGTGGTCATCGTCGCGGTGGCGGGGGGAACGGCGGCACCGATTGCCCTGCATCATCAACACCACGGCGTCTTCAATCCGTTCCAAATGGCGCTCGCGTTCTTCACATGGCTGAATGCCATCATCGCGCTCTGGGAGATCTGCCTATTTCTGCGGATCGATCTCATCGAGGAGCAGCATCGCCGTTTCGTCGCCGAATACCGCGGCCGCGAGCTCGACCGCGCGCGCGACTTCTTTGCGACGCCGGTGCCTCTGCGCCGCCTTTTCTCGCCGACCTTGTGGGCCGAGCTCTGGTCGACGTACTCCGTCTTCGACGACTCGTACGCCAATCGCAAATCGTTCGGCTTCTTCGTCGACATCGGCAACGGTTTTTCGACGTTGGTGCCGTCACTCGTTTTTCTCTATGGCATGACCTTCGAGCTGTTACCGGCGCGGGTGCTCGGGATTATGGGGCTCTTGCTCTTTTATCAAACGTGGTACGGGACCATCGTTTACTTCTGGAGCTTCCTTCTCAACAAGCGCTACCGCGGGCACAGCGCGCTGAATCTGGCCCTCTTCGTGGGGATGTCGAACGGCCTTTGGCTCACGTTCCCGTTGGTGGGCATGTACGCGGCGGTGGTTCTGATCGAGACCGATTCGTACGCGATTTTCCTTCGCTAGATTCGAGCGCGGGGCGTGGGGGCGCTTGTCGGCGTTTGTAGTTCAATGCCGCGCGCAGCGAGCCGGAGCCCCCTCGCCGAAATGGCCACGGCCAAAGCCCAAAAGGTGACGTACGATTCACTTCGACGGTCGCGGGGCTCGACCCCTCATCTCCGAGACCCTTCGAGGGAGATTCGAATGATGTTCTCGTCAACATCGCGCAGCATCGTGCTCTTGGTCACTGCCGCCATGATCGGATGTTCCTCGGACGATCCCCCGACGAGAACGCCGAGCCCCGACGGCGGTGGCGACACGGGGACCGATGCGGACCCGACGATTCAACGGGGCACCCGCATTCGCATCGATTCAGGCGAGATCGAAGGCGAAATCGATGGCGCGGCGCGCCGCTTTCGCGGCATTCCCTTCGCCGCACCTCCGGTCGGAGCGCTGCGCTGGAAGGCACCCCAGCCGGTACCAGCTTGGGACGGTGTGCGAACGACGACGGCCTACTCTGGCAAATGCCCCCAAAATGGCGGCCTCCTCGGCCCCGCCAGCGACCAAGAGGATTGCCTTTACTTGAACGTATGGACGCCCGAACCGGCGCCGGATCGCCGACTGCCGGTGATGATTTGGCTTCACGGCGGCAGCAACATCACGGGCTCGGCATCGGACGAAGTTCCGCTCGGTCTCGGCGGGTACATCTTCGATGGCCAGCATTTCGCCGAAAATCAGCGCGTCGTCATCGTCACGATCAACTATCGCCTCGGCGTCCTCGGCTTCTTCTCGCACCCTGCTCTCGACGCGGAAGATCCGCGCGGCGTATCGGGCAACCAGGGTTTGCTCGATCAGCGCATGGCGTTCGACTGGGTGCGCCGCAACATCGCGGCGTTCGGCGGCGATCCGGACAACGTGACCGTCTTTGGCGAATCCGCCGGCTCGCTCGACGTCTGCGTGCACATGGCGTCTCCCGGCAGCCGCGGATTGTTCCACCGAGGCATCTCCCAGAGCGGCGGGTGCACGACGTTCTTCCGCTCGCGCGGCACGGCCGAATCGGAAATGCCGAGGTTCGCGACCGCCATGGGGTGCACCGATGGGAGCGGCGTTCTCGACTGCTTGCGCGCGCTGCCGATCGCCTCGGTGCTGACGGAGTCGCCCGTCGATGGGGGGGAACCCAAGCTGCCCGGCGGAAAGCCCTATCAAGGTGGCACACCGGCGTGGACGTTCGGCGTAACCGTCGACGGCGATGTCCTCCCCGACCAACCTCGCAATCTCATCAACGCGGGAAATTTTGCGAAGTTGCCCTACCTCGTGGGGACCAACACCGACGAGGGGACGATCTTTCACATCGGCGAACCGACCGTGAAGACGGAGGACGAGTACATTGCTGCGCTGAAGCGCCGTTACGGCGACGTCGACGGCGCGGCCATTGCCGCGCGCTATCCGGTGAGCGACTATCCCTCGCCGCAAGAAGCGCTCATGCGCGTGACGGGCGACTCGTCGCTCGTCTGCGGAACTTACGACAGCGCACGGCGTATCGCAGCGGGCGGCGTGCCGGTCTACCTCTACAACTTCGATCGACCGATCCCTATTTCGGCCTTACAGGCGTTCAACCTGCGAGCGACGCACGGCGCCGAGATTGCGTACATCTTCGGCACCGCCCCCGCCGATCTTCCGGCCGACGACGTCGCCCTCGGCCTCACGATGCAGGGCTACTGGGCCCGCCACGCGCTGGCCGGCAATCCCAACGGCGGCGGCGCCCCCGAGTGGCCCGCGTGGCAGCGCGACGCCGACGTGCGCCTCAACTTCAATCTGCCGCCCACCCCAATCCAAAACTTCCGCCGCGACTACTGCGACTTCTGGGCGATGCGCTACGACGCAGCGTTTAAGTAAGGTATAGCGGCCTGCCGCCGCACGAACAGCGCGGGGGATCTTCACAGGGAGGAACGGAGGCGGGGAGGAGGGCGGGGAGATTTTGTGTTTCCCGTTTGGCGTCGTGCGAAAAGCGATGACGCCACTAGCTCCCAGAGATCATGGCGTCACGAGCCCAGTCAACACGCGCTTCCAAACAGCTGCGTACTGCGCCTGTGCCCGGCGCCGCCTCCGACGCTCTCTCTGACGCCCGCGCCGCTCCATCCCAATCCTCCTCCTCGCCTCCGTTCCTCCCTGTGAAATCCTCCGGGGCGCTATCGTCCGCGGCGCGCCGTCAAACCATGAGCTCGCCGCAACCATTCGCGCCGGGTCGCGCCGCACCGTCCAAATAGCGGGATCTCCTTGACGGCCGGGGCAATGTGCCGCACGGAATATCGAGATGACCGGCGACCCCCCTGATTGGATTTACCTTTCCAAGGTATCGCTCTCCTTTCCGTGCGTTTTGGGGGTGCTCGATTGGGAGCGGCGCGAGGCACAGACGCTCGAGCTCGAGCTCGCGATGAACCTCGATCTCGACAGCGCAGCGGCGGGCGATCTCGGGCGATCGGTCGATTATTCGGCCGTTCTCGACCAGGTGCAGTTCATCGCTCAGCACGGCCGATGGCTGCTCCTCGAATCGATGGCGGCGGCGATGGCGCGGCTCGTTTTGGCACCGCCGGCCCTGGGCGAGCCGCGGGCGCAAGTAAAAGGCGTGCTGGTGCGCCTGCGTAAGCCCGATGTTTTGCGCGGTCGCGCGATTCCCGCCATCGAGATACGCCGTGACAACGCTTGGTACCGCACAGAGGAGATTGCGCTGCCCGAGCTTGCCCCCGCGCGCATCGAGATCCTCCAAGAGACGCGGCAAACCGGCGCCTATCGCATTCATTTGCCGCCCGGCGTGCAGTGGGTCGTGCCCAGCAAGATGGCCGTGCAGATCGTGACCGGCCGCGTCGCCTTGCTCGACGATCCGGCGGGCGACGCAGCTTCGCACGTGGCAAGCGATCCACGGTCGGGGCGAGCCGCCGGTACGTCAGGTCAAACCGACGGGATCCTGCGGCCGCGAGC
>Ga0111539_10004409_pt1 | contig 18396 bp, 19 predicted proteins | sample RhiMethybrSRZTD1_FD_79667 | JGI IMG/M metagenome (GOLD analysis project Ga0111539, IMG submission 79667) | Populus rhizosphere microbial communities from Tennessee, USA - Rhizosphere MetaG P. TD hybrid SRZTD1 (version 2) (version 2) | ecosystem: Host-associated > Plants > Roots > Rhizosphere >... | reverse complement strand
TCGGCATGGCGATGGCCGCCAACAAGCTGGCCGGCGTGCGCGCCGCGGCGTGCACCGACGCGTTCAGCGCGCGCATGAGCCGCGAGCACAACGACGCGAACGTCCTCGCGCTGGGCGCGCGCATCACCGCGCGCGAGGCCGCGATCGAGATTCTCGAGACCTGGCTGGGCGCGAAGTTCCAGGCGGGCCGGCACGCCCGCCGGGTCGACAAGATCGTCGCGCTCGATCGCGCAAGAAGTCAGGAGTCGCCGGATGAGCAAGCTCGCTGACGTCGATCCCGAGATCGCCAAGGCGCTGCGCGCGGAAGCGCAGCGCCAGCACCGGAACCTCGAGCTGATCGCCTCCGAGAACTTCGTGTCGGCCGCCGTGCTGGAGGCGGTCGGCTCGGTCCTCACCAACAAGTACGCCGAGGGCTACCCGGGGCGGCGCTATTACGGCGGGTGCGAGGTCGTCGACGTCGTCGAGGAGCTCGCCATCAACCGCGCCAAGGAGCTCTTCGGGGCCGCGCACGCCAACGTGCAGCCCCACTCGGGAGCTCAGGCCAACATGGCCGTTTACTTCACGCTCCTCAAGCCCGGGGACACCGTGCTCGGGCCCAATCTGTCCCACGGCGGCCATCTCACCGCCGGGAGCCCCGTGAACTACTCGGGCAAGTTCTACACGATCGTCGCGTACGGCGTGCGCAAGGACACCGAGCGGATCGACCTCGATCAGGTCCGCGACCTGGCGCGCCAGCACCGGCCGAAGATGATCATCGCCGGCGGCTCCGCGTTCCCGCGGGCCATCGACTTCACGCCGTTCGGCGAGATCGCGCGCGAGGTGGGCGCCACGCTCATGGCCGACATCGCGCACCCGGCCGGGCTGGTGGCGGCCGGCCTGCATCCGTCGCCGGTCGGCATCGCCGACTTCGTCACGACCACGACTCACAAGACGCTTCGCGGTCCGCGGGGCGGCATGGTCCTGTGCGGGACCCAGCATGCGCAGGCGCTCGACCGGACGGTGATGCCGGGTGTGCAGGGGGGACCGCTGATGCACGTGATCGCCGGCAAGGCGGTCGCGTTTCACGAAGCCGCGACGCCCGCGTGGCGCGAGTACCAGAAGCAGATCGTGAAGAATGCGGCGACCCTCGCGTCGGCGCTGATGGAGCGCGGCTACCGGCTCGTGAGCGGCGGCACCGACACGCACCTGATGCTGATGGACCTCACCAGCCGCGGCATCACCGGCAAGGACGCCCAGGAGGCTCTCGACCGCGCGTGGATCACCGTGAACAAGAACACAGTCCCGTTCGAGACGAAGAGCCCGATGGTGACCAGCGGCATCCGCGTCGGGACGCCCGCGGTGACCTCGCGCGGCATGCGCGAGGCGGAGATGACGGAGATCGCGCGCCTCATCGACCGCGTGCTGTCGAATCTCGGATCGGCTTCGGTCGAGGCGACGGTAAGGGGCGAAGTGCAGGAGCTGACGAACCGGTTCCCGCTCTATCAGGACAGAACCCACTGAGGCCGGGACAGGCGCGATGGCCGGTGCCGGCGTGAGAGGAGGGGCGGCCCGATGAAATGCCCGTTCTGCGGTCACACGGAGGATCGGGTCGTCGACTCGCGGGTAGGGCGCGAGGGCGAGTTCATCCGGCGCCGCCGCGAGTGCCTCAAGTGCCACCGGCGCTACACGACCTACGAGTACATCGAGGACGTCCTGCCCCACGTGGTCAAGCGCGACGGGCGGCGCGAGCCGTTCGATCGGCAGAAGCTCCGCGGCTCGATCCTCAAGGCGTGCGAGAAGCGGTCGGTGGGAGTCCAGGCCGTTGACGACGTCGTCGTGGACATCGAGGCCCAGCTCCACGAGCGTGCCGAGAAGGAAGTGAGCAGCGAGGAGCTCGGGCGGGTGGTCATGGAGCACCTGCAGCGGCTCGATCCGGTCGCCTACGTGCGGTTCGCGTCGGTGTACCGGCAGTTCAAGGACATCGGCCAGTTTGTCGAAGAGGTGAAGGGCCTGCAGGGCAGCGACAAAGCCAAGCCGGTCACGGCCAAGCCCGCGAAGCAAGCGCTGAAGCGTTGAGCCGAGAGACGGGATGACCTGCCGGGGGAGTATGAGGGGGGTCTCCCCCCTCATCTAAGAAAGCGCGGCCCTGTCACTGAAAGGACAGGGCCGGGCGCCGCGTGGACCCCTACTTCTTTTTCTTCTTGGTCGCCTTCTTCTTCGCCACCGCGTCACCTCCCTCCGTCGGGCGCGCTCGCCTTGCCTCTGGCTCGGCATGCTAGTGACGCGGCCGGACGCTGTCAAGGTTAAATTCAACGATATGTAGGGGTTTCTACCGATCCCGCTCCCCAGATCTAGGGCGCTAGCATGTTTGACATGACGGCGACCGCGATGTAGCGTGACGCCAAGATCGAAGCGCGCTTCACCACCGAACCGCTCCTGAGGAGATCTCCCCGATGAGACGCACGCTCAAGAAGCTTGTGTTCGTCGAGCCGAAATCCACCCATCTGCACATCTACAGCCGGATCTGCATCCCGCGTCTGGGCTCGGTGCTCCTGGCGACGATCATGCGGACCAAGGGCTACGACGTGCGCGTTTACGTCGAGGACATCCACGCGATCGACATGAAGGAAGTCCTCTCGGCCGACCTGGTCGCGATCTCGGCGATCACGTCGACGGCGCCCCAGTCGTACCGGCTCGCCGACAAGGTCCGCGAGGCCGGAGCCATCGCGGTGCTGGGCGGCACGCACGTGAGCTTCCTGCCCGAGGAGGCGCTCGCGCACGCGGATTTCGTGGTCCGGGGCGAGGGCGAGTTCGCGTTCCAGGAGCTGGTCGACGCGATCCAGGCCGGCCAGGGCTTCGAGCAGATCAAGAACCTCTCGTACCTCGTCGACGGCAAGCCCGTGCACGTGCCGGAGCGCCCGAAGATCCCCAACCTGGACGTGAACCCGATTCCGGACTACCAGCTCATCACGGGCTGGCAGCCGGGCGGGGTCGTCTCGGTCGCCACGTCGCGCGGCTGCCCGTTCTCGTGCACCTTCTGCTCGGTGCCCGGCATGTACGGGCACGCCTTCCGCACGCACTCGGTGGAGCGCGTCCTGCAGGAGCTCGAGGTCCACAAGCACAGCCGGTACACGTTCTTCGCCGACGACATCTTCACCGCGAACAAGAAGCGCTGCAAAGACCTCTTGCGGGGCATGATCGACCGCGAGCTCACGCCGAGGTGGGGCGCGCAGGTCCGCACCGAGACCGTCGACGACCCCGAGCTTCTGAAGCTGATGCAGGACTCAGGCTGCTTCAACGTCTACGTCGGGTTCGAGTCGATCAATCCGCGGACGCTCAAGCTATTCCAGAAGAAGCAGGACCTGGGCAAGATCGAGCGGTCCATCGAGCGGTTCCATGATCACGACATCCGGATCCACGGCATGTTCGTGGTCGGCTCGGACGAGGACGACGTCGAGACGATCGAGGCCACCGCCGAGTTCGCGCTGAAGAACGACATCGACTCGATCCAGTTCATGATCCTGACGCCCATCCCCGGCTCGCCCGACTGGGACCAGCTCTACGCCCGGGGCGACAAGTACGTCATCAGTCAGAACTGGCAGTTCTACGACGGGCACCACGTGGTCCATCAGCCGCGCCGGATGAGCCCTTACGAGCTGCAGGTCGGCGCGATCGACGCGATGGCGAAGTTCTATTCGTGGCGCGGCATCGCCCGAAAGTTCCTCAAGGGCGACATGTACTACGCGGCCATTCGATATTTCGGCAAGCGGCTGATTCGCGACTGGTGGAAGGACGAGGAGAATCGCCAGCATATCGAGTGGCTCAAGGCTCAGCTCTACTCGGACGCGAAGGAGCTGGGGCACGGCGTTCTGAAGCGCGTGGGGCTGCCGGCCATCCTGCTCCAGGACTCGGTGGGGCGGCTGCTCCAGCGCTTCCTGGGCGAGCTCGGCGTGACCGTGGTGCCGCTCGCCGAAGCCGCCGCCGAGGGCGCCGCGCGCGCCCGCGAGACGGTCGACTGCCTGATCACGCCCATCGTCAAGCGGGCGGTGAAAGAGCGAGAGGACTTCTACACGAACCTCGCCGCCGTGAACGCCCTGCTCCAGAGCCGCTGGGAGAAGCTGCCGCGCGTGAGCTTCCCGCTCCTCGACGGCCAGGGACCGGTGTTCGAGCCGTTCGCCAAGATCGGCCTGCTCTTCACCAAGAACCTCGATCGTATTCGCGACGCCTACAAAACCGCTGGAGCCCAAGAGGGCCTCTGGGAAGCGGTGTAGCCGGCAGGGCTCGCGGGGGGCGTGGTGGTCCCCCGCGTCCTGCGCCCGATCATCGGCTAGGCGGGCTTTCTCGTAGCGACGCGGCGTCCGCGCCGTACCTACACAGGACGCGGGAGACCACCACGCCCCCCGCGAACCCCCGCCGACTACCCTTCTTTCAGTCCGCTGAGTCGGTTCGGGTCGCGATTACTTTCTTTGTCTCTCTTACTACGCTCTACGCTTGATTTGGACAGACGGCCGGGGTGGAGGGAGTGGGCTGCTTCCCCCGCGACCTGTGTAGGTACCGTGCGGACGCCTGACGCATCGAGGAAGGCCGCGTAGCAGTCGCTCGGGCGCAGGGCGCGGGGGAAGCAGCCCACTCCCTCCCGCCCGGCCGCCTCCAACTAGACTTCTTTGGGTTCTTGGACTGAGGAGGGGCGGCGAGCGTGGCGGCGGCGGACGAATTCTTCATTCAGCGGGACGCCGCGCTTGCAGAAAGGGCACTTGTCCGGGTCGTAGGTCGGGAAGTCGCGGCTCACCAGGCTGAAGACCGGGCGGTTGTCGAGGTCGACCGACGTCCGGCGCCAGAGGCAGCCGATCCCGACCACGAGCCCGCCGAGCTGCTCGACGAGATTGCTGAGCAGGGTGAGCGTCGAGCCGGTGCTGACCAGGTCCTCGACGAGAAGAACCTTCGCGCCCGGCCGGATCAAGCGCTGGAACTCGACCGGGAGCGAGACCCGCCGCTTGCCGCCCGACAGTCCCTTGGCGCCGTAGACGACGATCGGCCGTGACGGATGCGCGCGCGCCACGCAGTGCGAGAGGATCAGGGCGCCCGGGCCGGTGGAGAGGACCATGTCGACGGGCCACTGGGCGAAGTGCTTGGCGATCACCGCGCCCAGCCCCTCGGTGAACGAGGGCTCGGTGGTGACCAGGGTCTTCTCGATGTACTCCGAGGTGTGCTGGCCCGAGGGCAGCAAGATGTGGTCGTTGGCGTGATAGGCGCCGGTGCGCTTGAGAATCTCGAGGTGGATCTTCTCCCTGACTTCGGTCTCCATGGCGGCGGGGTCTTTCCTGGCAGCAGCGCTCATCCGGCCCTCCTCGGGGCATTATCGCACGCGCCCAAGCGACGCCGGGGCGCGGGTTTCGGCGCGTGCTAGACTCCCTGGCATGCGCGTGCTCGCCGTGGAGACCTCGACGCTGGCCGGGGGCGCCGCGTTACTCGACGGCGGCCTCGTCGTCGGCGAGTACACGCTGGACGTCAGCCTGACCCACTCCGAGCGATTGATGGGCGCGATCGACCGGCTCCTGAGCGATGCGGGCTGGACGGTTCGCGACCTCGAGGGGCTCGCGGTCTCAGTGGGCCCGGGATCGTTCACCGGTCTCCGGATCGGTCTCAGCACCGTCAAGGGGCTGGCCCTTGCGCTGGCGATTCCGGTCGCCGCCGTGCCGACGCTCGACGCGATGGCGACGCTCTTGCCGTTCGCCGCGCTCCCGGTGTGTCCGGTGCTCGACGCGCGCAAGCGTGAGGTGTACGCGTCGCTCTACCGGTGGGACGGCGCCGGCATGCGGCGCGAGTGGGAGTATCTGGCGCTGGCGCCGGCCGACCTCGCGCGCCGTCTCGACGAGCCGGTGATCGTGCTCGGCGACGCGGCCGACCAGATCGACTCGCCGTACGCGCGGCGGATCCGCCCGCCGCGCCGCGGGCCGTCGCCGGCCGCCGTGGGATTCCTGGGGCATCAGCGGCTCGCGATGGGGGACACGGTCGCGCCCGCCGATCTCGTACCGATCTATCTCCGGCCGTCCGAGGCCGAGCTCAAGCGCCGTGATGTCGCCGTCCGTTGAGGCCATGCGCGCCGAGGACCTCGACGCGGTCCTCGCGATCGAGCGCGCGTCCTTCTCGATGCCGTGGTCGCGGGGGGCCTTCCTCTACGAGATCCAGCAGAACCGGGTCGCGCGCTGCTGGGTGATGCGCGACGACGCCGAGGTGGTCGGTTATCTCTGTCTCTGGGAGGTCGCCGACGAGGTGCACATCACCAACATCGCCGTGCGCCCCGACCGCCGGCGCCGCGGCCTCGCGCGCAACCTCCTGGGCGGCATCCTCGAGGAAGCCCGGCAGCGCCATCTCCGGCAGGTCGTCCTCGAGGTGCGGCCGAGCAACACCGAGGCCCGCACGCTCTATGAGTCGTTCGGCTTCCGCGTCGTCGGCCGCCGGCGCGGCTATTACTACGACACCGGCGAGGACGCGCTCGTCATGGAAGCCGACCTCCAGGCGGCCCAGCCGGGAACCCGCGCCTGACCTTCGCTGTTCGTGGTATTAAGGCGGCGCTCGGGCGTCCTCGACGCGCGAGTTGTGCGCGCCGCAGGCCGTCGCGGGGCTGGGGCCTCGCCGGCCGAGGGGCGCTTCAAAAAGGAGACCGATCGTGACCCGGTGGATGACTGCGCTCGCGACCGTCGCGCTCGTGCTCGGGCTCGCCCACGGCCCGGCGTGCGCGGAGGCGATGGCGCTCAAGCTCTTGCCGAACTACTCGCGGGCCACGTTCAAGAGCGACGCGCCGCTCGAGACCTTCGTCGGGAACACCGCCGCCGAGGGTATCGCCGGGACTCTGACGGTCGACCCGGAGCGGCCGCAGACGGCCGCCGGGTCGATCAAGATCGACATGAATCTCGTCCGGACCGGGATCGACAAGCGCGACGCCGACATGCGGGGGAAGAACTTCCTCGACACCGAGGTCGACGCTAACCGCTGGGTCAACTACGAGATCAAGAGCGTCGAGATCGCCGGGCCGCTCGAGCCCGGCAAGGCGGTCCCCGCCAAGGTCCGGGGCATCCTCACCGTGAAGCAGCGGCCGATCGAGCGCGTCGCCGACACGACGGTGACGTGGATCAAGCTCACGCCCGCTCAGCTCGAGAGCCAGAAGCGGTTCGGGTTCACCGCGGACAACATCAAGGTGCGCGCGCGATTCGCGACGACGTTCACCGACCACGCCATGCAGGTGCCCCAGCTCCTGATCTTCAAGGTCTCGAACGAGATCCAGCTGGAGACCGATCTAACCTTTGCTCGCCAGTAGGCTTTCCCTCGCGCTGCTGCTCGGTGTGATCGCGCTTCCCGCCACGGCGGGTGCACAGGCGCCCTCCGCCGCGGAGATCGCGCGCGGCAAGTATGTCTTCGGCGCGACCGGCGGCTGCGGCTGCCACACCGTGCCGAACGGGCCGGTCAACGCCGGCGGGCGGAAGTACGAGGGGCCCTACGGCACGGTGTTCTCGACGAACATCACGCCGGACAAGGAGACGGGGATCGGCGGCTGGACGGACGAGCAGATCATCACCGCTATTCGCCTGGGCCGGCGGCCCAACGGCGAGCGTCTCGTGCCCGTGCATCCCTACACGGTCTTCAACGGCATGGCCGAAGAGGACGTGAAGGCGGTGGTCGCCTTCCTGCGCACGGTGCCGGCGGTGAAGCGCGCAAATCTGCCGAAGAAGACGCTGCCGATGTTCGAGAGCGTGCTCCTGCCGGCGTGGCTCACGGCCTTCGCGCCGCGCGAGACGCCGCCGACGACAGTGCCGACCTCGGGAACAGCGCGCGGCGAGTACCTGGTGCGAGCGGTCGCCCACTGCGGCGAGTGCCACACGCCGCGCACGATGACCATGGCCACCGACAACTCGCGCTTCCTGGCCGGCGACCCCAAGGGGCCGGAGAATTCGGAGATTCCGAACATAACGCCCGATCCGACGACGGGCTTGACGTGGTCCGAAGAGGAGATTGCCGACTATCTGGGCAGCGGCAACAAGCCCGACGGCGACGTGGCCGGCGGGCTCATGGGCGAGGTCATCGAGGGGACGCTGGCCGGCTACAAGGACATGACGAAGGCCGACCGGCTGGCGATCGCGCGCTACCTCAAGACGCTTCCGCCGATCAAGAACAAGATCGGGAAATGACCTGCATGCCCTACCATCAACGGATCGAACCGAATCCAACCCACCGAAGGAGAAGGCGAATGGAATTCCGATACGTGCGGGCCGGCATCGTCCTGGGGGGCCTCGTCGCGCTGGTGGTCACGGGTTGCGCCACGGGTCAAAAGAGCACCATGGGGCCGGCCGAGACTGTTGCGGAGCGCCAGCGGCTGATGAAGAACGTCGGCGCCAACTGGGCGGACATCCAGGCCAAGGTCAAGGCCGGTAACCCCGAGGCGGTCGCCGCGAACGCCGAGGCGATATCGCTCCACGCCCAGCGGATTCCGGGTCTCTTTCCGGAAGGATCGCTCACCGACAAGTCGAAGGCGAAGCCCGAGATCTGGCAGAAGTGGCCGGAGTTCCAGGCCGCCGCGAAGAACCTCGAGAACCGGGCCGGCACGCTGCGCGACCAGGCGGTCGCGAAGGACGCCGCGGCGGTGACGACGACGGTGGGCACGTTCGGCCGCGACGCGTGCGGCGCCTGCCACACGCCATTCCGCGTGCCGCCGCCCCAGCAGCAGCCGGCGGCGCCGCGCACGTGATGGAGGGAGAGATGAACCGCAAGCATCTGAGAACGGGGATCGGGCTCGCAGGTCTCGTGACGCTGGCCCTGGCCAGCGCCGCGACGGGACAATCGACGACCAAGATCTGGACCAGTGACGTCGTCGCCGATCGGCAGCGCCTCATGAAGCTCAACGGCGCGAGCTGGGCCGACGCCCAGGCGAAGCTGAAGGCCGGCAACGCCGAGGCGGTGGCCGCGAATGCCGAGACGATGGCGCTCACCGCGACGATGATTCCTGCGCTCTTTCCCGAGGGGTCGTTGACCGACAAGTCGAAGGCAAAGCCGGAGATCTGGCAGAAGTGGCCCGAGTTCGAGGCGGCCGCCAAGAACATGGGCGCGCAGGCCGAGAAGCTCCGCGACGCCGCGCGCACCAAGGACCTGGTCGCCACCGAGGCGGTCGCGAAGGATTTCGGACGCCAGGCGTGCGGGACCTGCCATCAGCCGTTCCGCGTTCCGCCGCCACAGCAGCAGACGCCGGCGCCGCCGCCGCAGCCGCAGCCGCGCTGAGATTCGTTTTCCGCCCGTGAAGCCGGGGAGGGCGCCGGTGAGGCGCTCTCCCCGAGCTTCGTCCGCCCTGTGCTAAGGTTGCCGCCATGACCGCGTCCATTCCATTTCGCGATACGTTCTGGAACGTCCCGAGCTGGGCTCAGATCGCGCTGTACGTCGGCGGCGCGCTCGCGATCGCGTATCTCCTGTACGGTCTCTACCAGCGCGTGACGCTCTGGCGGCAGGGGCTGCCCGAAGACCGTCTCGACCGGATCCCCGAGCGCCTCGGGCTCGTCGTCCAACACGCGCTCGGCCAGGTGCGGACCTTGTCGCAGGCCTATCCCGGCGTCATGCACGCGATCATGTTCTGGGGCTTCCTGGCGCTCTTCATGGGCACGGTCCTCGCCACGATCGACTGGGACATCGCGCTGCCGCTCTTCGGGTACAAGCTCCTGAAAGGCGACTTCTATCTCTTCTACGAGACGGTGCTCGATCTCTTCGGACTCTTCTTCGTGGTCGGTCTGGGCATGGCGCTCTGGCGCCGCTTCGTCGTCCGGCCCGCCCGCATCGACCCGACGGCGCGCTTCGCCTGGGTACTCACGCTGCTCCTCGTCATCAACGTGACCGGATTCGTGATGGAGGCGTGCCGTCTCGCGGTCGTCGAGCCGTGGTGGGCACCGTGGTCGCCGGTCGGCTGGGCGCTCGGCCGCGCGTTCGTGGCGATCGGCCTCGGCCCCGGGGCACTGCGCGCGATCCACCTGGCGACGTGGATCTTCCACGCGGCGATCGCGCTGGTCTTCATCGCGATCATCCCGTACTCGTACTTCGTCCACCTCATCACGACGCCGCTGAACATCTTCTTCTCGAAGCTCGGGCCCCGCGGCGCGATCCGGGAGATCAAGAACATCGAGGAGGCCGAGTCGCTCGGCATCTCGAAGCTCGAGGAGTTCTCGTGGAAGCGCCGGCTCGACTTCGACGCCTGCGTCGAGTGCGGCCGCTGCCAGGCGGCCTGCCCGGCGTACATGTCCGGCACCGCGCTCTCGCCCAAGCAGATCATCGTGAAGCTCAAGCGGCACATGCACGGCGAGCTCCCCGGGCCGATCCACGGCGAGCTGATCAAGGCCGACGAGCTCTGGGCGTGCACGACCTGCATGGCGTGCGTGCAGGAGTGCCCGGCGTTCATCGACATCGTCGACACGATCATCGACCTGCGCCGCTACCTGACGCTCTCCGAGGGGGCCTTGCCCTCGACGGCGCCGCAGTCGCTGCAGAACATCCAGCGGGCCGGGAATCCGTGGGGCCTGCCGGCCGGCGAGCGCCTGGCGTGGGCCCAGGGACTGGACGTGCCCCTCATGGAGCCGGGCCGCGAAGTCGAGTACCTCTACTGGGTCGGCTGCTCGGCCTCGTACGACCGGCGCAACCAGTCGATCGCGCGGGCGATGGTCAAGATCCTCAAGGCCGCGGGCGTGAGCTTCGGCGTCATGCAGGAGGAGCGATGCCACGCCGAAGTCGGCCGGCGGCTCGGCGAGGAATACCTTTACCAGACCGTCACGCAGGAGAACGTGGAAGCGATCAAGCCGTACCGGTTCCGCAAGGTGATCACCCACTGCCCGCACTGCTTCAACACGATCAAGAACGAATATCCGCAGTTCGGCGGGACGTACGAGGTCCTCCATCACTCGCAGGTCATCCAGGCGCTGATCGAGGAGGGGAGGATCAAGCCGACGAAGCCGCTGGACGCGTCGGTCGCCTTCCACGACTCGTGCTACCTCGGGCGCTACAACGGTATCTTCGACGCGCCGCGGAACGTCGCCAAGGCGGTGCCCGGGCTGCGCGTGATCGAGCTGCCGCGCAATCGCGAGCGCGGGCTCTGCTGCGGCGGAGGCGGCGGGCACATGTGGATGGAGGTCAAGGCCGAGAAGCGCGTGAACCTGATCCGGGTCGAGGAGGCCCTGGACGCCAAGGTCAACATGGTCGCGACGGGCTGTCCGTTCTGCCTGGCCATGATCGACCTGGGCCGAAAGGTGAAGGGCGCCGAGGAGACGCTCGCGGTGAAGGATGTGAGCGAGCTGGTGGCCGAGAGCCTCCCGTGAGGGCGCTGCTGCGCGCCCTGCCGGCGATCATCCGGACTATTCGCGGTCTCGCCACCGATCCGGTTCTTCCGAAGGCGACGAAGATCGCGCTGGCGGCGGCCGTCCTCTATCTGGTCTCGCCGATCGACCTGGTTCCCGACTTCATCCCGGTGCTCGGCTACCTCGACGATCTGATCGTCGCGGCGATCCTCGTCGACGGCATCCTGAGCTTCGTCGACCGCGGGGTGGTGCTCAAGTACTGGCCCGGAAGCCCGGAGCTCCTCGAGCGGATCGCGCGCTCGGCCCGCGTGCTGTCAGCCTGGGTCCCGCAGCGGATCAAGAGCCGGATCTTCTCACCCCGCTAGCAGGCGCTCAGGCGGCGTCGCGGCCGTTCGACTCGCGCTCCGCGTCGAGCCGTTCGCGGTAGGCGCGTCCCCGCTCGTAGCCGCGCCGGAACGCCGTCGTGCGGTAGGTGCTCGGGTAACGCTCTTGCAGGAGCTTGACGGCGCCGCGCTCCCCCGCGCCGCGGGCGAGCACGACCAGGGCCGCCTCGAATCCCTCCCGGTACGTCGACTCGTCACGCTCGAAGTCCAGTCCCTCGCCCCGGTACTCGACCGCCTCGGCCTCGCGCAGGCCGATCCACCACTGCTTTCGCGCCGCGTCCACGCTCTCGGCTCCCGCCGCCTCCAGCGCCTCGGCGGCACGCTTCTCCTCGTCGGTGTCGGAGGACGTGACGACCACGATCGAGTGACCGCGCCGGATGGCATCCTCGTACAGAAAGAGCTCGTCCTTGGGCAGTCCGTTGGCCAGCGTGCGCTCCATGGCCCCGCCCACCGCGGCGCCGCCGATGGTCAAGAGCGCGGCGCCCACCAGGCCGACCGCAATGGCGGGTCCGGCCACGGGCACGAGCATGCTCGCCGCGGCGGCGGCGCCGAGCTCGGCACCGGTCATGGCGCCCACGGCACCGCCGACCACGCCGCCCACGGCCTTGCCCATCCCGGGCTGCTCGGCCTCGCTGGTCGGAAGCGCCGACATCTCGTCGCGGCCGGGCACCAGGACTCGAATGCTCTTCGGCGGCAGGCCGGCGGCGCGCAGGTCGGCCACGGCCCGCTCGGCCGTCGCTCGCTCGGTGAAAATTCCGATCGTTGGTGTCATCGTCGGCTCTCCTATTCCACTCGGCTCTCTGTTCGTTCAGCGCGCTCGCGTCGACGAGCGTGTGCAAGCGTTTCCGCCGAAGGTGAGGGGCAAGAGGCATGCCACGCGGTCCGACCCGATGTTCGAACGCAAGCACGCAACGATCCGAGCCGGTGAAAAGGGCACCGCGTAATTCTTATCAAGCAAAAATGCTCGGCTTCCAAGAACGACCAGCACGTCAGTTGACTGTCGGGACGGTGACGATTACCGTGCTCGCGGCGCGCCCGTGGCGCCCAGGAGGACGTGATGGCTGGATCCGTGGGCTTCATCGGTCTCGGCAACATGGGACGTCCCATGTCCCTGAACCTCGTCAAGCACGGCTTTCCGCTGATCGTGCACGACATCGACCCGGCGAAGGTCGAGCCGCTGCGCGCGCGGGGCGCGACGGTCGCCGACTCCCCCGAGCGTGTCGGCGCCGGTGCCGATCGCACGATCTGCATGGTGGAGACGACCGCGCAGGCCGAGACGGTCATCGCCGGTGCTCACGGGATCATCCGGACGGCGAAGCCCGGTCACATCGTCATCTGCATGAGCACGATCGACCCCTTCGCGGCGCGGCGCCTGGGCGACACCCTCGCCAAGAGCGGCATCGCCATGCTCGACGCGCCGGTGAGCGGCGGCACCGTGCGGGCCGAGAGCGGCGAGCTTTCGGTCATCGGAGGCGGCGCCCCGGAGACGTTCGAGGCGTGCCGCGATCTGTTCAAGGCCATGGGCACCAAGATCTTCCACGTGGGCGATCTCGGGCAGGGGCTCGCGATGAAGCTCGTGAACAACATGCTGGTCCAGGTCAACGCGGTCGCGGTGGCCGAGGCGCTGGTGCTGGGCGTCAAGGCCGGCCTCGATCCGAAGACGATCTACGAGGTCATTCGAGTGAGCACCGGAACCAGCAACGCGTTCGAGCGGGGCGTGCCGAAGATCCTGTCGCGCGACTTCTCGGCGACCGGCACGATCGACATCTCGTTCAAGGACCAGGAGCTCGAGACGGCCTTCGCCAAGCAGCTCGGCGCGCCGCTCCTTCTCGCCAACGTGAGCCAGCAGGTCTACCAGATGGCGCGGGCAGCCGGCCTCGGCAAGCAGGACGGGACGGCCATCATCCAGGTGCTGGAGAAGCTCGCGGGCGTGCGGGTCGGAGGTTAAACCGCCGTGCGCGCTGCAGGCCGTCGCGGGGCTGGGGCCCCGCCGGCCGAGGCGCGCCTAGAGAACAAGCTCGCGGGCGACGCCGCGCAGGTCCATCTCGTACTCGAGCCCCACGACGGGAGGCCGGCTGGGAAACCAGCGCACGCCGTGGATTGCGGCGGCGCCGGTCGGACGCAGCACCGTGTCGGCCACGAACGACTCGATCGGCTGCGCGGTGTAGATGTCGATCGTCGTGACGTCGGCCCAGCCCACCCCGAGCCCGCGCAGGCGCGCCTGCATCGTGCTCATCACGTGCGCGGCTTTCTCACGCATCGCGTCGGCCGACGTCTCGCCGTGCCGGACGATACCTTCGGCGCCGACGCCGCGGTCGCGCATCTCGCCCGCGCCGGCGACGATGAAGGTCGGCCGCGCACTCGCGCCGGGGATGGTGTAGCCGAAGCCGTAGAGCGAGGGCTCGGTGGGCGCTCCGACAACGGGCGCGACGTTCGTGCGAGCAATCGGATTCGCGCCGTCGACCAGGAGCTTCCACTCGGCGAGCAGTGCCTGATACCCGGCGTTGAACCCGTCGAATCCCGCGAAGCTGAACGGTGCCGGGCTCCGGAGCTCGATGGCGCACAGCGCGGCGCGCGGACGGCCCTCGGCGTGGAGGTGTCGGTCGATGAGCACGAAGCCCTCGCGCCACGGGATGGGGGCACGAAGGGTGGCGTGGACCACCTGATGACCCGGGGACGCGGCCGCGCCGGATGAGAACGGCGCGATGCCCGGCAGGAACCGATAGCCGCCGCCGGGCACCTCGCGAGCTGACGGCGCCTGACTCATGGCTCGACACACTACCACGGCGCTCGTCGGGCCAGGGAACCCTTGACATTGCGGAAGCCGCACCCTGTAATGGCGCGCGCGGAGGTTCCGGGCCTCTATCTTCCTCTGGAGGGATCGCATGTTCCTGAGTGGTTTCCGGCGTCTGGCGTGCGGGCTGTTGGCGATCGGTGTGCTCGTCTCCGGCGGCTCCTCCACCGACGAGGCGCTGGCCCAGGGCAAGAAGCTGAAGATCGGCGTCGTCTACGACTACACCGGTCCGCTGGCGGGCGGCGGCTCCGAGCTGCACGCGCTCGGCGCCAAGATCATGATCGACTACTTCATCAAGAAGGGCGGCGTCGAGGGCTATCAGCTCGAGGCCGTCTATGCCGACGCGCAGAGCAAGCCGGACGTCGCGATCAACGAGGCGGTGCGGCTGATCGAGCAGGAGAAGGTCGACATGCTGCTCGGCTTCTACTCGTCGGCGCACTGCGTGCCGGTGGCCGCCCGGGTCGAGCAGCTCAAGAAGTTCATGTGGATCACGACCTGCATCTCCTCGGCCGTGCTCGAGAACCGGAACCTCAAGTACGTCTTCCGCGCCCAGCCGAGCGGCCGTCAGTTCGGTCTGATGTCGGCCGACTTCGTCGCCCAGAACACCAAGGCGAAGCTCAGCAAGGAGCCCAAGGATCTTCGGGTCGCGATCATCCACGAAGACGGCGCGTACGGCGTCGACGTGTCGAAGGGCAACGAGGAAGGCGCCAAGAAGGCAGGCTTTCAGATCGTCCTCAAGGAAGGCTACGCCGCCACCGCGCCTGATCTGTCGGCGCTGGTGACCAAGCTCAAGCGCGGCCGGCCGGACGTAATCTTCCACACCGGCTACAACCCGGACATCACGCTGTTCCTGCGCCAGGCCCGCGAGCAGGGGCTGCGCTTCAGCACGCTGATCGGCCACGGCGCCGGCTACGGCGTCTACGACAAGCTCAAGGAAGCGCTGGGCCGCGATGTCAACTACTTCTTCAATGTCGACCCGATCTCGATCTGGCTCACCAACGAGAAGTCGCTCCGCGCGCCGCTGCCGGCCATGATCAAGATGGTCGGCGACGAGTACGACAAGGCACGGCCCGGCACGCAGGTGCGCTCGGCGCACGTCGGCATGTCGGCCAGCAACACCTACGTGTTCATGACCGAGGTGCTGCCGCGCGCCATCAAGAAGTACGGCGGCATCGACGCCGACGCCTTGCGCAAGGCGGCGCTCGAGGTCGATCTGCCGGAAGGCGGCACCATGCTCGGCTTCGGCGTGAAGTTCGAGGGGGAAGGGCAGCCCATGGCGGGCCAGAACGACCGCGCCTTCCCGGTCATTCTCCAGTACGTCGACGACAAGCCGTATCTGGTGTGGCCCAAGAGCCAGCAGCAGCGCGAGCCCGTGATGCCGCTGCCCGGCTCGTCGCCCTACGCGGCGCAGTGAGGGGGGCGCGCGGCCGCTCTTGCTGACCGTCGAGGGGTTGACCAAGCGCTTCGGCGGCTTCACCGCCGTCGCCAACGTCTCGTTCGCCGTCGAGCCCGGCGAGATTCTCGGGCTCATCGGGCCCAACGGCTCCGGCAAGAGCACGATCTTCAACATGCTGTCGGGCGCCCTCGCGCCCAACGGCGGCTCCATCCGTCTCGAGGGCCACGAGATCGCGGGCCTGGCGCCGCATCGAATCATCAACCTTGGCGTCGGGCGCACCTTCCAGATTCCCCGGCCGTTTCACCGGCTCTCGATTCTCGAGAACGTGATGCTCGCGGGCTTCTACGGGCAGGGCCGGCACTCGCGCGCCAAAGCCTTCGAGGCGGCCGAGCGGGCGCTCGGCCTGGTGGGCCTGCCGACCGACGTCCGCGCGCCGGTCGACGGCCTGGGCGCGGCGGCCCTGAAGAAGCTCGAGCTCGCCAAGGCGCTTGCCACCTCGCCCAAGCTCCTGCTGGCCGACGAGAGCCTCAGCGGTCTCGACGAGCACGAGATGGACCTCGCCGCCGATCTCCTCCAGCGGATCCGCAAGGATCTGAAGATCACGATCATCTGGGTCGAGCACATCATGGGCGTCCTGATGCGCGTGGTGGACCGCGTCATGGTGCTCGACCACGGCGAGAAGATCGCCGAGGGCCCGCCCGCCCGCGTGGCGAGCGACCCGCGCGTGATCGAGGTCTATCTGGGCACCCAGGCCGCGGCGGTGTCCGCGGCCGCGTCCGCGCGCCGCTGATGCTCGAGCTCAGGTCCGTCAGTGCCGGGTACGGCACCTTCCAGGCGCTCTTCGACGTGTCGCTCGAGGTGAAGGCCGGCGAGGCGGTGGGCGTGATCGGCCCGAACGGCGCCGGCAAGACGACGCTGATGCGAGCGATCTCGGGGCTGATCCGGCCCACGTCGGGCTCGATCCGCCTGGAGGGAGCCGATCTAGCCGCAACCCCCGCGTACCGGATCGTCGAGCTCGGCATCGCCCACGTCCCGGAGAGCCGCCGTCTGTTTCCGCGCATGACGGTCGAGGACAACCTGCGAATGGGCGGCTTCGTGCCGTCGGCCCGGCCGAAATTCCGCCAGCAGCTCGATACCGTCTACGAGCTGTTCCCGCGCCTCCGGGAGCGCCAGCGCCAGCTGGCCGGCAGCATGTCCGGCGGTGAGCAGCAGATGTGCGCCATCGGCCGCGCCCTGATGTCGGCGCCCCGGCTCCTGCTGCTCGACGAGCCGTCGGCCGGGCTCGCCCCGGTGCTGGTCGAGCAGGTGTTCGACCTCGTCAAGCGCATCCGCGCCCGCGGGCTCACCGTGCTCATCGTCGAGCAGAACGTGCAGCAGGTGCTCCGCGTCGTCGACCGCGCCTATCTGCTCAAGGCCGGCAGCATCCGCGCCAGCGGAAGCGCGGCCGAGCTCCGGGCGACCGATACGATCCGCGAAGCGTACCTGGGCGTGTAGCCATGAATGTCTTCGACATCTATCTGCTGGAGGCGCTCATCAACGGCGTGCTCCTGGGCGGCGTGCTGGCGCTTCTGTCCCTCGGACTCAACCTCATCTTCGGCGTCATCGACGTCGTGTGGATCTGCTACGCCGAGCTCATCATGCTCGGCATGTACGGGATGTATTTCCTCTACACCGTCTACCACGCGCCTATCTGGGCGGCGGCCGTCGTCTGCATCGTCAGCATCGCCATTCTCGGCATGCTCCTGCACGTCCTCGTCATCGCCCCGCTCCTGGGCGCGGCGCCGATCAACCAGCTCCTGGCCACCGGCGGGGTCCTGTTCTTCCTGCAGTCGGCCGCGACCGTGCTCTTCGGGATCGAGTTCAAGAACCTCGGCCTGCGGCTGCCGGTGCTCAAGGTCGCCGGCATGTTCGTCAGCTACTCGCGTCTGCTGGCCTTCGTGGCGGCGCTCATCGGCATGGTGCTCGTCTATCTCTGGCTCACCCGGACCTACACGGGCACGGCCATCCGCGCCATCGCCCAGGATCGTCAGATCATGCCGCTCATGGGTGTCGACAGCCGGCGCATCTATCTCGTCACCTCTGCGCTCGGCGGCGGACTGGCGGGCCTCGCGGCGTGCCTCCTGGTGCTCCAGTACGACGTGCATCCGTTCGTCGGCCTCTCGTTCGGGCCGATCACGTTCCTCATTTGCGTCCTCGGCAGCCTCGGCAACGTCGTCGGCGGGTTCGTGGCCGCCTTCGTGTTCGCCGAGATCATCTCGGTGGGCGGCCTCTACCTGGACCTCGAGTGGGGCTACGTCTTCGCCTTCGCCTTCTTCATCGTGATGATGTTCGTCCGGCCCCAGGGCCTGCTCGCGCGCCGGTGACGACAAAGCCGCTGCCCTGGAGCGTCGGTGCGGCGCGGGTCGCGTTGCCGTTCGTCTACACCGCTCCCTATCCGCTCCACATCCTGATCATCATCTTGATCTGGTCGTTCGCCTACACGTCCTGGTCGGTAATGGGCCGGTTTGGTCTGGTGTCCCTCGG
>Ga0111539_10004406_pt1 | contig 18399 bp, 8 predicted proteins | sample RhiMethybrSRZTD1_FD_79667 | JGI IMG/M metagenome (GOLD analysis project Ga0111539, IMG submission 79667) | Populus rhizosphere microbial communities from Tennessee, USA - Rhizosphere MetaG P. TD hybrid SRZTD1 (version 2) (version 2) | ecosystem: Host-associated > Plants > Roots > Rhizosphere >... | reverse complement strand
GAACTATCTCGCTGGCGCGGGACGGCCGGTTGCGACAAGTCGATAACGTGCAGGAAGTGGGCTTGTTGTTGCGGAAATTTCTGAAGGAAAAGTATCCCCAGCCCGGCGAGCGGAAAAATACCATTTCCCTGCTACGGGAAAACTGGCTCGCCAAGCTGGTGACGTTCTCCCTGGCGCTCGGACTCTGGTACGTTCTGGTTCCTGGCTCGAGCACCGTCGAAGTGACTTACAAATTACCGGTGCAAGTGCAGAACTTGCCACCGGACTCTCAGCTCGAAGAAGTACAGCCACCAGAGGTAACCACGACGTTCACCGGTCCAAAACGCGCTTTTTACTTCTTCGATCCGACCCGACTCAAAGTCGTCATCGATGCATCGACCATGGAAGCGGGGCGCAGAACCTTGAGGCTCTCGGAGCAAAACATTCCGCATCCGCAGGATTTGACCTTGCAACAGCTCAATCCCACGACGATCAGAATTTCTCTGCGCAAGATTTCGCGCGAACCGGAAGACAAGGGTTAGCGCGGCGCTTGGGAAATTTCCAAGATGCCGCGCAGCGGCACCTGCACCCAATCCGGACGGTTGTTGAGCTCGTAACTGAGCTCATAGATCGCTTTGTGCAGCAGATAGAGATCGAGCAGATTCTTGCATTCGTCCGTTGAGGCCGGCAAAAAACCGGCTTGGCTGGCTTTGAGATAGTTCTGGAGAAATGCAAGCGATACCCAAAATACCCAGCTGTTAGTCAAAGCCTGTGTCCGGGCCAGATCTCCCCGGTGCACATCGCCGCTTTTCAGAACCGACAGCGCTGCGTAATCGAAAGAGCGGAGCATGCCCGCAACGTCGCGCAGCGGTGAGCGTTTGCTGCGACGCTCGCCCAGGGGCTGCGCCGGCTCGCCTTCGAAATCCGTCATGACAAAGTCCTTGCCGGTATAGAGCACCTGGCCGAGATGATAGTCGCCGTGGCAACGGATACGCAGGGCGGTGATTTTTTGATCGACGATAAAACGCAAGCGCGCCAAGATGTCATTTTTGAGCGCGAGAGTTTTGTCGGCGTCGGCGCGCGCGTCTTCCGGCAAGGCTTTCAATCGGTCCCGCAGTAAAGCGAGGGTCTGGTCCGCAAGCGTGCGCATGCTTTGGTAAGCCGAACGGCGATAAAAAGGCGTGAAGGGTTCGGGCGCGAAGTCGGGGTCGTTGGGATCCGACGCCAGCGCCATATGCAGCTCCCCGGTCCGCTGGCCTAAAAGGCGCACGGATTCGAGATAGGGCCCGATCAAGTCGCGCACCGAATGCGGTAATTCCCGGTCTATGAAATCGAGTAGGTGGCCTTCGGGCCGCCGTAGATCCGCCGGCAGGTCCGCGCTAGCGAAGCCGGCCTCGTAGAAATCGGCAAGATGATCGAGCGTGTAGCGCCAGGCATCGCCTTCGTTTCGGATCCAGCACTGCAGGATACCGAGCGTGGCGCTGCGGTTTCTTCCTTGATGAAATTGAAAGCTGCCGGCCAGCTTCGGAATATGCTCGAAAGAAGTTTTCTCGCTGATGAAGCGACCGATCTCCACATCGGGGTTGACGCCGTCTTGCAGGCGGCGAAACATCTTGAGGATAAACCGATCGCCGTACACGATCGAGGTATTGCTTTGTTCTCGTTTCGACGGCACCGGCTCGAGCGCTGCCTCCGACGAATCGCGCAGAGTGCGAAAAAGCGTGGAAGGCGACGCGACGATTTCCGCTGATTTGCCTTTAAAGCTGCGCCGACGCGGCAAGCTGTCCAGCAAAATCTTGAGAACCTCGCGATCGTAAAGCGCGTCGACGACGATGCCTTCAGCAACCTCGCCGCGGTTTTTCGTTTTGAGCCGCGTAACCAGCGCTTGCGGGTAGGCCTGCGGTATTTCCACGGCGCGCTCGCCGGCGATAAACACCAGCGGCAAAAAATAACTTTCCGGCTCCCCTTCGCGGTAGGTCACCGCCACGGTGGTAAAAAAAGCTCGATCGGAATCGAAAGGCACCGGCACCAAATCCACCAGGTTGACAGAGCGAATGCGCCGGGCTTTGCCGCCGAACCACCGGCAGGTTTTCAGATATCCCGGCAATATTTTTTCGAAGGCCGACTTGGCATCGCGCGTCAGGATCTGCTCCCACGGGCCGGTCACCTCGAGCATCGGCACTTGTGTCTCTTCCGGCATGCGCGCCGGCGCCGCTTGCGCCGGTTCGAGTTTGAACCAATAAAAGCTGTGTGGGCCCAGGGTAATAAAGTAGGGTAAATCGCCGATCGGCGGAAATTCCGTTTGACCGAAAAGCTCCACCGGCACGCGCCCTTTGAATTCAGCGAGATTGATTTCCGCGCACTGAACAAAGCGCGACATGTTAGCCACGGCGAGAATGATCTCATCCTGAAACCGCCGGATAAAAACCAGCACCCGTCGATTCTCGGGAAAGAGAAACTCGGTGCTGCCTCGGCTGAAAGCTTGATAACGCTTGCGCAGCTGAATGAGCCGCTTCATCCACCACAAGGGCGAGCTCAGATTCTGCTGCTGGGCTTCGACGTTGTTCGCCTCGTAGTGGTATTCCGGGTCGGTGATGATCGGCAGATAGAGCCGCTGCGGGTTGGCTTGGGAAAAGCCCGCGTTTCGATCCGCGCTCCACTGCATCGGCGTGCGCACGCCGTTGCGGTCGCCGAGATAAAAATTGTCGCCCATGTTGAGCTCATCGCCGTAATAGATCACCGGCGTGCCGGGCAAGGCGAAGAGCAAGCTATTGAGCAGCTCGATCTTTCTCCGGTTGTTAGCTAAAAGTGGCGTCAGGCGCCGGCGGATGCCGAGGTTGAGCCTGGCCTTGGGATCGCTGGCATAGACCTTGTACATGTAATCGCGATCCTCGTCGGTGACCATCTCGAGCGTCAGCTCGTCGTGGTTGCGCAAAAATAACGTCCACTGGCAGCTCGCCGGGATCTCGGGAGTTTGGCTGAGAATATCGACGATCGGAAAGCGATCTTCCATGTGCACCGACATGAAAATGCGCGGCATCAAGGGAAAGTGAAACGCCATGTGGCATTCGTCGCCGGCGCCGAAATAGTTGACCGCCTCTTCCGGCCATTGGTTGGCCTCGGCGAGCAGCATGCGATACTGGTATTTTTCGTCGACGTGGCGGCGCAGCTCTTTCAGGAATTGATGGGTTTCCGGCAAGTTTTCGCAACTGGTTCCTTCTCTTTCGAAAAGATACGGCACGGCGTCCAGGCGCAAACCGTCAACGCCCATGTCGAGCCAGAAATCGACGGCCTCGAAGATCGCGTGCTGGACCACCGGATTGGCTACGTTTAAATCCGGCTGATGCGAATAAAAGCGGTGCCAGAAATACGCCTTGGCGACCGGGTCCCAAGCCCAGTTGGAAGTTTCGAAGTCTTTAAAAATGATGCGCGCTTCTTTGTATTGCTCCTGGTTCTCGCTCCAGACGTAGTAGTTGCGTTCCTTGCTCCCCGGCGGCGCCCGCCGCGCCCGTTGAAACCAGGGATGCTGATCCGAGGTATGGTTCAGTACCACCTCGGTGATGACGCGCAAACCGCGTCGATGCGCCTCTCTTAAGAAAATTCTGAAATCCTTGAGCGTGCCATAGTCGGGATGGATTTCGGTGTAGCTCGCGATATCGTAACCGTCATCCTTGAGCGGCGAGGGATAAAACGGCAAAAGCCAAAGCGCCGTGACACCCAAGTCCTGAAGATAATCTAATTTTTGTGTCAACCCTTCGAAGTCGCCGATACCATCCGCGTTGCCGTCCGAAAAGGCTCGGACGTGAAGCTCATAAATGACCGCGTCCCTATACCAGAGCGGATCATTGGCTAAAGGAAAATCGTGCGCGGCTTTTTTTTCTCGGTTCATGATCGTCACATGAAGTAATCGAAGTCCTGTTCGCGCCGCACGCGCCGGCGCAGCCGCAAGATGTGGGCCGGCGCCATATTCGGATCGAGCGCGACGTAATTTTTTTCGCCATGCCAAAGAAAACGCGCGCCGCTCAAAAGATCGTGCGCCTGATACGCGGCATCGAGCCGCAGCGCTTCCACCGGGATTTTGACCCACCCTGACTGCACATGGTGCGGATCCAGATTCACCACGACGGCGACCACGTTGCCGAGATCTTCCGTCTGCTTGGTGTAGCAGATGATCTGCTCGTTATCGACCTCGTGGAACTGTAGGCTCCAATCGCTCTGCAGCGCGGGATTCTCCCTGCGAATCCCGTTGATGCGCGCGATAAATTCTTTCAGACTGTCCGCACTTTCCCGGTCCCAATGTTTAATCTCATATTTTTCCGAATCGAAATACTCTTCGCTGCCGGGCTCGCGTGGACGCGCTTCGAAAAGCTCGAACGCCGGTCCGTAAATCCCGTAGCTGGCTCCCAGTGTCGCCGCCAGAATCAGGCGGATCATGAAGGCTGGGCGGCCGCCGAATTGCAAATACTCGGTCAAAATATCCGGCGTGTTCGGCCACAGGTTGGGGCGAAAGTACTCGCGCACTTCGGTTTGCGTGAGCTCCTGAAAATACTGCGTGATCTCGGGTTTGGTGTTGCGCCAGGCAAAGTAGCTATAGGATTGGCTGAAGCCGAGCTTGGCCAGCCGGTACATCACCTTGGGACGGGTGAACGCTTCGGCAAGAAAAATCACCTCCGGGTGATCCTTTTTCATTTCGCCGATCAGCCACTCCCAAAACGGCAGCGGCTTGGTGTGCGGGTTATCGACCCGAAAAATGCGGATTCCCTGTTCGTGCCAAAATTCAACGACACTTTTTAGTTCCTGCCAGAGCTCACGCCATTGATCCGAGGTGAAATCCAGCGGGTAGATATCTTGATATTTTTTCGGCGGGTTTTCGGCGTACTGAACGGTACCATCCGGACGCCAGCGAAACCACTGGGGATGTTCTTTGACATAGGGATGATCGGGGCTGCACTGATAGGCCAGATCCAAAGCGACTTCGAGGCCAAGAGTCTCGGCTTTTCGGACGAATCTTTTGAAATCTTCGAGAGTCCCGAGACGCGGATGAACGGACTTGTGGCCACCCTCGTCAGAACCGATCGCCCAGGGGCTGCCCGGGTCATTTGCCGTGGCCGTCACCGAATTGTTTTTCCCCTTGCGGTGGATGTACCCGATCGGATGAATCGGTGGCAGATACAGAATGTCAAAGCCCATCGAGGCGACATAGGAAAGCAGCCGCTCGCCGTCCTTAAAAGTCCCGTGCGCGCCGGACTCGGCCGCGCACGACCGCGGAAACATCTCATACCAAGCGCCGCAGCGCGCTTTCTCGCGGTCGACCACCACGGCGAGTTCCTTGGAATATCGGGTTTCGGCGTTTCGATCGGGATAGCGTCCGACCAATCCCAGCAAATCATCGCTGATCGCCGTGGCGAGCTTGTCTGATAAAGTTTGGTCGTTGGCGCGCAGGCTTTTTGCCTCCTCAGCGAGTTTTTTTTGATCGGCGGCGGCAGCTCGCTTGGCCGCTTCTTCGATCCACAGAGCACCGGTCAGAAAGTCCAATTCCGTGTGCGCGCCGACCTCGGCCTTCTTCTGCAAATCGCGTCGCCAGGACTTAAACTGATCAACCCATGCGGCAAGCGTATAAACGTAACGGCCGATCTCGGCAGCGACAAACACGCCGCGCCAACGATCGTTCACAAGCAATTTCATCGGCGCTTCGCGCCAATTTTTTTCCTCTTCGCGCCGGAACAGCAGGCTGCAGGAAATGACCTCGTGGCCGTCGGCGAACATGTCGGCTTCTACCGTCACTGACTCGCCGCAGGTACGCTTGACCGGAAACAGACCGGCGTCAATTTCCGGCGTGACGTTTTCGATGACCACCCGGCTTCTGCCGTCCCGCGCTGGGTTAAACGATGGCTGCATGCAAGGTCTCCCCAATGAGCTGTGATTCCGCCAAAGCGTCTTCGTGATAAAGCAAGGCCGCCGGAAAATTGTTGAATACGCCGCGCAGAAGCAGATTTTTCGTTGGCGCTGTGTCCGAAGCTTCCAAACGTTCGCCGCTGATGATGTCGAGCCATCGGCCTGGCATATCGTCGCGCAGGCTGAGCGCGGTCGAATTCCAAACCTCGGCTCCCAGCGGCGGCGTTCCGTGATAGACCCTATGGCCAACCAAGCGCGGCACGACCGCCAGCGCCCAGGTTTGGCCCTTGCGTCTGGCGAACGCACAAACCGCTTGCCTCGACTCCCCTGTGGCCTCAAGCGGAATATACTCGCCGTCAGTGAACAGCTCCCGGTGCGCCCGGCGAAAGTCTAGCAGCTTGTGAATCAGATAGAGTTTGATCCGGCCATCCTCCCAGCGCGACAGTAGATCGCGCAGTAAGCCTGGGCGGTCTTTCACTTCTCCGTCTTTGAGCTCTTCGAGTAAGTGGCGCCGCTTGGCGTAATCCACCGGCCGGCGGTTGTCCGGGTCGACAAAGCTTAAATCCCAAAGCTCGGTTCCCTGGTAAACATCCGGCACTCCCGGCGAAGCTATTTTGAGCAGCGTCTGCGACAGCGAATTGAACATGCCGCAATAGGCGATCTTCTTTGCAAATGGAAGAAATTCTTCCATGAAGCGATTGCCTTCGGCCGGCGCGAGGATCTGCCGGGCAAAATCGACAAAGGCTTGTTCATAAGCGCCGTCCGGTTTGAGCCATTCAGTATGAACTTTGGCCTCTCGGACGGCTTTGATCAAGTAGGCGGTGAGCCTTTCTAGAAATTCTCCATCCTGGTCTTGATTGAGCGGATAGGAACCGATCAGAGTCTGATAGAGAAAGTATTCGTCATTGCGGTCCGGCGCTTCCGCGCCCCTGAGCTTGGTCTTTTTCGCCCGGTTGGTTCTGCTCCACGTTCGCAAATTCTTTTCCCATTCGGCGGGCAACTCCGAGAGCACGTTGATTCGCGCGCGCGCATCCTCGCCGCGCTTGGTGTCATGGGTAGCCGTGGCGTTCATGGCGTGCGGCCAGTGAGCCAAACGCCGGAGGTTGAAATCGTGAAACTCTTCGACGGAGGCGCCGAACCGATCCGGCGCACCGCCCACTTCATTGAGCGACAGCAGGCGATTATAAACATACAACGCGGTATCTTCCGAGCCTTTGGCCATCAGCGGCCCGGTCAGTTGCTGGAAGTGCATGACAAAGTCCGTCCAGCGGTTTCTCTCTTCGTCGGTGGCGTGATCGGCAAAATCGAGAAGCAGAAAACGGCCGATGTAATTCAATTCGAGAAGCAGGCCGGCGTTGGCTTCCTTGGCCCGCTCGACCGCCTTCGTCAGCTGGTCTCGATCTTGGGCGCTAAATGAGCCGGGGCTGACGTAGCTTCGGTAGACTGGAAAAAAGGCCAGCACCTCGACCAGCGCCCTTTTGAGTCCGTAGAGCGTGACGTCCGCGGCGTGACGGTCGCGACTCGATACTCGTTTGAGCAGGTAAGCGAGGCTCTCGATATCTCCGGCCATGTACTTGCCAATGATCAGCCGTTTCTTTTCCGGCATCAGCGCCGGCCAGGAAGTCTCGAGTCCGGTAAAGCGCTCATAGATCTGGTTGAACCGGCGCCGCTGCTGGCCTGCACAGAAAATGCCGTTGAGAATATTCAGGTAATCGTAACCGGTCGTTCCTTCGACCGGCCAGGCCGACGGCAGCTCTTCATCGACGCCAAGAATCTTTTCTACGGTCAGGTATAAATCGCCGGCTTCCTGGCGCAGTCGCTTGAGATACCCGAGGGGATCATAAAGACCGTCGACGTGATCGACCCTGAGGCCGCTCAATTTGCCTTCCCGAACGAGCTTGAAAATCAGCGTATGGCTATGGCGGAAAACTTTTTCATCTTCAACCCGCAATGAAATTAATTCGTTGATATTGAAAAACCGCCGATAATCAAGTTCCTCCGCCGCGACTTTCCAAAAGGACAGGCGATAATGTTGTTGCGACAACAGCCGGTCGAGCAGGCTGAAACTCTCCGGATTCCCGGGGATGCCGTTGAACCGGGCGATATTGGCGTCCAAGTGCTCTTTGATTTCCCGCGTGCCTGTGTAGAGCTCCCAAAGCATTTGTTTCACGAAGAGGATCTGGTCGGCTCGATCGGCGCTCTCCTGCTTCGGTGGAATATTTTTAAGCGCGTAAAGCACGCCGAGAAGCTTGATGAAATCGAGATGATGCGAGCCGAGACGTTTTCGGAGCAAGTTGAGATTCTGGGTCAACACCTCGCTGTAGGATTCGAGATTGACCGGGAGCTGCAAAGAAAAATAGCGAACGCCGAGCCCGTGCCGGTCGTAATGCAGCGCGATCTCTCCCTTCTCCAAGCACTCTCCATAAAAGCCGCCGAGAAACGGCGCCAGCACTTTTCCTCGCATGCTTTCGTAGGGATGCTGCCAATCGATATCGAAAAAATCAAAGAACGGTGACGCTTCGCCGTTTTCCAGGACGTCCATCAGCATGCGGTTTTGTCCATCGTAGGCCATGTGATTGGGCACGATATCCTGGGCCCAACCCAATCCAAGCCGCCTCGCCTGTTCGTTCAGCGACTCGAATTCTTCCTCGCTGCCGAGCTGCGGATTGAGCTCATTGGGATCGACCACGTCATAGCCGTGTTGGCTACCTTCCCGGGCATGAAAAATCGGCGACGCGTAAATATCGCTGATGCCGAGAGCATGCAAATACGGCAATACTCCAGCGGCCTCGCTGAAGCCGAACTCCGGCGTGAATTGCAAGCGATAGGTTGCGGAAGGGATTTTCATGGGGTCGGTTCGCTCACGGCGTTAGCACCGCGCCGGCCTCGGCGCGAAACAACGCCGGGTTCCCCATTGCCGTTTTCCTCTTCAACATGCTTCGGCAGGCGCAACAAAACCAGTGAGCGCGCCTTGAGCGCGTAAGCTTCGCCGCCGCGCATCGGCTGCGGTTTGTTTCTGCTCACAGCCGGATTATGGGTGTCGAGAATGACTTCCCATCGCACTTTGCGACGGTGCGCGGGCAAAATGAACGGGATCGCTTCGTAGTGCGCGTTTAAGAGAATTAACAGCGTGTCATCGACGATCTGGTTGCCGCGCCCGTCCAACTCTCCGATGGCGTCTCCCGCGAGACGAAGCGCGAAAATACGGTTCTCTGAATTGTTCCAATCGTCGTCGGTCATCTCCTTGCCGTCGGGACGAAACCAAACCAGGTCCTTGACCTCGGAGCCGCGAATGCGCCGCCCTTGGAAAAAGTGGCGGCGGCGCAATACCGGATGGGTGCGTACCAGGTGGATGAGATAGCGGGTAAATTCCAGGAGGTCGCGGCGCGGCCGGTCGAGCTTCCAATCGATCCAAGAAACTTCGTTGTCCTGGCAATAGGCATTGTTGTTGCCTTTCTGGCTGCGGCCGATTTCGTCGCCCGCCAACAGCATCGGCACGCCTTGCGACAACAGCAGCGTCGCTAGAAAATTTCTTTTTTGCCGGTCGCGTAAGGCAACCACCTTCGGATCGTCGGTTTCACCTTCGACGCCGCAGTTCCAGCTGAGGTTCTCGTTGTGGCCGTCGCGATTTTCTTCGCCGTTGGCCTCATTGTGCTTTTCATTGTAGCTCACCAAATCCTGCAGCGTAAAACCATCGTGGGCAGTGACAAAATTGATGCTCGCATAGGGCAGGCGGCCATTGTGACCGTAGAGATCACTCGAGCCGGTCAGGCGAAAGCCGAGCGCGCCGACTTGTCCCTCGTCGCCTTTCCAAAAGCGCCGCACCGTGTCACGGTAAGCCGCATTCCATTCGGCCCAGAGGACGGGAAAGTTGCCGACCTGATAGCCGCCCGGTCCGAGATCCCAGGGCTCGGCGATGAGCTTTACTTGAGAAATGACCGGGTCCTGCTGGATGATGTCGAAAAAAGCCCCGAGCCGGTCGACGTCGTGGAGCTCGCGCGCCAGCGTAGAGGCAAGGTCGAAGCGAAAGCCGTCGACGTGCATCTCCACCACCCAGTAGCGCAAGCTGTCCATGATCAATTGAAGAACCCGCGGATCGGTCATGTCGAGTGTATTGCCGCAGCCCGTATAATCCATGTAATAACGGCGGTCCTTCTCGACCAGACGATAGTACGAAGCATTGTCGATGCCGCGAAAACAAAGAGTCGGGCCCAGCTGGTTGCCTTCACCGGTGTGGTTGTAAACCACGTCCAAGATCACTTCGATCCCTTCGCGATGCAGCGCCCGAACCATACTCTTGAACTCCGTCACCTGCTCGCCGCCCACGCCGCTACTGGCATAGCGCGCATCGGGCGCGAAAAAGCCGATGGAATTGTAACCCCAGTAGTTGGTCAGGCCGCGATCTTCCAAATGCTTATCCGCGATGAATTGATGCACCGGCATAAGCTCCACCGCAGTGACGCCGAGCGACTTGAGATAATCCATCACCGCCGGACAAGCGAGCGCCCCATACGTGCCGCGCAACTCCGGCGGCACACCGGGATGGCGCATGGTGAAACCTTTTACATGCAACTCATAAATGATGGTTTCGTGCCACGGCGTCGCCGGCGGCATATCGTTTCCCCAACTGAACGCCCGGTCAATAACCACGCACTTCGGCATTCCCGCCGCGCTGTCCTTCTCGTCGCGCGAAAGATCCTGATCGGGATGACCCATGGCGTAGCCGAACAGCGCGTCGCTCCAATTGACCGTGCCGGTGATCGCCTTGGCATAGGGGTCCAGAACCAACTTTGCCGGATTGAAGCGATGACCTTCTTGGGGCGCGTACGGACCATAAACTCGGTAACCATAAAGCTGGCCCAGGCGGGCTTCGGGCAGGTAGAGATGCCAAACCTGATGCGTCTGCTCGTTCATCGCGATGCGCGTTTCGCGCTGTGCCGCCGTGCCTTCGAAAAGGCAGAGCTCGACCTTGGTCGCGTTCTCGGAAAAAAGCGAAAAATTAACTCCCGCGCCATCCCAAGTCGCGCCTAACGGATATGGCTTGCCCGGCCAGATTTTCATGATGTTGATGCAGTTGCGGTTTGCTACGTCATTTCACCTGGGGCCCGAACAATAGAAAAGTCCAAACGAGCGCGCCAAGAGCGTCAGTCGGTGATTTTCCCCGCCGTCAAACTCCGCAGGCAGAGCGCTGCGTTGGCCGCGCCATTTCTCGTCCGCCGAATCGATCAGCTTGCACCAGCGTCCCGCGTCAACGGTGATCGTGAAGGAGACCTCGTCTGTGTGTAGATTGGCGACCAGCAACGCGCGCTCGGTGCCGTGCCAGCGTTGAACGACTAATACTTTGTCATGATCGCAGCCGACGACTTCCATACTCTCCTTCGTCAAATGTTCGAGCGCCGGAAGCGTTTTTCTAAGCCTGATCAGTTCGCGATAAAATTCCAGCAGAGTTTGGTGCGTCCCGCCGGCGCGCAGTTCATGACGGAGTTTGGCGGAGAGAAAAGTCGTTTCGTCCTGCGGATCGGGCATCTCCCCTTGCCACTCGAACGCGGCGAATTCCATCCTGCGTCCGCGCCGTACCGCTTCGATCAGCTCGCCATCGGAGTGCTCGACGAAGTACGGGAACGGCGCCGTTTCGCCATACTCTTCGCCCATGAATAAAAGCGGCAGATACGGCGAAAGCACAACGATGCCCGCGGCAAGCTTCAAGTCTTCCAAGGAACCCGACTCGCTCAGCCGGTCACCGCACATGCGGTTGCCGACCTGATCATGATTCTGCGCGAAGACGACAAAACGGCGTGCCGCGATATCGCGGGATGAGCTCCCATGGCGGCGCCGGCGATATTCGGAATACTCACCGGAATAGACGAATCCTTCCCGGTAAGCTTTAGCGAGCTGCGCGAATTCGCCGTAATCCCGGTAGTAACCGCGTCGCTCGCCGGTAAGGAGCGTGCGCAGGCAATGATGGAAATCGTCGTTCCACTGCGCGTCCAGGCCGTACCCGCCGCGCTCTCGCGCTCGGACCAGGCGCGCATCGTTATCGGGGCTTTCGGCAATGAGAAAAACTTGGCGGTTGAGGCGCATCGCCTCTCGATGCACGGCATCGCCCAATTCTTCGAGAAAAGTGATCGGCGAATGGTCGAGAATCGCGTGTATGGCGTCGAGCCTGAGAGCATCGATATGGCAATCAACGACCCAGTAAAGCGCGTTCTGAATAAAAAAGTTTCTTACCTCATCACTCCACGGCCCGTCGAAATTGACCGCGGCACCCCACGGCGTTTGATAGCGGTCGGTGAAATAGGGTCCAAAATTCTCAAAATAATTTCCTTCCGGACCGAGATGGTTGTAGACCACGTCCAAGATCACGGCTAAACCGCGCCGGTGACAGGCGCTAACGAGTTTTTTTAAGCCCTCCGGTCCACCATAGGAATTCTGCGCGGCGAAAGGGTAGACACCATCGTAACCCCAATTCCTGGCACCGGGGAATTGTGCGACGGGCATGAGCTCCACCGCCGTGACGCCGACTTCGAGCAGATAATCGAGATACGGAATTATGGCTGCGAAAGTTCCCGCCGGCGTGAAACACCCCACATGAAGCTCGTAGCTGATGTACTCCTCGAGCGCCAAGCCGCGCCAATCTTCATCGTCCCACGAGAAGCGCGCATCGACCACCTCGGATGGACCATGCACGCCTTGCGGCTGGAAACGCGAAGCCGGATCAGGGTGCTCTCCAGCTTCTGCTAAGTGAAATAGGTAGAGATCGCCGGGCGCAACGTCTTGCGCCACGGCTTCATGATAGCCGCGGCCCGTCTTCTCCAGGGGTATGAGGCGGTCGGTTCTGAGCAAGCGAACGCAGACCGGGACCTTTGCCGGCGCCCATACGCGAAACTGGCAAGCGTGCCCGCCCAGGTACGCTGCGCCGATCGTTTCTCCTGCGCTATTCGCGTTCACTTCGTTCTCCGAGCATCGATGCGTCGCAAAGGAACAGATCGGCGCCCTCGACCCAAACGCGCGCGCCGATCTGCCGCCGTGCTCTCGTCCTAGCCGCCGGCCTCACTGGTAAAGAATAAAATCGACAGCGGCGGTAAGATCAGGGGCAACGAAAAGTGCCGACCGTGGGCGGGCACCGGAGCGGCTTCCACCGCGCCCATGTTTCCCATGCCGCTCCCACCGTAGACTGCCGCGTCGCTGTTGAGCGCCTCTTTCCACGTTCCACCCCTGGGCGCGCCCACTCGATAGTTGAGCCGCGGCACCGGGGTAAAATTGCAAGTCACCAGGACAGCGCGTTCATCGCGCCGCCCCTTGCGCAGCAAGATCACGATGCTGGATTCAGCGTCGCGACAGTCGATCCATTCGAATCCCGCCGGCTCGCAATCGAGCTCGTGCAGCGCCGACTCGCTACGATAAAGTCCGTTCAAGTCTCGAATCCACTGCCGCATACCCGCGTGGCGCGGATTATCGAGCGCGTGCCAATCGAGGCTCTGATCGTGTTGCCATTCGGACCACTGCGCGATTTCGATCCCCATGAAAAGCAGTTTCTTTCCGGGTTGGGCATACATGTAGCCGAGTAGCGCCCGCAAGTTCGCAAAGCGCTGCCATTCGTCGCCGGGCATCTTGCCGAGTAACGAGCCCTTGCCATACACCACTTCATCATGGGACAGCGGCAGCACAAAATTCTCCTGAAACGCGTAGATCATTCTGAACGTGAGCTTATCGTGATGGTACTTGCGATGAATCGGATCCTGGGAAAAGTATGCGAGCGTATCGTGCATCCAACCCATATCCCATTTGAGCCCGAACCCGAGGCCGCCGGTATAGACCGGACGGGACACCATCGGCCAAGCGGTGGATTCTTCCGCGATGGTCTGGACATCCGGAAAGCCCTCGTAGATGGCGCCGTTGAGCTGCTTGAGGAACTCAATGGCCTCGATGTTCTCTCTGCCGCCGTAGCGGTTAGGGATCCATTCGCCGCTCTCGCGCGCGTAATCGAGATAGAGCATCGAAGCCACGGCATCGACGCGCAAGCCGTCGGCATGATACTTATCGAGCCAGAAGAGCGCGTTGCTGATAAGAAAACTACGCACCTCATGGCGGCCGTAGTTAAAAATATAACTCTTCCACTCCGGGTGAAATCCCTGGCGCGAGTCGGCATGCTCGAACAAATGCGTGCCGTCAAAATAAGCAAGCCCGTGTTCGTCCGAAGGAAAATGAGACGGCACCCAATCGAGAATGACGCCGATACCGTTTTGGTGCAGCGTGTCGATCAGAAACATCAGATCCTGCGGCGTGCCATAGTTACCCGAAGGCGCAAAGTAACCGGTGATCTGATAGCCCCATGAGCCGAAAAACGGATGATCCATCAACGGCAAAAACTCCACGTGGGTAAATCCGGTCTGTCGAACATAATCGGCCAGAAGCGGCGCCAACTCTCGATAAGAGAGCGAGCGGTTGCCCTCCTCAGGGCGCCGGCGCCATGAGCCCAAGTGCACTTCGTAGATCGAAATCGGTTTGTTGACCTTGATATTTTGGCCGCGCTCAGCGAGCCATTGGCCGTCACCCCAGGAATAATCGAGATCCCAAACGATCGAGGCTTTCTTGGGGGGAATTTCGTTGAAAAGAGAAAATGGATCGGCTTTTTCCACGCGGTAATCCATGAAACGCGAATGAATGAGATACTTGTACAAAGCGCCGCGTTCCACGCCGGGGATAAAGTCTTCCCAGACGCCCGAGTTTCCTCGGGGGCGCAGTGGATGACTTTCTCTGTTCCATTGATTGAAGCTGCCGATCACGGCAACCCGATTCGCGTTCGGCGCCCAGACCGCGAAATAAGTGCCCTCTTCGCCGCCGACGCGCATCCGATGCGCGCCTAATTTCTCGTAGAGTCGGCGATGGCTGCCTTCGTTGAAAAGATAAAAATCCTGATCGCCCAGGAGGGTAGCCGGCGGCAAACGCCCTGGGTCTTGCCTACCTCGCGGTGTCTCGATGGTTTCGTGGCTCATGATCGTTTCACACCCTGAAAAAACCAATGCGTGCTTTAACTAAGCTAAAATAAATTAACCCAAATAATAAGTGGGGGTAGTGACTCAATTTGAATTCGACATCACCTCTGCCCCATAGGTTCGCTGAGAAAATTTTGCAAGCTAGACGGCCAGGTCGACATGACTCTCTGTCGGCGCTGCCATGGGCAAATGAATTCTAAAACGGGTGCCCCGTCCAGGCTTGCTATCTACCTCGATCCGGCCGCCGTGCGACTTTATGATTCGATCGCATATCGGCAGCCCGAGCCCCAAACCCCGGCGCTTCTTCGAGGTAAAAAACGGTTGAAAGATGCGCGGCAAAGCGTCGGCGTCGATGCCGATTCCCGTATCGGCCACGGTAATCATTATTTCGTTCGACGGATCGACGGCGGCGCCGACCGTCAGAGTGCCTCCCTTGGGCATGGCATCCACCGCGTTCAGGGAAAGATTCAACAAGACCTGTTGCAGTTGCTGCGGATCGGCGTGGATCGGCGGCATGGGCGCTTCAATCTCGGTCGCCGTTTCCACGTGATTTTTGATCGCGCGCGGCTGTACTAGATCGAGCGTCTTCTGGATCATCTGTTCGACATCGGTCTCGGTAAAATCCGCGCGCTTGGGGCGGCCGAACTCCAACAATTCTTGAACCAATGTTTCACAGCGCCTGGCTTCCTCGGCAATGATTTGCACCGGGTGGTAGTTGGGATCGTTCGGGTCCATGCTCGAAAGCAAGCCTTGGGCAAAACCCAAGACGATGCCCAGGGGATTGTTGAACTCATGGGCCATCGACGCCGTCAGCTCACCGACCGCCACGAGTCGACCCGACGCCAAAAGTTGCTGTTCCAACTCCTGCGCCTGATTGCGTAAATGTTCCTCGCTTCGGCGCAGGGCCTCTTCCGCTCGCATACGCTCGATGAATTGGCCGATCCCGTCGCCGATAGCTTGAGCCATTCTTGCGATGTCTCGATCCGGCTCTTGAGGCGCCAGACTCAAAAGCTCGACGACTCCAAGCACCTCGCTACGCATTCTGATCGGAAACGCCAGCACCGCGCGCCATTTTTCATGCGGATTAGTCGAGTCACCCATCGGTGTCGATGCGGCCGTGCGATCCGGTATCCATTGAACTTTTTCCTCGGCCCACACTCGACCCGCGATGCCGGCGCCGCGCGCAAGCGAATTGCGAATTTCTACCTCGGGAAGCGTCAGCGAAGGCTGGCTCCAGGTTGCCACGCATTCGAGTATTTGCGTCGCTTTATCGATCATCCAGATGCGTCCCCATTGCCACTCCAAACCAGCGCCGACCACTTCAAGGATCCTCGACCATGCCGCGTCCGGCATTTCCGCCTCCGCGAGGACGACAGTGACCGCATGCTCCGCGGCGGCGCGGCGCGCCGATTGTTTGCGTTGGCTGATGTCGCGATTACATTCCAAGATCAAGTGCCCGCCGGCGCGATCCGTGATCAATTTCAGGCGACTTTCGACGTCAATGTAGCGCCCCTGTTTGGTTTTTTGCTTGAGCTCACCGCTCCATTCGCCAGCGGTCAGCAAGGCGGCTTCGAAGTTGCCCCGGCTACCGGGAAATTCGGTGGCGAGGAGTTCATGGCTGAATGCGCCAATGACCTCGTTTTGTGCATAGCCGTAAAGTTGCTCCGCACCGCGATTCCAATAAATGATCCGGCTGTCCAGTTGTCGGGCGAAGATCGCCTCGTTGGCGAGATTCAAAAGGTCGGCTTGCCGCTGCAAGTCTTCTTCCTGGCGGCGCAGCGCCGTCTCGACTCGATCTCGTTCGCTCTCGCGCTCACGCAAGAGAGCGGCCGCGCGCTCCATTTGACGCGCGAGACCGTCGATCTCGGCGATTGGAGAGCTCACCGGAAAAGAAACGGCCTGACCTCGGCCTAGATCGCGAGCTGCCACGGACAAGTCCCATATCGACCTGGACACCTGGCGCGCGAAGATCAACGCCACACCGAGTCCGACGAGCAAGAGCAAGAGTCCCCCGCCGCCAACCGTCGCGATCGAGCGATACAAGATCGCATTCACCTCATTGCTGGGAACGATCAACGCCACGAACCAACCGGCGCGATTCAATCGGCTAACCGCGGCATCGGCGGCGATGCCATCGGGGCCGACGCCGCGCACCAACTGGTCGCCGGTGAGCAAATTGGCCGTGGTCAGCAAATCCGCGACCGGCGTACCAATAAATTTTTCCGCGTCCCGCGAGCGCGCGATGGTGGTACGCTTGGCGTCGAAAAGCGTACCGGTCCAAGTATCAGGAAATTTCTGGCGAGTGAGAATTTCCGTGAAGACCCTCGGTTCGATCACTGCGCACAGAATATAGATGAGCGTCTGCTCACGAGAGACCGGAACGTAGATGTTGATGCCGCTTTCCGGCGAATTGCGGTTAGAAAAATCGCCGATCACGGGTTGCCGCGTTCGCACCACGCTGTTGAGACTGTCGCGGCTGATATCGTTCGACTCCGCAACCAAAGGCTTTTCGATGCGCATCAGTCGCGCGCCCTTGGGATCGAACAAGCTCAGACTGCGCCAAGTGTCCTGCGTGTGGAGAATCCGCGCGGCCGCCGCGCGAAAGACATTGACAGCACCGACATCGAGCGGCTCTGCGGTGGCGAGCGCTTCGAGATTAGTGATGGAGGACTCGATTTCCCGATCGGTCGCCAACGCGAGCGCGCGCGTCGTGTCTCCGAGCCCGCGCAGGCGATTCGCTTGTTCTTGGCGCGCGAGCAAAACCATCATGAAGACCGAAAAAATCAGGATCGGGCCCAAACCGCCGACGATCAAGCGCGTCAAGTACGAATGTAATGAGGTAGGCGGAGCAAACCAATGAGCAATGGAGGAACGCGCGGCGATCATGACGGATCTAAAGATAGTTTAAGCTTGTTTGAAAGTTCGCCACGCCAATTCGGGCGATAGGGCTTTCAAAGATTCGCCGGCGCAACCGGACACGCCGAACTCTTACGGCAGCAATCTCAAAGCGTCAGCCAATTCTTGCAAGTCCACCGGCTTGGTCAGATACCGCGACGCGCCTTTGTCGAACGCTTGTTTGATAGAACCGACAGTCGGGTACGCCGTCATCATGATCACTCTAAGGCCGGGCGCATGCTCCGTCATTTGCTCCAGCAAGGACAGGCCGTCACGACCGCCGAGCTTGATGTCCAGAAGCGCGATATCCACCCGGTGGTCTTGCAAAAATGTAAACGCTTCATCGGCGCTCGACGCCGCATGGACTTCGTAGCCGCGTTGACTCAGGTACCACTTGAGCAGAGTCAAAAAATTTTCTTCATCATCGACGACCAGCACGGACTGGCGCAGCGGCGCCACTGAAGCATTGGAAAATTCGCTGGCGCTTTCACCGGGGCGACTCTCTTTGGGCTTGTCCATGGTCCTTGCTCTAGCTAAAAACTGCCCCGCTGACCAAGCCCCAACGGTTTCGCAATGCGTACTGGGTATCTCTCAACTAACTGCCGCGCAAGTTGGCTTGCAGTTGAAGCGCTCG
>Ga0111539_10004403_pt1 | contig 18406 bp, 14 predicted proteins | sample RhiMethybrSRZTD1_FD_79667 | JGI IMG/M metagenome (GOLD analysis project Ga0111539, IMG submission 79667) | Populus rhizosphere microbial communities from Tennessee, USA - Rhizosphere MetaG P. TD hybrid SRZTD1 (version 2) (version 2) | ecosystem: Host-associated > Plants > Roots > Rhizosphere >... | reverse complement strand
TGCGCTGCGCGAACAAGCGGCACAGATGCTCGCCCGCGAGCTTCCAGACGCCGTAGCGGTTCGGCGGCTGCAGCGTGTCGTTCTCGTGCACGAGCGGACCTGGATAGAGCGAGCGCGGTCCGTAGACTGCCGCCGAGCTCGCGAACACGAAGCGCTGCAGCGGCGACGACAGGCGCTCTGCGGTCTCGAGCAGCACCTGCGTGCCGCCGACGTTGACGTGGAGCCCGCGCGCCGGGTCGGCGTCGCAATCGGGACTCTGCAGACCGCCGAGGTGCACGACGTGCGTCGGTCGGTGATCGTTCACGACCTTCCGGATCGCGTCCGGGTCCGCGAGATCGGCCGCCGCGAGGATCACACGGCGATCGAGCGGCGCAGGCAGCCACGAGGACAGCAGGCCCGGAGCTCCGAGACGCGAAGCGACGACGACGCGACCGGTTCCGGCGGCCAGCAGATCGCGCACGACGACCGAGCCGATGCAGCCCGTGCCGCCCGTCACGAGCACGACGGCGTCGTTCATGCGGGTTGCAGCTGCAACACGGCCTTCGGCGTGCGCGCCGCGATCGAGTCCGCCATCGCCGTCATCGCGTCCTCGAACGCATAGACCTGCGTGTACTCCTCGACGGGCAGCACGCCGCGACGCAGCAGCAGTTGCGCGTTGTCGTAGTCTTCGTGGCTGCTGCCCATCACACCCTGCATCGCCTGCCCCGCGCGCGTGAACGCGGTGGCGCCGAACGCGACGTCGCACGGATACGTCGCGATCGTGCAGATCGTGCCCTCGGGTTGCACCGCGAGCCCCGCGGTCGAGAGCGCCTGGACCGCGCCCGAGCACTCGATCAAGACGTCGACGAGGCCGTCGTCGAACGCATCGCCGAAACGCGTGCCGTCCTGCGCTTCGACGCCACGCGCGAGCCGTTCGTGCAGCGGCGTTTCGGCCGTCACGACGATCGGAACGAAGCCGCGCCGCGCCGCGAGCGCGAGCCGCACTTCGCGATCGCGCTCGATGCCCGTGATCGCGACGCGCGCGCCGGCGGCCCGCGCGAGCTCGGCCGCCATCAGGCCCATGATGCCGCAGCCCGAGACCACGACGTCCATGCCGGGTTGGATGCCGCATTTGCGCAGCACGCCTTGTGCTACGACCGACAGCGGCTCGACGAGTGCCGCCTGCAGCGGCGTGATGCCCGGCAACAGCGGGATGCAGCGGTCGACTTCGAGGATCGCGCGCAAGGCCAGAGCGCCGTCGCGATGGAAGCCGATGATGCGTTTGCGCCGGCAGTAGTTCCAGCGGCCGCGCCGGCAGCCGCGGCAGCGTGGATCGCGGCAGCCGCGCATCGCGAGGCCGCACACGACGTCGCCGACCTTCATGCCGGCGTGGCCTTCGGCTCCGCTGCCGAAGCCGAGGATGCGCGCGCTGAACTCGTGACCGAGCGTGCGCGGCCGTTTCACCCACGCGAAGTTCGGCTTGCCGAGCGACGCGCTGTTGTCGGAGCCGCAGACGCCGGCGAACAGCGGTTCGACGAGCACTTCGCCGGGGCCGGGATCGGGGATCACGACGTCCTGGATCGCGAGGTTGCCGGTCGACAACTGCGTGGCCGGGTCGATGGGTTTCTCGCCGACGAGGCGCAAAGCGGCTACGGTTTCCGTCATGCGTGCTCCTGGTCCGCCCTCACCCGCGGTCGACGTCGACCCACTGCCGGTTGCCCGCGGACTTCAGCACCGCGTCGCAGACGTGCTGGGTCAGCTGTGCCTGCCGGAACGTCGGCTCGGCAGGCTTGCCGCTCGCAAGGCCCTCGAGGAAGTCCGCGACCTGGTGCACGAACGAGTGCTCGTAGCCGATCTGCAGGCCCGGCACCCACCAGTGGCTCATGTAGGGCATCTCGCGGTCGGTCACGTGGATCGAGCGCCAGCCGCGCACGGCCGTCTCGTCCCTGTGATCGAAGTACTCGAGGCGGTGCAGGTCGTGCAGGTCCCAGCGGATCGACGCATTCTCGCCGTTGATCTCGAACGTGTAGAGCGCCTTGTGGCCGCGCGCGTAGCGCGTCGACTCGAACGTGCCGAGCGAGCCGTTCGCGAACCGCGCGAGGAACGCGCACGCATCGTCGATCGCGACCTTCTCGACCTTGCCCGTCAGGTTGTGCTTGCGCTCCTTGATGAACGTCTCGGTCATCGCCGTGACGCACTCGATGCCGCCGTTGAGCCAGAGCGCGGTGTCGATGCAGTGCGCGAGCAGGTCGCCCGTGACGCCGCTGCCCGCGACCTGCTTGTCGAGGCGCCAGAGACCTGTGCCCCCCTGCGGCAGTTGCGCGGAGATCGTCCAGTCCTGCAGGAACACGGCGCGGTAGTGGAAGATCCTGCCGAGCTTGCCCGCGTCGATCAGTTGCTTGGCCAGCGTCACGGCCGGTACGCGGCGGTAGTTGTACCAGACGATGTTGGGCACCTTCGCGCGCTCGACCGCGGCGACCATCTCGGCGCCTTCGGCGGCCGTGCGCGCGAGCGGCTTCTCGCAGAGCACGGCCTTGCCCGCTGCCGCGGCGGCGAGCGCGATCTCGCGATGCAGATCGTTCGGCGTGCAGATGTCGACGGCGTCGATGTCCTTGCGCTCGACGAGGCGGCGCCAGTCGGTTTCGACCGACTGGAAGCCCCAGGTCTCCGCGAAGGCGCTCACGTCGGCGCGCGTGCGCGCGCACACGGCCTTGAGCACGGGCTGCAGCGGGAGGTCGAAGAAGTTGCCGACCCTGCGGTAGGCGTTGCTGTGCGCGCGGCCCATGAAGCCGCAGCCGATCAGACCGACGTTCCAGGGTTTGGGGGTCATGACGTCTCCGTTCGGGCTACGACCAGCCATGGGTGTCGCGCACCTTCAGCATGGCGCCGAGGATGTCGTTCCAGGTCTGCGGCGTTTCCATGACCTTGTTCGGGAACATGCAGCCGTCCCAGCACAGATGGCGAATGGTGCGCGAGGGTTGACCCTTTTCGTCGCGCAGCCAGAAGCCGGCGTGGTGCGTGATGTCGAGTTTGCCGTTTGGATCCTTCGGCAGGCAGTGGCGGCCCGTCTTGTCGTGCGAGCCCGAGCCGAACACGGTCGCGTCGTTCTGCGCAATGTGCAGGTCGAACGTCCACGGCCGCAGCGCCGCGGTCATCTTCGTGTAGGCGCGGTCGAGCACCGTGCGGTCCTTCCAGTCGTAGCCCTCGGGCAGCAGGCGGTCCTCGTGCGCGTTGTAGCCGAGCGTGAAGAGCAGCGTGTGCGCCATGTCGGCCTGGAAGCCGATGACGCCTTTCCGGTCGCAGAGCGCGAGCAGCTCGACCATGCGCTTCCAGCTGTGCATGCCGCCCCAGCAGATCTCGCCTTCGGCGGCGAGCCGTTCGCCGTGGTCTTTCGCGATGTCGGCGGCGGCGCGGAACGTCGCCGCGATGGTGCGCTGATTCTCCAACGGGTTCTTGCTCCAGTCGGTCACGCTGCATGCCGAGTCGATGCGGATGATGCCGTAGGGCCGGATGCCGATCTCGTGCAGCTTCTTGCCGATCCTGCAGGCCTTCTTGACCTGCGTCAGGAACGCGGTGCGCTCCTTCTCGGTGCCCATCGCGGAACCGCCGCCGGTCGGCGGCCACACGGGTGCGACGAGCGAGCCGATCACGAGACCGCGGCGCGAGACCTTGTCGGCCAGCTCGCGCAGTTCTTCGTCGGTCGCATCGATGCTCGTGTGCGGCGCGCACAGGAACAGGTCGACACCGTCGAACTTGCGACCGTCGACCTCGGCCTTGGCCGTGAAGTCGATCATCGTGTCGAGGTCGATCGGCGGATGGTCGGTGCCCGGCTCCTTGCCGACGAGTCCGGGCCAGGTCGCATTGTGCAGCTTCGGGAACGCGTTGACGTGCTTGGTGGGCATGGGGGGGCCTGGGACAAGAGGTCTCGCGACTCTACTTGTGCCTGCCGCGGGCCAGAAGCACCCCCTGTACTTCGTGGCTCCGCGCGGCGACGTCAGCCGGCGCCGCTAGAGCAGCGGGATCCGCAGCGCGTTCGAAGTCGCGAGTGGCCACTCACGCGACGGCTCGAGCACCAGCCTCAATGCAGAAAGGACGTAGCATCGGCACTCCTCTTGTTGCTCCTCGGGATCCGAGGAATCGGGAGGCGCCGCGATCGCGGGGGCATGAGGTTCCGCGGCGAAGGGCAGATCGGGCGCGAGCCATTGTAGACCCCCGGCAATTGCCGGGAGTGGTGCCCGGGGCCGTGCTGTTCTCATGATCCGGTGGCGCGAGCCGCAGGTGCAGGCGGGAGATCACTTGGCTCACGGGCAGGTCTCCCGATGCAAAGACACGGGTCGGGTGGCTCAGTCGCCCACGGTGAGGCGAAGCCCGTTGGTCAACGCCGTGCCGGTCGAGGAACCCTGGGGCCAGAGCACGGCGGCTTGCACGAACAGCCTGGTGCCGCGCAGCAAAGGACTCATGGGCACTGGAAACCGGAAGCGTGCGACACCGAATCCGTTCGCTGCGCCAGCCGCCGTGATGACCGGCGCTTGGATCAGCAGCGTGCAGCCACCCGGCAGCGGCACGGATGCCGAGCCCAGGCCGCCAAGCAGCAGCGTCGGTGCAAGCGGTGGCGTGTTGCCGAGCTCGACGCTGAAGCCCTCGTTGCCCAGGAACGGAACGTCGCTGCGCAGTCGCGGCGGAGTCGACGCGGGACATCCTGAGCCATACCCAGTGACAGTGGCTGCTCCCGTCGGGGTCAACACCCAAGTGTCGGCCAATTGGCCGAACTGGCCGCCGGTCAGGACCAGCCGGTCGTTCCTGGCGTCGTAGACGACGGTCCCGCCGCTTTGCGGCTCCGGGCGTTCGGCAACGAGCCACTCGGTCCAACTGCTGCCGTCCCATTCCCACAGATCGTTGCGGAACGCACCCCACTGACCGCCGCCGAACATGACCGTTCTGCCGCGCCCGGCATGGTAGGTGAGCGCCGGATACAGGCGGGGTGGTGGTGACGTCGGTCCTGTCACCCCCACGAGCGTCCAATCGACGCCGTCGTAGTGCCAGGTGTCGGCGCGCGGGCCTTGGTAGTCGGAGCCACCAAACATCACGATCCTGCCGATCCCGGGGTCGTACGTCATGGTGAAGTTCGCCCAGAGCGGGACATGCACCGTCGGTCGCTGTTGCCAGGTCGAGCCGTTCCACTCCCAGGTCTCGCTGAGTACGCCCTGGAAGTTCTGGCCGCCGTACAGCACGGTGACGTTGCGCCCGGCGTCGAACGCCATGCAGCCGCCAAAGCGCGGCGCCGGGGCTGGCGTCGTCACGTGTTGCGTCCAGGTCGTGCCGTCCCACTCCCAGGTGCCGACGGGCAAGGCGGAGGTGGTGTCCTGCCCCCCGAACAGCACGACCTTGCGGCGCGCGGAATCGAACGCAGCGTGGTGGAAGTAACGAACTGTTGGCGTCGGACTGACCAACATGCCTTGCCAGGTGCGTCCATCCGTCTCCCACGTGAGGTTGTCGTCGGGCCAGCCGCCGAACAACACGGTCCGACCGCGAAAAGCGTCGTGCAAGAGCGCCGGGCCACCGCGGCGGGTCGGCCCGGCATCACCGCGCAGTTGTTGCCAGTCGGAGCCGTCGTAGCGCCAGGTGTCACTGTGCCGGGTCACGTAGCCACTGCCGCTCTGACCGCCGAACAGGATGAGATGTCCGGCAGCGCGGTCGAACACCATCGCCGCGTTGGCGCGAGGGGAAGGCGCGTGGGCGGTTGTGACCTGCTGCCAGTTCGTTCCATCCCACTCCCAGGTGTCGTCGTGCTCGCCCATGTCTTGGCCGCCGAACAACACCGTGCGGCCGCGCTTCGGATCGTACGCGAGCGCCGGCGCAAGACGTGCGCCAGGCGCGGTGACTGGAAGCTGCTGCTGCCAGGCAAGCCCGTCCCACTCCCAGGTTTCGTTGCTGAATCCTGGGAACGCTCCGCCGGGTGTGGACGCTCCGCCGAACAGGACGGAGCGCTGCCGAACGGCGTCGTACGCGATCCCACTGCCATAGCGCAGTGCTGGCGAAACGGCCGGCGTGCTCTGCATCCACGAGGAGCCAGACAGCTGCAGCGTGTCGCCGAGGACCACCGGGTGATGGAATCCCCTGCCACCGAACGCCAGCACCTTTCCCGTTGCCTTGTGGAACGTCGCCGCGTGCATGTATCGGGGCGCCGGACCGGAAGCGGTGCGAAGCGTCCACGTGGCTCCATCCCACTCCCAGGTCTCGGCACTCGCGAAGCCGTCGTATGTGCCAAAGGTCCTGACGACTCGCTGCCGCACCGAGTCGTAGCAGAGGGCCGTGTCGCGGACCTGGAACTCCTCGGTGCATCGATGCATCCACCGTTCCCCATCCCATTCGTAGGTGAACGAGCGGGTCGGTGACTGCCCGAGGATGCCGTCGACGCTGCCGAACATGACGACGCGCTCGCGCGCTTCGTCGTACGCCATCTTCCCCTGGAACTCGCCAGGTAGCGGTCGATCGACGACCCATTGCCACTGTTGCGCAGAGATCCCCGCGGCGAGGAACAACGAGCCAGTCAGGATTCCGTGCAATCGGTGTTTCGTCGAGGGCAACATGGGCTTGCTCCGTGATCGCCGCGATCGAGCAGGCCTCCGCATGCAGGGCAGGCAGGAGCCCGCGTGCAAGCAGAGACCGTCGGGCCATTGTAGGCACGGACCGTCGATCGCGGGCCTCGGGGCGGACCCGGAACCAACCCTTTCTCCCAGCCGCCCCTCGCCGTTATGGTGCTTCGCCCAATGACCGAGCCAAGCAAGGTGCTCGCGACGTTCACGGTGAACGGCGAGCCGCACGAGGTGGCGTTCCCGCCGCACAAGACGCTGCTCGAAGTGCTGCGCGAGGAGATGGGGCTCACGGGCACCAAACACGGCTGCGAGCTCGGCGAGTGCGGCACTTGCACCGTGCAGGTCGACGGCACGCCGATCCTCAGCTGTCTGATGCTCGCGATCGACGCGGTCGGCACGCAGGTGCGCACCGTCGAGGGGCTCGCCGACGGCGCCGAACTGTCGCTGTTGCAGCATGCGTTCGCGGACCTCGGCGCAGCCCAGTGTGGTTACTGCACGCCGGGCATCCTGATGACCGCCGACGCGCTGCTGCGCGCCAACAAGAGTCCGACGCGCGAAGAGATCAAGCAGTACCTCGCCGGGAACCTGTGCCGCTGCACGGGCTACCTGAAGATCTTCGAGGCCGTCGAGCTCGCGGCGGCGCGCGGCCGCGGCGAACAGAGGGAGCCGAGCAAGGAGTCGATCTATGGTTCTTGACGATCCCGTGAAGCGGCCTGCTCCGGGCTCGCGCACGCCGTGGCATCACGACGTGAAGAAGGACGACCTGCGCGTCATCGGCAAGCCGATCCGCAAGGTCGACGCGCGCAGCAAGGTCAGCGGGCTCACGCGCTTCGCGGACGACTTGTCGCTGCCGCGCATGCTGCACATGAAGCTGTTGCGCAGCACGATGGCGCATGCCGAGATCGTGCACATCGACACGAAGAAGGCCCAAGCATTGCCCGGCGTGAAGGGCATCCTGACCGGCAAGGACTTGCCGATCCCGTTCGGGATCCTGCCCGTGAGCCAGGACGAGCACGCGCTGTGCCCCGACCGCGTGCGCTTCGTCGGCGACCCGGTCGTCGCGATCGCGGCGACCGAGGAGGAGACCGCGTGGAACGCGTGCCGGCTCGTCGAGGTCGAGTATCGCGAGCTGCGCACGATCGGCGGCATCCACGAGGCTGCCGCGAACGACGAGCCGCGGCTCCACGACTACGGCGTGCGCGGCAACATCCACCGTCTCGAGAACCTCGAGTTCGGCGACCTCGACGACGGCTTTCAGCGCGCGGCGCACGTGCGCGAGGACACGTTCTTCTTCGAGGGCAACACGCACCTGCCGATGGAGCAGCACGCGACGCTGGCGCACTTCGACAAGGACGGCAAGCTGACGGTCTGGTCGAGCACGCAGACGCCGCACTACCTGCACAAGGCGCTCGCGCGCACGCTGCATCCGCTGCCGGCGCACCACATCCGCGTGATCGCCTGCCCGAACGGCGGCGGCTTCGGCGGCAAGAGCGATCCGTTCAACCACGAGATCGCGGCCGCGAAGATGGCGATGCTGACCGGACGCCCGGTCAAGATCGCGTTGACGCGCGAAGAGGTGTTCTGGTGCCACCGCGGCCGCCACCCCGTGTTGATGCGCAGCCGCATCGGCGTGTCGAAGTCGGGGCGCATCACGGCGCTCGACTTCCACAGCTATCTCGACGGCGGCGCGTATGGCAGCTATGGCACGGCCAGCACGTTCTACACGGGTGCGCTGCAGACCGTGACCTACGCGGTCGAGAACTACCACTTCCGCGGCGTGCGCTTCTTCACGAACAAGGCGCCGTGCGGGCCGAAGCGCGGCCACGGCACACCGCAGCCACGCTTCGCGCTCGAGGTCCAGCTCGACAAGATCGCGTGCGATCTCGGCCTCGATCCGGCGCGGCTGCGGCTCGACAACTTGGCGCCGCGCGACTCGCTGACCGCGAACTTCCTGCGCATCGGTTCGATGGGGCTCGGCGCGTGCATCGAGAAGGTCACAGCCGGCTCGGGCTGGAAGCAACGGCGCGGCAAGCTCGGGCGGCAGCAGAACGGCAAGTATCGCGGGCTCGGCCTCGCGTGCAGCAGCTACCTCTCGGGCGCCGGTCTGCCGATCTACTGGAACGGCATGCCGCACTCGGGCGTGCAGCTGAAGCTCGATCGCAGCGGTCTCGTCACGGCGTTCTGCGGCAGCACCGACATCGGCCAGGGCAGCGACAGCGTGCTCGGCTGGATCATCGGCGAAGTGCTCGGCATCGACCCGCTCGGCATCAAGGTCGTGACGAGCGACACGGACCTGACGCCCGTCGACCTCGGCAGCTACAGCTCGCGCGTGACCGTGATGACCGGCAACGCTGCGATGCAGGCCGCGGAACGCGCACGCGAGATCGTCGCGAACGGTGCGGCCGAGAAGCTCGGCGTGCCCGCGGCTCGGCTCGTGTTCGCCGATTCGCGCGTTTTCGACGCCGAGGAACCCGGCGTTGGCATGACCTTCCAGGAAGCCGTCTGCGCGGCAGAAGCCCGCTTCGGCACGATCGGCACGGTCGGCAGCTACACGCCGCCGCAGTCCGCCGCGAAGTTCCGGGGCGGCGGCGTCGGGCCGAGCCCGAGCTACAGCTACTCGGCTGCCGTCGTCGAGGTCGAGGTCGACGCCGACACCGGCATCTACACGGTGCCGAAGGTCTGGATCGCGCACGACATCGGCCGGGCACTCAACGCCGCCGTCGCGATGGGCCAGATCGAGGGCTCGGTCTACATGGGCCTCGGCGAAGCGATGATGGAGGAGATGGCCTACCGCGATCGCACGCACAAAGGCAACCGCATCTTCGTGCACAAGATTCCTTCGCTGCTCGAATACAAGAGCCCGACGACGCTCGAGATGCCCGAGGTCGTGACCTACGTGATCGAGGATCCGGATCGCAACGGACCGTTCGGCGCCAAGGAAGTCGGTCAGGGCCCGCTGCTGCCGATGATGCCCGCGGTCGCGAACGCGGTCTTCGATGCCGTCGGCGTGCGCATCGACGAGATCCCGGTCTCGTTCGAGAAGGTGTTCGCGGCGCTGCAGAGCAAGCAGGAAGGCAAGGACGCGCGCTTCGGCCCCGCGCTCGATGCGAGCGGAGTGCCCGCGGTCGACTTCGGCGAATCGCTGAAGGTCAAGACGCCGTGGCAGGGTGGCGACGGCACGGCGTGGAACGAACCCAAGCGCGAGAAGAAGGCCGCCAAGTAGAGAGAGCGACGATGCTGCGACTGCCCACGTTCACCTACCACCGTCCGAAGACTGCGGCCGAAGCCGTCGCGATCGCGGTCGAGCACGGCAAGGGCGCGATGTATGTCGCGGGCGGCACCGACCTGTATCCGAACATGAAGCGCCGGCACCAGGCGCCGGCGCACGTGATCTCGCTGCGCGACATCCCTGGCCTCCAGCAAGTCGAGGTGCATCCGAGCGGCGGCGTGCGCATCGGCTCGCTCGCGAAGCTGTCGCTGCTCGAGCACCACCCGTATCTGCGGCAGCACTATTCGGCGTTGGCGCACGCGGTGCGGGAGATCAGCACGCCGCTGTTGCGCAACATGGGCACGATCGGCGGCAACCTGCTGCTCGACACGCGCTGCACCTACTACAACCAGAGCCACGAGTGGCGCGAGTCGATCGACTTCTGCATGAAGAAGGATGGCGCGATCTGCTGGGTCGCCCCGGGTTCGCCGCGGTGCTACGCCGTGCAGAGCAGCGACACGGTGCCGGTCGTGTGTGCGCTCGAGGCCGACGTCGAGCTCGTCGGTCGCGACGGCACGCGCCGCATCAAAGCCAGCGAGCTGTATCGCGACGACGGCATCCAGTATCTGTCGAAGACGCCCGAAGAGCTGCTGACGCGGTTGTTCCTCGGCCCCCCCGGGAACTGGAAGGCGAGTTACTTGAAGCTGCGCCGCCGCGACACGTTCGACTTCCCGATCCTCGGAGTCGCGGCGTGTCTGTGGTTCGATCGCGGCGTCGTGCAGAAGGCGAACGTGCGGCTCGGCGGCGCCGGCTCGTATGCGATTCCGGCCACCGAGACCGAGAAGCTGCTCGTCGGGCAGACACTCACCGACGAGGTCATCGCAGCGGCGGGCGCGGCCGCGATGAAGCCCGCGCGCACGATGGACAACACGGACCTCGACGTCTACTGGCGGCGCAAGATGGCGCCCGTGTTCGTCGCGCGCGCGCTCGCTGCGTGCCGGTGAGCTGACGCCGCGTTGCGGCGATGACATCCTGCCTACTGCAGCATCACCGACACCGGATTGCTCACGAACGCGATCGACGATCCAGAGATCGCGACGATCGCGTGGTGGAAGACTACGCCGTGCAGCGACGCCGGGAGCGGCGGCGCGACCAGAGTCGCCGCCGCAGAGCCCGCCGGCCCCACGAACCCGAGCGTGTTCTGCAAGACGCCGAAGTTCGGCGTCTGCGCGGTCGCGACCGTCCAGAAGTCGTAGTCGAGCGGCAGCGTGAAACTGCCGAGCGGGATTCCCTGCGTCGTGCCGGAGATGCTGCCGAGCACGAGATAGATCGCCCCCGCGACCTGTGGTGCATCGAAGAGCAATTCCTGGCGGCCACCGGTCGCGAGGTTGATCTGATCGATCGGGCTGCGCAGCGCGTCGCGGTTCGTCAGAGCACCGGGGTCGATCGGCAGGCTGCGCACGGTGCCCTCGAGGTCCTTGTCGACCGCATACGAAAGGCTGCCGCGGTTGTCGATCGCGCCCGCGACCACGGGTCTCGCGCCGAGGTGGAACGTCGTCAACGAAACGTCTTCGAAGTCCTGCAGACCCGAACCCATCGCGAAGCCGCCGCTCGCGTTGTACACGCTGCCGAGCACGAGGTTGCCCGCCATCTGCACGCCCGCGCTGCCGTTGCTGAACCAGATCGACTCTGCGCCCAGGCTGTAGACGACGTTGTTCGCGAAGACCATGCCGGGGCGCCCGTTCCATGCCGACATCGAAGTGGCGCGATTCTGGCTCACGATCGTGTTGTGCACGAACTGCAGGTCGACGCTTTGCCCCTGATGGTCGTGGCTGCCGAACCCGATCACGCCGCCGAGCGCGATGTTGTTGCGCACGATGGCCTCGCCCTGCACTTGCAGCACGACGTCGTCGCTGTCGCAACAGACGTTGCGCTCGACGACGTTCTGGCCGTTGCCGCCCGTTCCATACACGAGGATGCACGGGTTCGGGCAGCCGCGCACGTAGTTGCCGAGCACCCAGTCGTGGTGCGAGCCCTGCTTGATCTCGATGCCGTCGCCCTCTCCCGGCACGGCCCCGCGCGTGTCGTGCACGAAGTTGTACGCGATCGAGGACCAGCTCATCGCGACCGCGCCCCAGTTGGCGCCCAGATACATGGCCTCGCCCGTCGTGCCGGGCCCTGGCCGCGCGATCTCGTTGCGCGTCAGATGGAGGTGATCGGTGTCGTTCGAGTTCGCTGCGATCCCGACGCCGAGGCCGTCGTGCAGGTAACAGCGGTCGATCCAGATGTGCGCGCAGTCGTAGAGCCTGAGCAGATCGGAGCCACCGGTGAGCTCGAGGTTGCGCAGCACCCAGTAGCGCGCCGGGCCGACGCTGCCCATGTTGACCACGTTCTGGGCGGCGTTCGGCCGAGTGATCACCGGCCGCTGGGAAGGGATCGCGGCGAACAACCAGTACGGCGCCTGCGGCGTGCCGACGCCAGAGAGGTCGAGGCGGTTCGGAACGGACCAGGTACCGGGGCCGATCGCGAGACCCTGGCCCGGAAGCAGGCCGAGGATCGCGGTGTGCAATCGCGCGCCGTTCGCGACCGGCGGCAACGTGGGGTCGTAGTTGATCGTGACGATCGTCGCGGGGGGCGCACCCCAACTCGGATACGGCGACGGTGGCAACCAGGTCTGCGCGGTGAGGATTTCTCCACAGCAGAGCGCGGCTGTTAGGAAAGCGAGACGTACCCCTGCATGAGGGTTGGTCATGGTGTTCGTGAGCTCGAGCGGCGCGGGGGCTGCGCTCCCTACGTGTCCGGCGACCCGCTCAGCTCGCGATTCCTGCCATCGAGTTCGAGAAGCTGCTCGTCGGTCAGAGGCCTACTGACGAGGTGAACGCCGCCCCGGAATCGGCCGCGATGTGGCTCTCGCGCAGGATGGAATACACGGGCCAGGACCTTGTACTGGAACCACGAGATGGCGCCGATGTTCGTCGCCTGCACGCTCGCCGCTTGCCGGTGCTCGAGCGCTTTCTACTCTCTGCAACGCGCTCCTCTCGCTGCGAAGGGGCCGTGATCCCTTTGGTCGCTTCGGCTGTAGCTTCGGCACGTCATCGCTGCTTGTCCGCAACTGCAATGTCGACGGCGGCACCGGTGCTCCGCAGGCGAGCGCCGAGGGTGTGCTGTTGCGCGGTTGCCCTGAACTTCACTCCGGCAATCACCTCAGTCTCGAACGTCGCCTCGTTCACGATCTTGTGATCGGGACCAACGCGGCGTCAGCACGTGCACGGCTCTCCGTTGCCCGTGCTCGCGGCTACGATGTGCCGTCATGCAAGCAATCTGGAACAAGCAGGTCATCGCCGAGAGCGGGACGACCGTGGAAGTCGACGGCTACCACTACTTCCCGCGCAAGGCAGTGCGCATGGAGCTGCTGAAGCCGGCGCCGAAGACGCCTCAGGACTTGGAGTGCCCGCACGGCGTGCAGTTCTTCGACGTCACCGACGGCAAGCAACGCAGCGAACGCAGCGCGTGGTCCTACGAAGCGCCGCGTGCGGGCATGAAGAAGGTGGAACGGTGGATCGGCTTCTGGGACGAAGTCGAGGTCGTCGCGGAGGCGCAATAGTCGGAGAGGCCGGCCATGTGATCAGCTCGGTCAGGCCGGGCGATTCGATGTTCGGCGCGGCAACGGGCGTAGGAGGTGGCGTCCGATCAGTCGATCAGCTTCACGGACTGGGCGCCGACCCAGAGCAACAGAGCCAACGTCACGTGTCCTAGCGGGGGGCTGGCCCATTCACGCGCCGTGCCGGCAGCTGCCGCGCGCCGCTGCAAGACGAGCAGCAAGGTCAAGTTCGCCCAGAAGACCACGTCGACGATCGACAGGTTCCAGGCCGGCCGGCGCAGCAGCAGCACGATGCAGGCGAACATCACGCCATACGCCACGAGCGATCGATAGACGCGCAGCGCGACCTCGCTGAAGGAGGGTGGATCCGGCGGGGGGCCGGGGTGATACGGGTCGATCATGAGCGGACGACTGTCGTGCAGGGCGGCCCGACCATTCTAATGACCTGCGCAGCGAATGGCTTGCGCACCCCGTGGCTGCCCGAGACTGGCTGGCATCAGGCGGAACTCGACGTTCGCGGCCCGCTCGGACCTTCCATTGCCACGGCGACTACGGCAGACGGGACTCTGGACAGCGAGCGTCTTCCGCCCTTCGATGACGTGAGGTGTACTTCCAGCCCCAGAGCCAACGGGAGCCGCGGATCCGGTTGTTCCGGTCCAACTTCCTCGAAGCCCTGACCCACATCCACCCTGCGGTCGTCGTCGTGGTCTGGGCCCCGGTGATCGTATGGTTCGCCGCCGATGCGTGGCGCGCGCGTGCCGTGACCGGCATGACTCCGAGCCTGGTCGCAGCAGCCTTCCTGATCGGGCTCTTCGTCTGGACCTTCGTCGAGTATCTGATCCACCGCTTCGTGTTCCACTTCTCGCCCAAGAGCAAGGCGCGCTGGGTGGAGCGGGTCATCTTCCTGTTCCACGGCGTCCACCACGTTCAGCCCTGGGACAAGGCTCGCCTCGTGATGCCGCCCGTGGTCAGCATCCCGCTCGCGGTGCTGTTCTATTCGCTGTTCGCCTGGGTGCTGGGCCTGCTCGCGTCACCGGGATGGCTCTCGCCCGTGTTCGCCGGGTTCCTGACGGGCTACCTCGTCTACGACGTCCTGCACTACGCGACGCACCATCTGCCGATGCGGGGCCCTGTGCTGAAGTGGCTGAAGCGGAACCACCTGCTGCATCACCACGCCACGCCGGACCAGCGCTTCGGCGTCAGCTCGCCGCTGTGGGATTTCGTGCTGCGCACGTCGCCGCAGTCGGACGGACGCGAGGTCGACGAGCGGGTCGGGCTCGGGTAGCTCGAACGGGCGCCCGCCGAATGTGTCGGGCGCCCTTGCCTGCGCGTCGGGCGGGGCCATCATCGCAAGCATGCTCCCCACCACATCGCTGGCGCCCCCGTTCACTCTCCCCGACCAGAATGGCACGCTGGTCTCCCTCGCCGGCCTTCGCGGCCGGTGGATCGTTCTCTACTTCTATCCCAAGGACGACACGCCGGGCTGCACGATCGAGGCGTGTGAATTCACTTCGTCGCTTCCGGACTTCACCGGTCTCAACGCCGAAGTGATCGGCTGCAGCGCCGATGACGCGACGTCGCACGCGGCGTTCATCAGCAAACACCGGCTCGGGATCCGTCTGCTCACGGACGCGGATCGTTCGGTGATGAGGACCTACGGCGCCTATGGCAAGAAGATGCTCTACGGCAAGGAGGTCGAGGGCGTCATCCGCTCGACGGTGCTGATTGCGCCCGATGGCACGGTCGCGCATCACTGGGGAACCGTGAAGGCGGAAGGTCACGCGGAGCAGGTCCGCAGCAGGCTCATGGAGCTGCAGGGTCACGAGAATGGGCCCGTGCAGAAGGGGTTGTTCGACACGCCGACGACGACGAGGACGACCACCACGAAGACTGCGGCGAAGAGCACGACCGCGAAGAAGGCCGCGACGACTTCGACGAAGCGCGCTACCGCCAAGAAGACGGTCGCGAAGCGCACCGCGAAGACGCCAACGAAGGTGGCCGCAGCGAGAAAGACCACGACCAAGAAGGTCGCGAAGAAGGCCACGACCCGGAAGCCGGGCAAGGTCACCGCCAAGCCGGCCGTCGGTTCGAAGAAGTCGAAGACCTGATCGGAATGACGGCGCCTCGCAAGGAGATCTCTTCGAGCAAGAACCCCGCGATCCAGCGGTTTCGCGACGCGGCCGTCGGAACGCTCGAGGGCGTGATGCTGGCCGAAGGCGCGAGGCTCGTGGTCGAAGCGCTCGACGCCGGGCTGGTCGTGCTCGAGGCGGCGGTGTCGCCGCGCCTTGGCGATGCGTCGCTGCGCGACCGGCTCGAGCAGGTCGCGAGGAGCTTTCTCGAATGCTCGGAAGAAGTGCTCGCGCGCATGAGCGCGCTCGAGACGCCGCAAGGCGTGGCCGTGCTGGTCCAGAGACGCGAGGTCGCAGAACAGGACCTGCTGCGCCGCGATCGCGTGCCGCTCGTCGTCGTGGCCGCCGGCGTTCGTGATCCGGGCAACCTCGGCTCGCTGCTGCGCACGGCAGAGGCGGCCGGCGCGACCGGTTGCTTGACGATGCGCGGCGGCGCGGACCCGTTCCGCGACAAGGCCGTGCGCGGCTCGATGGGCTCGATCTTCCGGCTCCCGGTGTTGCACGCGCTCGACGCACAAGGCGTGATCGGTTTCTGCGAGCGTCACCGCCTGCAGCTCGTCGTCGCGGACGCGGGCGGCGATCGCACGCACACGCAGGCCGACCTCAGGAAGCCGATGGCGCTCGTCGTCGGCGCCGAAGCAGCGGGTGTGCCCGAGCCGTTGCTGCGCGCTGCGCATGTTCGCGTGCGCGTGCCGCTCGCAGAGCCCGTGGACAGCCTGAACGTGGCCGTGGCGGCCGGGGTGCTGCTGTTCGAAGCGCAGCGGCAACGACAGTGAAGGCGGACCCGTGAGTCTCTTCGGCGAACCACCCGAGACCGAACCGGCGCCGCGCAAGGGACCGCTGCCGCCGCTCGCCGACCGCATGCGGCCGCGCACGCTCGCGGAGTTCCTCGGCCAGGACCAGGTCGTCGGCGAAGGCCGCGCGCTGCGGCTCGCGATCGAACGCGGCCAGGCCGGTTCGCTGCTGTTGTGGGGGCCGCCCGGCGTCGGCAAGACGACGCTCGCGCTGCTGATCGCGCAACACGCGGGCCTGCACTTCCACCCGTTCTCGGCCGTGTTGTCGGGAGTCGCCCAGGTGCGCGAAGCGGTCGCCGAGGCCGCGGCGCATCGCCAGCGCGATGGTCGCGGCACGATGGTCTTCATCGACGAGATCCACCGCTTCAACAAAGCGCAGCAGGACGCGTTCCTGCCGCACGTCGAGAAGGGCGACCTCGTGCTCGTCGGTGCGACGACCGAGAACCCGTCGTTCGGCGTGAACAGTGCGTTGCTGTCGCGCTGTCGCGTCGTGCCGTTGCAGCCGCTGGGACCAGAAGCCGTGACGCGCGTCGTGCGCGCCGCGCTGTCCGATTCCGAACGCGGCCTCGGCCAGCGTGGGCTGCGCATCGAGGACGCTGCACTCGAACGGCTCGTGGGTCTGGCGGGTGGCGATGCGCGGCGCGCGCTCGGCTGCATCGAGGCGTGTGCTGCGACGTGCGTCGACGGCGAGACGATCGGACCGGCGATGGTCACGGAGGCGTTCCAGCACCGCGCGCTGCGCCACGACAAGGACGGCGACCAGCACTACGATCTGCTGTCGGCGCTGCACAAGAGTCTGCGCAATTCCGACGTGCAGGCGGCCGTGTATTGGCTCGCGCGCGCGCTCGAAGCCGGCGCCGATCCCGTGCACGCGGCGCGTCGCATGGTCGCGATGGCCGCCGAGGACATCGGCCTCGCCGATCCGATGGCGCTGCAGGTCGCCGTGGCGGCGCTGCATGCGTTGCAGTTCCTCGGTTTGCCCGAAGGCAGGCTGCCGTTGACGGAGGCCGCGATCTACCTCGCCGCGGCGCCGAAGAGCAACGCGGTCTGCCGCGCGATCGATGCGGCGGCAGCGGCGGCACGCGACGGCGAGCAATACGCGGTGCCGCTGCACCTGCGCAACGCGGCGACCGCGCTCGCGAGCCAGCTCGGTCACGGCAAGGGCTACGTCTACGCGCACGACACGAAGGACGGCGTGGCCGCGATGGAGTGCCTGCCGCCCGAGCTGCACGGCACGACGTTCTTCACGCCGGGCGAACGCGGCTTCGAGAAGAAGGTCGGGGAGCGGATGGCCGAGAACGACCGCCACCGGCGGCCTCCTCGTGGTTGAAGCAAAGGCGATCTTCGGCGTCGCGGGATGGTCCTACGAGGACTGGAAGGGCATCGTCTATCCACGCAACTGCAAGGACACACTGCGGGCCGTCGCGCAGCGCGTCGGCCTGATCGAGATCAACAGCACGTTCTACCGGCCGCCGTCGGCGAAGAACTGCGAGTCGTGGGTGCAGCGCACGGCGGACCTCGGCACCTGGTTCACGGCGAAGCTGCCGCGGGAGTTCACTCACGACCGGCAGTTCAACGACGCGTTGCTGACTCAGGTGCGCGAGGGCTTCGCGCCGTTGTGCAACTCGGGCCGCATGATGGGTTTCCTCGCGCAGTTCAACTACGAGTTCCCGTTCCGCGCCGAGACCGTGCGGTACCTCGCGCACCTCGCGCACGCGTTCGCGGGCGAGGCGAACCTGTTCGTCGAGGTCAGGCACCGCACGTGGAACGACGAGCAGGCGCTCGCAGCGCTGCGCGAGCTCGGCGTCGGCGTGCTCGAGCTCGACTATCCGGGCATGAGCAGCGGCTTCTCGCGCGACGTCACAGGTGTGCGTGCTCCGGGCGGCATCGCGTACTTCCGGCTGCACGGGCGCAACCCGGCGTGGTTCAAGAAGGATGCGGGGCGCGACGAGGTCTACGACTGGGAGTACTCACGTGCCGAGGTCCGGCAGGTCGGCGAACGCCTGCGCCGCATCGAGGCCGACAGCACGCGCGCAATCGTCGTCGCGAACAACCACTTCCACGGCAAGGCTCTGAAACTCATCGAGGACTTGTTGGCG
>Ga0111539_10004401_pt1 | contig 18417 bp, 16 predicted proteins | sample RhiMethybrSRZTD1_FD_79667 | JGI IMG/M metagenome (GOLD analysis project Ga0111539, IMG submission 79667) | Populus rhizosphere microbial communities from Tennessee, USA - Rhizosphere MetaG P. TD hybrid SRZTD1 (version 2) (version 2) | ecosystem: Host-associated > Plants > Roots > Rhizosphere >... | reverse complement strand
CCGGCTTAGAAGGCCGGTGCTCTATCCAACTGAGCTACGGGCGCCTGATGGCGAGAAGGCCTTAGTCTATCTGTCACACCATCACTCCGTCACGCCATCGCTCCGTTCCCGATGTACCCTTGTCGCCGATGCCTGGCTCCATGAAGCGCGCGTTGTGGTGGACGTCGCCCGCCTTGGCCGCAGCCCTGATCTCCGCACCGCTCCTCGTGGCGCAGGGTGGTGCGCGAACGCCCGACGGACGTCCCGATCTCCAGGGCATGTGGCTGAACGACACCGCCACGCCGCTCGAGCGGCCGCTCGCCTCTGCGGCCAAAGCATCCCTCACCGACGCCGAGGCGCGCGACTACGAAGCGCGCTATCAGCTGGATCGAACCGTGGCGAACAGCCGGTCGCCGGAGTTCGAGCTGAAGGCGGCTGGCGACCTCGATACCTATGAACCAGGACGGCTCCTGCCCGGCAACCGGACGGGGATGATTACCGACCCGCCCGACGGCAGGGTCCCCGCGCTCACGCCAGAAGCGCAAGCGCGCCTGAACGCGCAGACCGAACGGATCAGAACCCGCCACGGGGAGAATCCCGAGAACCTGACCAACGGGGAACGCTGTCTGCTGGTGGGAAACACCTCGCTGCCGCCGATGCTGCCCGCCTTCTACAACAACATCGTCCAGATCGTGCAAACGCGCGACTACGTCGTGATCCTGAGCGAGATGATTCACGACGCGCGGATCGTCCCGCTCGACCGCCGCGCGCACCTTCCCGCGGGCATTGGCCAATGGAAGGGCGACTCCATCGGCCATTGGGAGGGTGACACGCTCATCGTCGATACCACCAATTTCACCGACAAGACCGCCTTCCGTGGCGCCAGTCCCCGGCTGCACGTCGTCGAGCGATTCTCGCTGAGCGATCGGAACACGCTGCGCTATCAGTTCACGCTCGAGGATCCCTCGTCGTTCGCGCGCTCGTGGTCGGGAGAGAGCGCGATGTCGAGGACGGCCAGCCAGATGTTCGAGTACGCCTGCCACGAGGCGAACTATTCCTTGCCCGCCGTATTGCGCGGCGAACGACTAGCGGAACAGAACAACGCCACGAACAAGTAGGCGTGACCTGCGACCCAGCCAGGGGGCCGCCGAACCTCCGAAAAGCGCTGTTGCGGCTAAGATCGCCACACGTCTATGCCGCAGAACCTGACCTATCGAGCTGGCGCGTCCATCGAAGACCACTGCCGTGCGTGCAAAGCCGACCGCATGCACACCGTGATCGTCGTCGACGGCGAGGGCACGCCGCTTCGCGTGGCCTGCGGCTACTGTCGCAGCGAGCACAACTACCGCGGTGGGCCAAGAGTCTCGACGTCGGTTTCGTCGTCCGGCCTCAAGTCCAGCTCACGCCCGCGCACCGCGACGGCCGACCCCTTTCCCCTAGTGAGCGACCGCGAGAGGATTGCCCCAGCGATGAGTCCCCAGAACACGTCCGATGACCTCGAGCTACTCCTGCGCCGCATCATCCGCGAAGAAGCGGGCATCACGCCGGCCGTGCCCGCTGAAAAGTGGCGCGGCGGCACGCTCGTGCTCCGCCCTGGCGCGGAAGGCCTGCAGCCCAAGACCTGGCCGATCGAAACCTTCTTCCACAAGATCGTGATGGTGCGCAATCGCCTGCGCACGCTCGAACAGCAGGTGAACGCGTCGGATCTGGCAGACGATGTGAAGGTGAAGCTGCAGAGTTACATCAGCGGGTGTTATGGATCGCTGACCAGCTTCAACGTGCTGTTTGCCGACGACGAGGACCAGTTCAAGGGAGGCGGCGGCGAGCCGGACAAGTAGGATGAGCGCACGATGGTGATCTCGACAGAGCAGTCGGCTTCGTCCGTGGTCGTGTTCGACAAGGTCTCCTTCGCTTTCGACGATCACGTCGTCCTGCGTGAGATCAGTTTCAACATCCCCAAGGGCGGCATGAAAGTCCTCCTGGGCGCGAGCGGCTCCGGGAAGTCGGTCATTCTCAAGTTGATTCTCGGGCTGCTGCGGCCGGACGCGGGGGCGATTCTCGTCAACGGCCATCGCGTCGATCAGCTGACCGAGCACGATTTGATGGGCATCCGCGGCGATATCGGGATGCTGTTCCAGGAGAGCGCACTCTTCGATTCGCTGACCGTCGCTGAGAACGTTGGCTACCGGTTGTACGAGGAAACCGACATGCCTCTGGATCAGGTGCGCCGCCGCATCGAAGAAGTGCTGGGGTTCATCGGACTCGGCGAATACATCGACCAGATGCCTTCGGAGTTGTCCGGCGGCCAGCGGCGTCGCGTCGCGATCGCGCGCGCCATGGCCGCGAAGCCGCACCTCCTGCTGTTCGACGACCCAACCACAGGCCTCGATCCCATCACGGCGACGACCGTGAACGACGAGATCGTCAAAGTCCGCGACCTGGAACAGGTGACCTCAATCGTGGTGACGCATCAGATCCGCGACGCGGTCTACGTGGCGACGCACGAGGCGACCCATGAAAACGGAAAGACGCAGATCGTCGCGGCCAATGAGGACCAGGCGGAGGAAGCGAGCTTCATGATGCTCCACGAAGGTCGGATCTACTTTGAGGGCTCCGAGGCGGCGCTCCGGGCCTCGAAAGATCCGTACCTTCAGGAGTTTCTGTTCATGACGCTGCCGCCGTGGTAGTTCAGGGCGTCTGCATGACCACGCGCATTGCCGCCATCTCTTCGCGATTGGGCCCATATAACCCAGGCGCCGCGCCGCCCGCCAGGCGGCACATCAGGCACAACTGACCGCGGTGATGAATCGTGTGCGCGATGATCATCTCCCAGAGGATCTCGCGGATCGTCGTCTGCCGGCCAAAGAAGGGAAGCGGACGTTCGAGGTCCGCCGGCGTGAGCTTCTGAATGCGCTCCACCGCTTCGCGATGCACACGCTCGTACCCGGGCGCCAGCCCCTCGACCGTGCGCGGCCGCTCGATGCTGGGCGGACGCGACTCCATATTGAATTCGCCGCGGTCGATTCCGTAGCTCATGTAGGCATCGCCCTCGGCCAGGTGCCAGGCGAGCTCCCCCAGCGACCGGCCGGTGGCATCCGGCCGGAAGTCGTATTGCCCGGGTGGCAGCGCCCGCAGCAGTTTCAGTGTGCTTTGCGATTCGCGTTCCCAGGCATTCAGGAACATCTCGAGCTCATTCATCGGCATACGGACCTCCTCGCGGAACGTGGTCGAAGCGCTGATCCTACTCCCGATGTACCCCCGCGGATGTAAACACGGTCTCCTCAACAAGGCTCGACCACGGTGGGCACGGAGGTCGTAGAATGTCCGGGATGGGAGGACGTGCCGTGAAGCGTACCTGTCTTGCTCTGGCGTTTGCCGCGCTCGTCTCTCAGGTTCCCGCCTACGGCCATCACTCCTTCGGCGCGCACTACTTCGAGGAACAATCGATCACGATCGAGGGAACGCTGGTCGAGTTCGACTACCGCAATCCGCACGCCTGGGTGTACGTGCAGGCGCCCGACCCCGGCGGCGAGATGAGGAAGTACGGCGCGGAATGGAGCAACCCGAACCGCCTCGGTCAACAGGGGATTACCAAGTACACGCTCAAGGCTGGCGATCATCTGATCGTGAGCGGCAGTCCAGGACGAAACTCGTCAGACTACAAGCTCCACTTGAAGCGAATCGAACGGCCGTCTGATGGATGGAAATGGGCGGGCATGCGAGGAGAGAAACGATGAATCGGATCAGGGCTTAGGGCCAAAGGGCTCAGGGCTAAGAGCTGAAAGCGGACAGCTGAAAGCCGATTCATTTAACACCGGAGTTCCAACATGGCGAGCATCACATTGCGGGTTAACGGCGCCACGAAAGTCGTGGACGTCGAGCCCTCGGTTCCACTCCTGTATGTCCTGCGCAACGATCTCAACCTGCAGGGGCCGAAGTTTGGCTGCGGTCTCGGCCAGTGCGGGGCCTGTACGGTGATCATCAACGGCGTCGCGACCCGATCGTGCGTGACCGCGACGTCTGCAGTGAGAGGCGAAGTCACCACACTCGAAGGACTGTCCATGGGAGGCAAGCTCCACCCGCTGCAGCAGGCATGGATCGACGAGCAAGTGCCGCAGTGCGGCTTCTGCCAGAACGGGCAGATCATGACGGCGAAGGCGTTGCTCGACCGAACCCCCAAACCGACCGATGCACAAATTCGTGAGGGCATGGCCCGAACGCTCTGCCGCTGCATGACCTACTACCGCATCCAAGCCGCCATCAAGCGCGCGGCGGGAGTGGTCGCATGAATACCTTTTCCAAGATCCCGAAGCACATCGAAGACGCCCTGGCCGAGTACGGCCCCACACGCAGAGACTTCCTCAAAGCGTCTGGCGCGCTGGTGGTAAGTGTGAGCGCGGCCGCCATCGCAGGTCCCTTCGCCTTGGCCGCGCAAGCTCCCGCACCGGCGGGTGGCCCGTATCCCGATCCGGATTTCAAGCAGCTGGACTCGTGGATCGTCATCCACGCCGACAACACGGCCACGTTCCGTGTTGGCAAGACAGATTGCGGACAGGGTACCGGCACGGCCTTCCGCCAGATGATGGCCGACGAACTGGACATCGCCTACGACAAGACCACCTGCATCATGGGGAGCACGGATGTCACCGTGGATCAGGGCGGCTCCGGCGGATCGGATGCCATCCAGACCGACGGCTGGCCGATGCGCCGCGTCGCGGCCGAAGCCCGGCGCGTGCTGCTCGAGATGGCCGGCACGCGCTTCGGCGTGCCGGTCGATCAGCTGGCCGTCGCCGCGGCCGTGATCACCGTGAAGACGGATCCGTCCAAGCGGGTGACCTACGGCGAGCTCGTCGGGGGCAAGCAGTTTCATGTCGCCTTGACCGGCAACAACGTCGACGCGACGACCGGGGTCGCGAAGGTCAAGCCGGTACAAGACCTGAAGATCGTCGGCCAGTCGCCGCAGCGCTACGACATTCCCGGCAAGGTCGATGGGTCGCTCAAGTGGGCCGTGGACGTCAAGCTGCCCGGCATGGTGCACGCGCGCAACGTGAAGCCGCCGCTCGCGGGTGCCAAGCTTGTGAGCATCGACGAGTCGTCGGTTCGCAGCCTGCCCGGTTTCATCAAGGTGGTGAGCAAGGGCAACTACGTCGCCGTCGTGTGCGAACGGGAAGAGCAGGCGATCAACGCCGCGAGGCAGTTGAAGGCGAATTGGGAAAAGCCGGCGACCGCACCGTTCCCCTCTTCAGAGAACCTGTTCACGTTCATGCGCAGCGCGACGCCCACATCGGGTGGCAATCCAGCCGTGGTCGGCAACCCCGACACGGCGTTTGCGAGCGCCGCCAAGGTCGTTGAAGCCCAATACGATGTCCCGTTCCAGGGGCACACCGCGTTCGGACCGGCGCATGCGATGGCGGATCCGTCAAACGGCCAGATGACGATCTACTCCAACGACATGAAGTCGTACGGCATGCGCGCCGGCATCGCCACGTTTCTTGGCATGCCGCGCGATCGCGTCCGCGTCGTCTGGATGGACGGTCCGCAAGGCTATGGCCGCACGGCGGCAGATGATGCGGGAGCGGAAGCGGCGTATTTGGCCAAGGAGATCGGCCGCCCGGTGCGTGTGCAGTGGTCGAGGCAGGAGGAGACAGCCTGGGACACGAAAGGGCCGGCGTTTGCCTGCACTCTGCGCGGGGCACTCGATGCGCAGGGGAATCTTGTTGCATTCGACTACCTGGCCCGCGCGGCGGATTACAACCACCTTGGTTACAACGAACCAGACACGGTGCTGATCGCTCAGTTGATGGGGCAGCGGCGGGAACGGCCGGCCGCGGGCAGCGCGGCGACGCCCTCGGAGATGTACGCCATTCCGAACCGGCGGATGACCACGCAAGTGGTGAGTCTGCCGCTCGTGTGGGAGACACCGCTTCGCACGGGGAACCTTCGCGATCCCAACGGACCGCAGGCGACGTTCGCCTCCGAGTCGTTCATCGACGAGCTCGCGGCGGCGGCGAAAGCCGATCCGGTAGAGTTCCGGATGAAACTGCTCACCGCCAGTACTGCGGACGACAGCGGCTTCAAGCGGGCGCGGTCGATCGCGTGCATCAAGGCGGCGGCCCAGGCGTACGGGTGGGACTCTCGGGTTTCACCCAAGGCGGGTGGGGCTGGTGGGGCAGGTGCGCCAGGTAGGGCGGGTGGGGGAAACATTCTCACCGGTCGAGGCATTGCGTACGCGTTCCGCAGTCAGACGGTCGTGGCGCAGATCGCCGAGGTCGAGGTGAATCGCACAACCGGTCACGTGTGGGTGAAGCGGCTGGTATGCGCGCACGACTGCGGACTCGTGATCAACCCTGAGGGACTGCGGCGGACCATCGAAGGCGGCATGCTGCATTCCTTGAGCCGCGCGTTGTATGAGGAGGTCCAGTTCGACACTGAGAAGGTGACGAGCGTGGACTGGGTGTCTCATCCCTCTCTGACGCACGCCGACACGCCGGCGAAGATCGATATCGTGCTGGTGAATGGGGATCCGAACCCGAATCGGCCAGACCTGCCGCACTACGGCGCGGGGGAGACGGTGTGCAAGCCGCTGATCGCCGCGGTGGCCAACGCCATCTACGACGCGACCGGCGTTCGGTTGCGCCGGGTTCCGTTCAGGGATGCGCGGGTGTTGGCGGCGCTGAAGTCCGCGGGAACCTAGCGTCGTACTCGTAGTTATGCGTCGTACTGGTTGCGCGGACCTTCAGGTCTGCAACGACGGCAGGACTGAAGTCCTGCGCTACGAGTACGCTCGGCAACGACGGCAGGACTGAAGTCCTGCGCTACGAGTACGCTCGGCAACGACGGCAGGACTCAAGTCCTGCACCACGAGTACGCGATTATGGACCAAGGACCAGGGACCAAGAACGGACGAAGGACCAAGTACGGACGAAGGACCAAGAACCAAGGCCTAAGGACCAGCGTAAGGAGCTGAGTATGAGGATTAGTGCTGCCGCCGTCTGTTCGGTCCTGCTCGCCATCGCGCTTCAGGCTGGACCGGTTCAGCCTGCCCAATCGAGTCAAACAGTGACGACGGGCGGCTCTTGTCCCGACCTGGCGCGTCTCGCACTGCCGAACGTATCGATCACGCTGGCGGAAGCCGTCGCAGCTGGCGCGTTCCAACCGCCTGAGGGCGGCAACGCCGCGGGGTTTCGCACGCTGCCGGCATTCTGTCGAGTCGCCGCGACGCTGAAGCCGTCGAACGACTCGGACATCAAGATCGAAGTCTGGCTGCCCGCGGCCAACTGGAACGGCAAGTTCCAGGCGGTGGGGAACGGCGCCTTCAACGGGAACATCGCATATCCCGCGATGGCCACCGCACTGGCGCGCGGATACGCGGCCGGATCGACCGACACCGGTCACGTGGGCGGCAGCGCGAGCTTCGGGCTCGGGCATCCAGAAAAGGTGATCGATTTCGGATGGCGCGCGGTCCACGAGCTGGCTGTGACATCAAAGAAGGTCGTCGCCGGGTTCTACGCCGCCGCGCCGAAGTTCTCGTACTGGAACGGTTGCTCTGCCGGGGGGCGTCAGGGCATGAAGGAGGCGCAGAAGTTCCCCGCGGATTTCGACGGGATCATTGCCGGCGCGCCAGGCCTTGATTGGATCGGACGGGCCACTCAAGCCGTACGCATCGAGAAGGCGCTCGCGTCGGAAGCCGCACGGCTGCTGCAGCCGCAGCGCCAGCTCCTGCATCGTGCCGTCGTCGAGGCGTGCGACGCGCTGGATGGCGTGAAGGACGGACTGATCGAGAATCCAACCCGCTGCAAATTCGATCCAGGCGTCCTGGTGTGTAAAACCGCCGGCGAATCGAATTGCCTGACGAGCCCGCAGGTCGAGACGGCTCGACTCGTGTACTCGGCGAGCAAAGATCCGAAGACGGGACGCGAGACGGCCGGTCTGCTGCCGGGCAGCGAGCTGGGATGGACCGACACCGGATGGACGGCCTCGGCACGCGCCTCCGGTCTCGATCAGTTCCGGTTCCTCGTGTTCGGCGATCCCAACTGGACGATACAGCAGTTCAACGCCGACACCGACCTCGTGCGCGCCGATCAGGCCGACAACGGCGTCATCAACGCGCTCGACCCGAACCTGAAGCCGTTCCTCGACCGTGGCGGGAAGCTGATTCAGTATCACGGCTGGAGCGATCCGCAGATTTCGCCGGCGAACAGCACCGCCTACTACTCGCGTGCGCTCGAGGCCAGCGGTGGTGCGTCAAAGGTGACCGGATCCTACCGGCTGTTCATGGCCCCCGGGATGGCCCATTGCAGCGGTGGGGAAGGGCCGAACAGCTTCGACATGGTGACTGCGCTCGAGCAATGGGTCGAGCTCGGGAAGGCTCCGGATCAGATCATCGCGTCCCATTCGGCCAACGGCAAGGTCGATCGCACGCGTCCGTTGTGCCCGTTCCCGCAGGTCGCGGCATACAAGGGCACAGGAAGCACCGACGAAGCGGCAAACTTCGTTTGCAAGGCTCCCTGACGTTCGAGCTTTTCTGGCCTTCGTAGGCCCGAGCTGTAGGCCCGAGCTTCAGCTCGGGCGCTTCGAGGAGATCAACATGAGAAGAGTTGCGAGACGAGCGTCGGCGCGGGTGTTGGCGCTCGTGATGCTGGGTGCCGCAGGCGCCGGGTCCGTGTGGCTCGCGGACGCGCGGGGCGTCTCGGCGCAGGGCAGCACGCCCGCTCATCGGATGACGAAGATCACCGAATCGATCTATCGGGCCGATGCCCCACGCACACCCGGCATCAATTCGACGTCGTGGGTCTTCATCAACGACATGGACGTGCTCGTCACCGATTCTGAAGGGTCGCCTGCATCCGCTCGCTCACTCCTGGCGGGCGTCGCGACCGTCACGCCCAAGCCAGTTCGCTACCTGGTCGACACCCACTTTCACATCGACCACGCGTACGGCAGCGCGGCGCTGCCGCCCACCGTGCAGGTGATTGGCAGCGATTTCACGCGGCGCATGCTGCTCGGGCCTGAGGCGCGCCAGGGAGTCACCTTCAAGAACTTCACCGACCCGATGCCAGCGCGCATCGAAAACCTGAAAAAGCAGGTCGCGGCGGAAGCGGATCCGCAGCGAAAGACGACGCTGGAATCGCAACTGGCCGCCCAGGAAGCCACCCTCGCGGTCTACAGCGGCAACTTTCCGCTGCAGGCGCCCACCCTTACCGTCAAGCAGTCGATGTCGATCTGGTCGGGTGCGAAAGAGTTTCAGATTCTCTTTCTCGGGCGCGCACACACGGCCGGCGATGTGATCGTGTACGTGCCGTCGGAGAAAGCGGCGGCAAGCGGGGACATCCTCTTCAAATCGATGGTCGGCTGGCAGGGCGACGCGTTCCCCAACGATCACCCGGCGACGCTCGATGCGCTCAAAAAGCTCGACATCGAGCTCGTGCTGCCCGGGCACGGCGATCACCTGCAGGGGCGCGCTGCCATCGACACGGCGATCACGAGCATGCAGAGCTACCTGCGCGAGGAATGGCGCCAGGCCTCGGAGGCAAAGACGCAGGGGGCGACACCAGACGCTGCTCTTGGGAAGATGGATCTGACGCGGTTCAAAGAGGCGTACGGCAACGACTTCACCCCGAGCCTGGCCGCGGTGCGGCGGATCTTCGACATCATCGACGGCAAGGCCGTTCTCAACTGATCAAACGAGCGCGGCTACGAAAGCACGAAAATCGCGGCCGCGAAACCTCGAAATCACTAAACATCAGCCACGAAAACACCAAAACACGAAAAGTCTTCTTCGTGTTCTCGTGTCATGTGCCGTCCCATTTACGGACAGCGAACGAAAACCGTGTCGCGGGCGTCTAAACGCAGCGGCACAGCTCTGCGTTGCCGAACGGCCTCAAACAGGAGCATGAATGCGGGATCAACGGGGTCTCGGCTGGATCCGGGACGTCCTCATCGTCAGTCTGCTCGTCACGCCGGTTCGCGCCTGGGCGCAGCCTGCTCGCACGTCGGCCGAGCCACCGGTCGCCGAGAAGGCGGGCAAGGAGCTTCACGCCTACCGCGTCAACGGATCGACGCCTCGCATCGATGGGCGCCTGGACGATGAAGTGTGGACGCTGGCGCAGGCGATTGACGACATGGTCCAGAACGACCCCGACAACATGAAGCCGCCGACCGAGCGCACGCTCGTCCAGATCGCGTACGACGATCGCTATCTTTACATCGCCACGCGCTGCTTCATGCGCGACGCGTCGCAGATCACCACCGGTCTTGGGCGGCGCGACAACATGCCGCCGAGCGACCTGATTCGGATGACGTTCGACCCGCGCCACGATCACCTCACGGCGGTGACCTTCGATACCAACCCGTCAGGCGTGCAGGCCGACTATGCCTGGTTCGACGATACCCGGCAGAACAGCGACTACGAGGCGGTCTGGGAGGTGAGCACGACGATCGACGCCGAAGGCTGGAACGCCGAGTACCGCATCCCGTTCTCGCAAATGCGATTTCCAGCCCCCAACGGTGAACGGATGGTGTGGGGATTCAACGTGCGGCGCGACATCTTCGTGCGCGGCGAGTACGACCGCTGGGTGCCGACCCCGCGCGGGGCGCAGGGATTCGTGTCGCGGATGGGGCACCTTGTCTTCGACGACAGTTTCACCCCGCCGCGGCGTCTGGAACTGCTGCCCTTCACGCTCGCCCGACTCGTTGACGTCACTGCCGCGCCGGCTAGCCGCTCCGCCAGCGTCGGTCTCGATTCACGCGTTGGCCTCGGCACCTCCGCGACCCTCTCAGCCACCCTGAATCCTGATTTCGCCCAGGTTGAACAGGATCCCGCCGTCCTCAACCTGACGATCTTCGAGACGTTCTTTCCCGAGAAGCGCCCGTTCTTCCTGGAAGACAGCAGGACCTTCGTGCTGCCGTACGGACAATTCCCGCTCTTCAATTCGCGCCGCATCGGGCAGGCGCCTGGCCGCCTGCCGCTCCCGGCCGGCGATCGCTTGATCGCCAAGCCGGAGCAGACCACCATTCTCGGCTCGGCGAAAGTCACCGGCAAGACGTCAGGCTGGACCTATGGCGCGCTGACCTCGCTGACCGCGCGCGAGTACGCCGAGGTCGAGACGACCGCGGTGGACGGGGACGGGAATTCGACGACCGTGCGCACCGAGCGGCTGATCGAGCCACGGTCGTTGTACAACGTGGGGCGGCTCCAGCGCGACATCGGTGCGTCCAACGTCGGCGTCATCGGCACGGCGGTCATGCGGGAGCAGTACCCGGATGCGTTCACCGGCGGCGTCGACTACAACTTGCGATGGCGCAGCAACCAGTACACGCTCGGCGGACACTGGGTGGGCACACACGCACCGTTTTCAGCCACCGACGTCCGCAATGGCTTCGGCGGCGTGTCAAATTTCAACTACAACGCCAAGCACATCGCTGTCTACCAGCATTTCGATCACTTCAGCCCGAGCTTCCGCAACGCCGACCTCGGGTTTCTCAGCACACGGATCAACAAGACCGACATCAACGGCGAGTTTGATCTCCTTCAGCCGGACCCGTGGAAGAGACTCCGGAACACCGTGGTGTTTGTCTATGCCGGTCAGCAATTCAACGACGACAAGCTGGTGTTCGGCAGGAATGTCGGCATCGGCACCGGCATTCAGTTCATGAATTTCTGGCGCATCAACGTGAACACAGGCCACGACTTCCGCCGTCTCGACGATCTCGACACGCGCGGCGGTCCGCCGATTGTGAAAGTGGCGGGCAACTACTGGAACCTCAGCCTGTCGAGCGACTCACGCAAGCTCTGGGGTTGGGGCCTGAACCTCAACGGAGCGCAGGATACTGAAGGTGGCTGGAACGTAAACACTGGTCCGAACCTGCGGCTGCAGCCATCGTCGCGTCTCCAGGCCAGCGTGAGCGCCTCGTACCAGACCGGACACGACGTCGCGCAGTGGATCACCAATACCGACGCCGATGGCGACGCCATCCTCGACTATGTGTACGGGCGGCTTCGCCGGAATGTCGTCAGCATCACCGGACGCACCACCTACGCCTTCACCAAGGACTTGACGCTCGAAGCCTACGTGCAACCGTTTGTCGCGGTTGGCGATTACCACGACACGCGCAAGCTGGCGCGGCCGAGTTCGTTCGAGTTCACGCCGGTCATGCTCGGCTTCGATCCGGATTTCAACCGGAAGTCGGTGCGCGGCAATGTCGTGCTGCGCTGGGAGTACAACCGCGGCAGCACCATGTACTTCGTCTGGCAGACAGCGCGAGCCGATGGCTCGCGGCCCGGCGTGTTCTCCCCCTGGCGGGACCTGGCCACGGCGTTCGCGGCCGATGGCACCAACGCGTTCATGGTGAAAGTGAACTACTGGTTCGGGTTGTGAACGAGGTCGCTAGGCCCGTTCGAAGATTGCGGCGATCCCCTGGCCGCCGCCGATGCACATCGTCACCAGCGCGTAGCGGCCGCCGATGCGTCGAAGCTCGTGGATCGCTTTTACCGTGAGGATCGCGCCGGTCGCTCCCACCGGGTGGCCGAGCGAAATTCCTGAACCGTTGGGATTCACCTTCGCCGGATCGAAGTCGAGCTCGCGCGCGACCGCACAGGCCTGCGCTGCGAACGCCTCATTGGATTCGATGACATCGAGGTCGGCAACCGCCAGGCCGGCTCGCTGGAGCGCCTGACGCGTCGCCGGCACCGGCCCCATGCCCATATATGCGGGATCGACGCCGGCGTGGCCGTACGCAACCAGACGCGCGAGCGGCTGGAGGCCCAGTGTCCGCACGCGTGCCTCATCGGCCAGCACGACGCTCGCCGCGCCATCATTGACGCCGGATGAATTCCCGGCGGTCACCTGACCATCCGTCTTGAAGACCGGCTTCATCTTGGCCAGCTGCTCGGGCGTCACGTCACCGCGCACGTGCTCGTCGATCTCGAACGCGACAGGCTCGCCGCGGCCGCTGGAGCCGGAGCGCGCGAGGACCTGCATCGGAACGATCTGATCGGTGAACCGCCCACTGCCGATCGCGTGCGCAGCCCGCCGCTGGCTTTCGAGCGCGAGCGCGTCCTGCATCTCGCGAGTGATGCCGTAGCGCGTGGCCACATTCTCGGCCGTAACACCCATGTGAACGGTGTGCCACGGATCGTTGAGCACACCCACGAGATAGTCCCCCAGCGGGGCATGGCCCATGCGAGCACCCCATCGTGCCGCGGGCATCAGATACGGACTGCGGCTCATGGATTCGGCGCCGCCACCGATCGAGATGTCCGCGTCGCCCAACTGGATCGACTGCGCGGCGGACAGGATTGCCTGCAGGCCGGAGCCACAGAGCCGGTTGACGTTGAAGGCTGGTGTCTCTTGCGGGATGCCGGCGTCGATCGCGGCCACGCGCGACAGGTACGCATCCCTCGGTTCGGTGGGGATGACATTGCCCATGACGACGTGACCGACGGCCTGGGGCGTGATGCGCGAACGTTCGAGCGCTGCGCGGATCACGGTGGTGCCCAGCGTGGTGAGCGGGACGTCTTTCAGCGAGCCGCCAAACGTGCCAATCGCGGTGCGGGCAGCGCCGACAATGAAGACGGCAGGTCTACTTCCAGCCACTTGATTTGCGGGTGAACCGCGGCGGCAGCGCCGGCTTGCTCTCCTTGGCGGGCTCCGGTTCCCCGGACGCGATGCTGATCTCGCGTTCGAGGTCTTCGTCATTGGGCAGACCCGCCAGCTGGTCCACGAACATTAGCGAATGCTGCGACGGAATCTCGAACTTCTTGCCGCATGCCTTGCAGGTGACATCCTCGTCGAGGCGGAGGAGGTAATCGCGCAGCTTGGCGAACTTGGCGCGATCCTCGTCGTTGGCCCCGGCCGGGAGTCTGTCTTTCTTGGTGCGCCGCACCCACCGGATGCTGAACTCGCCCTCGCGGTGGCACCGGGGGCACTGGTACCGACCGATTCGGGTTTCGGGTCTTTCCGTGAAGAGGTTGCGTTCGTCGAGGGCCATACCCTCATGGTAACAACGAACGGGCGTCCTTGAACGACGGCCTCGGGCTGTGCTAGAAGCACTCACGTGATGGACGCGTCGGACCTCAACCTTCCGTGGCTCGAGTCCCCCTTCTTCGAGAAGCTGCTCACTCGAAGCAACCTCGACCTCGAGACACGTGCTCTGGTCCGGACCTATGCCAATGATGGGTTCCTCGTGTTCGACCCCAAGGTTCCCGACTTCGATGCGGTGGCGGCGTCCATCCTGGAGGCGTGCGGGAAGCGCTCCGACTACCCGCAGCGCGTGATGGACGCCTGGCCGCAGATCGAGGGCGTGCGGCTCCTGGCCCTGGCGCCGGCGGTGCTGTCGCTGCTACGGACGCTGTATCGTCGCGAGCCGATCCCGATGCAGACCCTCAATTTCGGCCGGGGTACCCAGCAGCGGCCTCATAGCGACTCAATGCATTTCAGTTCGGTGCCGCGGGGCTTCATGTGCGGGGTCTGGATCGCCCTGGAGGATGTCGACGAATCGAACGGTGCCGTCGAGTACTACCCCGGCAGCCACCGGTTGCCCTACTTCGACCACGCCTCGATTGGACTAACCGGCAGTGAACAGACTGGCTACGAGCGCTACCCGACGTACGAGGAATTCGTCGGTATGGTCATCGCGGAACTGGGGTTTGAGCGCCGCGTGCTGCGGATGCGGAAAGGACAGGCCCTGGTCTGGGCGGCGAATCTGCTGCACGGCGGCAGCCCGATTCGCGACCCGACGCGCTCCCGCCACAGCCAGGTGACCCACTATTTCTTCGAGAAATGCCTCTACTATCAACCCCAACGATCCGATCCCTTCCTGGGCAAGGTGCAGTGGCTCGACAAGCGCGACGTGCGGACGGGTCAGCTAATCCCCCAGATCTACAACGGTAAGCCGGTCGCCGTTCGACGGGGCGTCAAGGGGACGCTCAAATTCCTCGCGAGGCGGGCCGGTCTCGACCAGAAGCTGCGCGGCTGGCGGCATCGCGGCTGAGGCGGTCAACGCGACTATGCATACCGTTGACTGTGAAGTCGTGCGTGCTCTTCGAGCAGGGGCGCCAGCGCGATCGCAATCGAGCGGTCAAAGCCCGGCCCGCCTCCAGTCTGAAATTCCAGGTCGAGCTCAGCGGTCCAGACGCCTAATCCCTGCATTGCCCACGTATAGCGGCACAGATCGCGCCCGTCCACGCGGGCGACATATCGCCGGAACCCGCTCCGCGCCTCGGCTTCCTCGACGTGTGCAGTCGGGTTCCCGGCCGCATCGAACACTTCCCAGTCGCGGCCCGCGCGCTCGAACTGAGCCAGCGTGACGCTCGCACGATCAGTTACCGCGTAGCGCCGCTTCAGAAGTCCGTGCGCGACGGGTTGAACACGGAGAATCTCAGGGCCGCCTGGTTCCTGACGGAGCACGCCGGAGGCTTGAGAGAAGGAAAAGGCGGCGTCGGATCGGAGCTTCGGAATCGGGGTGATGGTGTACTCGCCGCTTCCGAGCCGGAAAGCGGCGGCGAGCCACGACGTCTTCAGGCGGACGGCGTAGGTGTCGTGGCGAAACACCGACGTCTCGGGGCCGGGTGCGAAGCCCGGCGTTGAAGTGGCGGGACGAGAGCTGGAAGCTTCCGATCGCTGTCCAGCCTCGGCAGTGATCGTCGCAGCCATCGGCTGGACGGTGACCGAATCGCGCGACACCGAGTCGTCTCTGACCGGACCGTCAGAGACCGTGGTCCCGTCAGCAGACTCCTCTCGTGGCGCGAGCTGCCAGGCGATAGCGGTCGCAATGCAATAGCCGATCGTGATCCACTGAAACCACGGAACGAGCGTCGCGGCGAAAGCGTCGTGCCGGCTGATCGTTTCGGTCACCGCTGCCGGTAGTCGATCATCCGGTGATGCCGCCATCAGGTTCGTGATCTCGGCGTAGGCTCCCCGCAGCGCATCCAGCAACAACGAGCTGCCGATGACGAGACCGATTTGAAGAACGACGCACGCCCTCAGCACCCGGAACGACAGTGACGGCCGCCCGAGAATCACGGCCGCCGATGTCAGCGTAAACACCACCGCGCTCATCGCCGCCATGATCGGCAGCGCCGCAGCAACTCCGGCCGGGAACACCCACAAGCCAAGCGGGTCAGACCCGTCGCCGCGGATCTGTCGCACTACTTGAAGCGTTTCGTCCGACCACCTGAAAAGGGTCGGCAACTGCCAGGCCACGGGCAATATCAGACCCACCATCAGGAACGACAACGGCGCCGGCAACTCTTGCTGCTCGTGCAGGTGTTTCGATCCCACGAATTGCCGCCGTGACGGCATGAGGAAGGAGCTGGCGATGGCGGCCGGCAGGAGCGTGAATGCCACGCTGCGGCCGATCTGTTGAAGGGGGGCGATCCATGTGGCTCCACTGGTCGAAACGGTCACGGCCAGCATCGCGACCAGGGCTGCGAGGCCTCCGACAAACATGACGACGGTCACCAAGTGAAGGGCGATGCGGGTGCAGGTTGCGAGCAATCGTCTGAGCACGCTCATCGCAAGCTTCCCTGGCTCATTGGCTGCCTCTGGTGTTAGTTTACCTGTCGCGTTGCGACCCTGACCGATGTCGCTCTCGTCACGTCGTGACAATTCGAGCCAGCAAGGTCGGGATCAATCATCCCGGGCTGGAACTAGTCGGTGATCACGCGAACGATGCGGCCGTCTCTTCGCTCGGCGCGGAACTCGCGCGTGACGATCTGCCGCGCACTGAAGCCGAGGTCGCGGGCCACGACGACGATCTGTGAGCGCACCAGCTGCAGAAGCTTCGGATGCGACCGGCTCTCGGCGTACTCCTCTTCTTTCCGGCACAGATCCATCAGATCGTGCCACTGTTGCTCAAGCGGCGAGATTTTCATGAATGGGAGCGATCGTAGCTGGACCACGTGCGCAGCGGCAACTCGTAGAGCTTTGCCGGGGCCGATGCGACGCCGGTGGCCGCGAGGTAGCGCGCGAGAATCTCGACGTTCATCATCCATCGCGAGTGGAACGGCGACGCAAACGCCTTGGCGATGGCATCAGTGGCTCGGAAGACCCGCGCACCACACTGCGTGTCGTAGACGGGAACACCGAGGAGAAACGAGGCGACACCCGCGAAGACCCTCTCGGCGTAATGGGGAAGTCGGCGGCGACGAATGTCGCGTCCGAGCATCCTGATTCTGGCGCCCATCACAATATCGACGGCCGGATGCGCATCGAACACCTCGAGAAAGCTCGCCAGCTCGGACAACGGCGTCGACAGGTCGGCGTCCCAGACGCTCACCAGCGCCGGCCCCTGGCCGAATGCGGCCAGCACGCCGCGGCGGCTGGCTTCGGCCAGGCCGGCACGACGCGGCAGCGTCAGCACCGAGATGTGTGTACCGCCGCCTGACGCCATGTCGGCGAGGATCGCGGCTGTCCCATCTCGACTGCCGGCGTCGACGAAGAGCAGCTGGACGTCGCGATTTGCCGCCACGAGCCGCAGAAACGGCTGGGCCTTCAAGCGGCTCCCCTCATTCCGGCACGGGACGACGAGCACGAGGCGGGGCACGAGGGGATCCTATCGAATGTTTGACGACGTGCTAGGCTTTTGAAGCGTTGGCGGTTTCAATGCGATTCCCTACAAGTACGCTGCTTATCGTGGCCGTCAGTCTGGTCGCCTTTCAGGACCCTGCGCCGGGTTTCAGCGACACGTTTCAGCCCGGGCAGGACCATCGCGCCATCCAGTACACCGCGCGCGCCGCGATGGACCCGATTGCGCGGCTCAATCAGCGGATCAGCAATCGTCAGATCCGGTTGGGATTCGAACCCGACTCGGGCTACCTGCGATCGGTCCTTGCCGCGCTCGACGTGCCGATTGAATCGCAGGTGGCGGTCTTTTCAAGGACCAGTCTTCAGGAGCTGCGCATCCGGCCTGAGAACCCGCGCGTCATCTTCTTCAGCGACTCCGCGCTGGTCTCGTGGCCGCGCGGCGGCTTCATCGAGGCGGCGGCCGTCGATCCCGACCAGGGCGCCATCTTCTACACCTTGCAGCAGCAGCCGGGCCTCGTGAACCCGACACTCATCCGGTCCGACACCTCGTGCCTCTCGTGCCACATTTCGAGCGCGACACTCGGCGTCCCGGGGCTGGCCCTGGCGAGCGTCGTTCCCGAGTCCGATGGCCTGGTGTCGACCGCGCCGTTTAGAATCACCGACCATCGGACCCCTTTGTCAGAGCGCTTCGGCGGCTGGTATGTCACCGGGGCGCGGGTGCCGATGCCGCACATGGGGAATCTCGTCGCACCGGATCCGTCCAAGCCGACGCTGGCAGTGACGCGCGAGTCGATCGAGCTGCATTCCCTCAGCACGAAGTTCGATACGCGCGGCTATCCCTCCACGCACAGCGATATCGTCGCGCTGATGGTGCTCGACCACCAGGCGCGGATGACGAATCTCATGACGCGGT
>Ga0111539_10004399_pt1 | contig 18418 bp, 8 predicted proteins | sample RhiMethybrSRZTD1_FD_79667 | JGI IMG/M metagenome (GOLD analysis project Ga0111539, IMG submission 79667) | Populus rhizosphere microbial communities from Tennessee, USA - Rhizosphere MetaG P. TD hybrid SRZTD1 (version 2) (version 2) | ecosystem: Host-associated > Plants > Roots > Rhizosphere >... | reverse complement strand
TCGCCGCCGAGCGGCAGACGACGCTCTCGCGTCAGCGCGCGGTGCACGATCGGCATCTCATCGCGCGCGGACGCAGCGGCGTCATCGGTCCGCTGATGCTCGTCCGCCATCCGGTGCAGTCGTGGCGGAACGCGGCTGAATGGGTCGTCACGCGCCTGGGCTGGCCGCATGTGGACGCCATCGTCGATCGCGCGCGCGAGTCCTCGGCGCCGCTGCGCGCCGCCCCGACGTCGGACCTGCGTACCGATCGTCCTGATCCTGATGCGGCGGTGCGATGGCTCGGTCCCGTGGACGTGGCGGGCATCGTCCGCGAGGGCCTCTTCGCGCACCCGACCTCCACCGTCGAGTGGACGCTCGAAAGCGCTCAGGGTGCGCTCGTCGTTGCGCACTGCGCACTGGCGCCGGGCGCCGCATTGCGCAGCCCGCGCGGCGTCGTGTTCGAGATCGCCGCACGGTCGGACAACTGGAGCGGCCAGGTGAAGCGGCTCCTGCACCCCCGCGTACGCGTGGGCGATCGGCGCTGGCGGCGGCTGGCGCTGGCCCTGCCACGCACGGTCACCGGCCCCGTTGTCGTGCGGCTCACCACGCGGCTGCCGCCTGGCGCGCCGCCGGATTTCGCGTGGGCAATCTGGGGCGAGCCGCGCGTCGCGCGGCGTCGCGAGATGCGCGAAGTGGTGCGGCTCGGCCGCGCCGTGCTGGCGCGCGACGGCGTCGTCACCACCGCGCGGCGGCTGCGCGAGGGCGGCTCGACCGATCCGTTGCTCGAGTACCACCGCTGGATCGAGCAGAACACACGCTCGGCGGCGGATCTCGCCGAACTCCGCACCGAGGTCAGCGCGCTGCCGCTGCAGCCCACCATCAGCGTGATCACGCCGGTGTACAACACCGACCCGCAGTGGCTGCGCGCAGCCATTGAGTCCGTGCGGGCACAAACGTATCCGCACTGGGAGCTGTGCCTGGCCGACGACGCCTCGACGAAAGCCGCGACGGTGGAGCTGCTCGGCGAGTACGCGCGGATCGATCCGCGGATCAAGCTCGTGCGGTTGCAGAAGAACAGCCACATCTCCGCGGCATCCAACGCGGCGCTCGACGTGGCGACGGGCGAGTTCATCGCCTTGCTCGACCACGACGATGACCTGCCGCCGGACGCGCTGGCGGAGGTCGTCAAGCACATCAACGCGCACCCGGACGTCGATTTCATCTACTCGGATGAGGACAAGCGCGACCTCGTCGGGACACGCAAGGAGCCGTACTTCAAACCGGACTGGTCGCCCGATCACTTCATGAACTTCATGTACACGAACCACCTGATGGTGCTGCGGCGCGCCGTGGTGGATCGGGTCGGGCGGTTCAGGCTGGGCTTTGAAGGCGCGCAGGACTTCGACCTGGCGCTGCGCACGATCGCCGTCACCGATCGCATCGGGCACATCCCGAAGGTGCTCTACCACTGGCGGCAGATCCCGGGATCGGCCGCGGCCGAAGCCGTGGCGAAACCCTGGGCGCTCGCCAATGCGCAGCGCGCGCTCGAATCGTACGTGGCACAGATCAAGGTGGACGCGACGGTCGAGCAGGGCGCCGCGCCCGGACTGTTCCGCGTCCGCCGGAAGCTGACGCGATCGCCGCGCGTGACGATCGTGATCACGACCGACGATCGATCGCGCACGATCAACGGCCGCGAGATCGCGCTGTTGCCGAACGTGATCCGCAGCATCCGCCAGAAGACGCAATACACGAACTACGAGATCCTCGTCATCGACAACGGCAACCTCTCGGCCGCGACGATGGATTTCCTGTCAACCGTCACGCACCGGCGCGTGACCTACACGATCGAGGGCAAGTTCAACTTCGCGCACAAGCTCAACTTCTCCGTCCGCCACGCCGGCGACGATCAGCTCGTCATTCTCAACGACGACGTCGAGGTGATTTCGCCGGGCTGGCTGCACGCGCTGCTCGAATACAGCGAAGACCCGGGCGTGGGCGCGGTCGGCGCGAAGCTGTACTTTCCCGACGGCCGCCTGCAGCACGTCGGCGTCGTATTGGGTGTGAACGGCATCGCCGCGCACTCGTTCCACCAGGGGCCGGGAGAGTGGCCCGGCTATTTCGGCTCCACGCTCGGTCCGCGCAACTACTCCGCGGTGACGGGCGCGTGCCTGATGACGCGGCGCGCCGTGTTCGACGAAATGAACGGCTTCAACGAGCAGCTCGCGATCGATTTCAACGACATCGACTACTGCCTGCGCCTGCGGCAGGCGGGCTATCGCGTGGTGTTCACGCCGCACGCGGAGCTGTTCCACCACGAGTCCGGAAGCCATGGCGCGCGCACGTGGAATCCCGCCGAGGCCGAGTACATGCGCACGACGTGGGCCGACGTGCTCGCCGAAGATCCGTACTACAATCGGAACCTGACGCGCGATTTCCCGGACTACCGGTTGAGACTCTCGACCACGCCCTGACTAGCGACCATCGAGGATCTGACGTGCACGCACGATCGACGACGGCCCTCATCCTCCTGACCCTCACAGCGACGCTGGCGGCGGCCCCGCAGAACGACGCGGACCGCGCGAAGGTGATCGATCTGGCCAAGGCCGGCCGGATCGGCGAGGCGATCAGCGCGTACGACAAGCTGACCGGCGACGGCAAGACGCCCGACCGCACGGCACTGGCTGCCATTGCCACCGGCGCGGCGGCCGCCATGGCGGGCAGCGCGAATCTGGATGCGCGCCTCTCCGCGTGCGGCAGCGCCCTCCTGATCGACCAGGCGCAGGCCATGTGCCGGCGCGCGCTCGAGACGATCGCCACCCAGGGCAAGGATTCCGGCGAGCAGGCGCTCGCCGCGTACACGTTGGCGAATGCGGGCCTGCGCGTGGTGCCCGGGTTGATGAGCACCTTCGAGACCAACATGACGCGCGACATGCGTTTGCTAATCGCGCAGACGAAGACGCGACTGCCGCCTGCGGAGCGGCTCTCGCTGCTCAGGCCGCTCCTCGGCGACCGCGAGGTGCCCGTGCAGTACCAGGCCGTGCTCGCACTCGTGAACGTGCCGGGCGACGATGCCGCCGCGGCGATTCGAAATGCCGATCCCGGCGGACCCGTCGGCATGGTCCGATCGGTGGCGCTCGCGCGGCACGGTGATGCCGCCGCCGCAGCCTCACTCGCGGCGTTGATGCCGAGCCTGAATGGCTATCTGAAGATCCAGGCCGGACGCGCACTGGCCGAGAATCTCAACCCGAAAGGCATCGAGATTCTCGAAGAGATGCGGCAGTCACCGGTCGATCTCGATCGCGTGATGGCCGCAGAAGCGCTCGGGCGCATCAACCCTGACGCCGCCTATCGGACGTTGATCGCGAGTTTGAGTGGCGGCAGTGCCGCCGTGAAGCCCGCGGCGCTGCACGCGGCGGGCGTCGTCCGCATGGGCACAGATCCGGCCGTCTATCACCTGCTCGGCGACGCCGACGAGACGATTCGCGCCGCAGCGATCGATGCGGTTGCAGAGACACTCGCGCCACCCTCCCCTGCGCCGGCGCGCGGCCGATTGTGACGCAGCCGATCCGGCGCGCCAGCCTGCTTGCCATCCTGCCGCTGTACCTGACGCTGGCGACCGCGCTCGGATTCGTCGACTACCACGTCCGCCCATATCCGGAGAACGGATTCTCGACCTACGTCCCGAGCGTGTTGAACGGCACCGAGCCCGCGCCCGGCAAGTATCGCCTGCTGGCGCCGCACGCGTACGCCTGGCTCTCGCGCACGACGCAATTGCGTCCGATCGAAGTCTGGGTGCTGTTCCGCTGGCTGTGTCTCGTCGCGGCGCTCGCTGCGGGTCACTGGTACTTCACGACGTGGTTTTCGGACGGCATCGCGGCGGCGGCCAACGCGCTGATGTTCGCGCTGCTGCCGCTCACGTTCACCAACAGCTGGCCCAATCCGGATCAGTTCACCGAGCTGGCCCTGTTCACGCTGGGGTGCGCCTGCATCGCGCGCAGCGCGATCCCGCTGTTCGGCGTGGTGCTGATCCTCAACGCCTTCAATCGCGAGACGTCCGTATTCCTGGTGGTGCTGTTTGCGCTGGCGGAGCCACTGACCCGCCGCCGGCTCATGTGGACGGCGGCGTTTGCCGCGGAGTGGTTGAGCGTGTACGTCGGACTGCGCCTCCGTCTGGGATACGAGGCGTACGACATGTTCCAGCTCTCGAACAACCTCGGCCGTCTGGTGCCGATGGATCGCGTGCGGCCTCCCTACTATCGGATCTACGGGTGGTTCTTCTGGATTCTGTTGTTGCCGCTGTTCTGGTTGAACGCGATGAGCTGGCGAACCGCTCCGCGCTTTGTCCGCGTCGCTGCCGGCATTGTCGCGCCGGCCTTCGTGCTCGTGAGCTTCCTGTTTTCCAGCGTGATCGAATCGCGCATCTTCACGCCGCTCATTCCGCTGCTGATGCCGGGCGTGATGATGGCGTTGGGGGTCGCTGTGGGGTCAGATCTTGCGTTGCAAGGTCCACAACCGACCTTGCAACGCAAGATCTGACCCCAACGACCCCAACTCAGTCGATCCGCCGGTAGATCGCAAAGTCCTCAATGCGGGTGACCGGCTGGTAGCTCGAGAGCAGCGGCGCCATGTCCGGGCGTGCGAACTCCTCCTGCACCGTCCAGCCGAGCTGGCTGTCGCGGTTGTTGTCTTCGCGAATGAGCCACACGGGCCGCGACCGCGCGAGGTCGCTGATGAACGCCTCCACGCGGAAATCAGGCCGATCGAGAATCCGGCCGAGGATCGGTCCGACCCACAGAAAGCGATTCGCCGGCCGCCGGTGCGCTTCGAAGTACACGCCCGGCTGCATGCCGTAGATGAACACGGTTTCGTCCGCCGTGGAGTGCTCGCGCAAGTAGGCCACGAGCTCGGCATTCGCGCGCGCGGAGAATCCGCGGCCGTTTCCGTATCCCCCAAATCGTTCGAGATACGACGGTGTCGCTCCCCTTCGCGCCGACCAGTCAGCCTCGAGCGTCGTCGTGAACCGCTCGAGCACCGGCGTGCGAACAATCACCACGGCGGTGGCCGCCACGAGGAGCGCCGACCAGACCCACACACCAGCACGCGTGGTGAGGCGAGCGAATGACAGGGCGACGAGCAGCGCCAGGACGGGCAAGGTGGCAATGAAATACGTGGTGTAGAGCCGCGAACCACTCGCAGCCACACCGGCGAGTGCGGCGCCCATCCATAAGATCGCGAGCAGCTCCGCGTCGTACCGGCGACGATCGCGAATCGCACGGCCGAGCGCGGCCAGCCCCGCCAGGAACGCGCAGGTCCAGAGCACATCCGTCTTGACGAGCAGCCAGCACGCTTTCAGGAACTGAACGAAGAACCCGGGCCCGCTCACGCCCACCGAGAGATACGCGCGGTTGTACTCGACGACGGCGACCCATGCCGCGTCGAGCGCGCCGCGCGACCACAACCAGACGCCAATCGCAGCCGGCGCGACGAGGACGCCGGCGCCGAAGGCGACCAGCGCGCGCATCCACGACACCGGCGGATCGTCAGCGCGTCGCCGCAGGACGAACCACAACAAGACGGCCGGACCTGCCGCCAGTGCGTTCGGCTTGTAGGTCGCGGCAATGCCGATCGCCAGGCCGGCCAACAACGCCGCGGTTGTCGGCCGCACTCGACCGCGCGCCGCCGCGGCCGCCACCGCCATTGCCGCGGTGACGAAGACGATGATGAAGGTCTCGGGTACGGCGCGCTCGAGAAAACCGCCGAGCGAATAGTGAAGCAACGGCAGACTCCCGATCGCCCAGACGGCTGCCGCGATCGCCGCCGCGCGCCGGCCCGCCAGCAGTCCGGCGGTCAGCGCAAGGAACCCGCCGGTCAGAACGGACGCGGCAAAGTCCATCCAGAACACGACGGCCGTCTTCTGTCCGGCGAGGGCAAACGCCGCCGCATACGTCAGGTGAATCGCCGGCGGCTTCTGGTCCCAGGCGTCGAGGTAGAGCATGTCGCCGCGGAGCAGCGCAGCGGCGGCCGCCGAGAAGATGCCCTGGTCGATGCCGAGCGGCTGCGCCGCGCCGGTGGCGCGAATGGCGAATCCAACGGCCACGGCAACGAATGCGGCGACGACGCCCCACGACGAGAGCGAGCGAGCCGTTGAGGCGTGTGCCGCCGGATCGGGCATCCGCGAGATCGTGAACGAAGGCCCGCTCGCGCACAAGGGGCACGACGCACTTTGATAGCATCGGCAGGCTCAATGGACCGGCCTCCCGCGCCAACATCGAAGACGTACCTCGGCCTGTTCCTCGTCGCGCTCGCCACGTTGATGTACGAGATCCTGCTCACGCGGATCTTCAGCGTCACGATGTGGTACCACTTCGCGTTCGTCGCGATCTCGGTGGCCATGTTCGGCATGACCGCGGGCGCGCTGATCGTGTACCTGCGGCCGGACACGTTCAGGCCAGAGCGCGTGAAGCCGCAGCTGGCCCGGCTCGGCACGGGCCTCGGCGTCGCGATGGTGCTGAGCTTCCTGACGCAGCTCAGCATCCCGTTTCTGGTGCACCCGTCGATCGTCGCCGCCTACGCCATCGCGTTCACGATCGTCGTCATCACCGTCCCCTTCGTGGTGAGCGGGATGTGCGTGGCGCTGGTGCTCACGCGCTTTCCGGAGCGCGTGAGCCGGTTGTACGCCGCGGATCTCGCGGGCGCGGCGATCGGCTGCGTCGCGCTGGTGGGCCTGCTGCGCATCACGGACGCGCCGACGGCGGTGGTCGCGGTGGCCGGCGTGGCCGCGCTTGGCGGACTCGCGTTCGCGCTCGATGCCGGCGGTGGCCGCCGCGCGATCCTCGCTGGTCTCGTGGCCGTGGCGCTCGTCGGTGCGGCGGTCGTGCACACGGGATTCGTCTGGCGCCAGTTTCCGGTGCTGCGGATCCTGTACGTGAAGGGCGCGCTCGAAGCGCGGCCGTACTACGAGAAGTGGAACTCGTACTCGCGCGTGCGCGTGAACGGCAACCCGAACGAGTTCACGGATCCGTATGGATGGGGCCTGAGCACGGCGTGGCCGCGCGAGCGAAAAGTGCGGCAGCTCAAGATGGACATCGACGTCAGCGCCGGCACCGTCATGACCGCGCAGACGGGCAAGGCCGAGGATCTCGAGCACCTGAAGTACGACGTCACGAACGCGGGGTACTACCTGCGTCCGGGACCGTCGGTCGCGGTCATCGGCGTCGGCGGCGGCCGCGACGTGCTCTCGGCCCTGTCGTTCGGCGCGAACGACATTACGGCCATCGAGATCAACGACGACATCATCCGCACGGTGAACGGCCGCTTCGGCGAGTTCACCGGGCATCTCGATCGCGATCCGCGCGTGCACTTCGTCAACGACGAGGCGCGCAGCTTTCTCGCGCGGCAGCAGCAGCGCTACGACGTGATTCAGATCTCGCTCATCGACACGTGGGCCGCGACGGCAGCCGGCGCGTTCGTCATGAGCGAAAACTCGCTCTACACGCGCGAGGCCTGGCACGTGTTTCTGTCGCACCTCACCGACACCGGCGTCCTGAGCGTGTCGCGCTGGTATTTCCAGGAACGGCCGGGCGAGATCTACCGTCTGGTCGCGCTCGCCAGTGCGGCGCTGAAAGATGCCGGCATCGCTGTGCCGCGTGCGCACTTGCTGCTCGTCCGAAACATCCGCGCGGCCGAGGGCGCAGGCCAGCCCGAAGGCGTCGGCACGCTGCTCGTGAGCCGCTCGCCCTGGCGCGCTGAAGACGTCGCGAAGCTGCGCGAGCTGGCCGGGCCTCTGCGCTTCGAGGTGACGCTCGACCCGGCGTCCACGTCGGATCCCGAGCTGGCGACGCTGACGGGCGGCGGGGATCTCGAGGCCGCCACCGCCGGTTTTCCGATCAACATCTCGCCGCCCACCGACGACAGCCCGTTCTTCTTTCAGATGTTCCGGCTGCGCGACTTGCCCGACATCGCGCTGCTGCGCGCCGGCAAGAACAGCTACAACATGCAGGCCGTGTTCGTGCTCGGCGTGCTGATGATCACGGTCTGCCTGCTCGCCGCCGCGTGTCTTGCGCTCCCCGCATTTTTCTCGCGCACCCGGCCGGACCTGGGCGGCACGGGCGCGCTCGTCACCTACTTCGCGGCGATCGGCTTCGGATTCATGCTGATCGAAACGTCACAGATGCAGCGGCTGATCATCGTGCTCGGCCACCCGGCGTACGGCCTGACGGTGGTGCTGTTTGCGCTGCTGCTCTCGAGCGGCCTCGGCAGCTTTCTCACGTCGTCCGTCATGCCGGGTGACTTGCAGCGCAGCGGTCGAAAGCGCCTGGCGGCGCTCGTCGTCATTCTGGTGGCGTTCGGAGTGGCCACGCCGTGGGCCGCGCGCCACTTCGAGGGCGCGACCACGCCGGCGCGCATCGGCGCCGCCGTCGCAATCCTCTTCGTGCCGGGCCTGTTCATGGGCATGGCGTTTCCGCTCGGCATGAAGCTCGCGAGTGGACGCGATCGGCTGACGCCGTGGCTCTGGGGCGTGAACGGCGCGACCTCGGTGGCCGCATCGGTCCTCGCCGTCGGCCTCGCGCTCACGTTTTCCATTTCCGCCGCCTTCTGGGTTGGCGCCGCGTGCTACGTGATCGCGCTCGTCGCGTTCGCGCGCGAAGCGCACGCCATTCGACTGGAGCATTGATGCGAGATCGCTGGCTGGGCGTGGGACTGTTCTTCCTCACGCTCTCGACGTTGCTGCTGGAAACCCTCGACGCGCGGCTGCTCTCCGTGCTCACGTGGTACCACCTGTCGTTCTTCGCCGTCTCGCTCGCCATGCTGGGCATGGCGGGCGGCGCCGTGTACGTCTTCCTGCATCCCGATCGCTTCTCGCCCGACCGCGCACCGGCGAGCCTGGCGCGGATGACGTTCGCCTTCGCGTGCACGATTCCGATCTCGCACCTGATGTCGCTGGCGACGCCGTTCCTGCCGCTGAACGACATCAGCACGATGGAAATCGTCTCAATCGCCGCCTCAACGCTGATCCTGGCGGTTCCGTTCGCGCTGTCCGGCGTCGCCGTCACGGCCGCCCTCACTCGCTGCGGCGGCCGCATCGGCCTGCTCTACGCGTTCGACCTCGTCGGCGCCGCGATCGGCTGCGCGCTGGTCGTGCCGATCCTCGAGAAGTCGAACATCAGCTCTGCCGTGTTTCTCGCCGGCGCGGGCGCAGCCGTCGCCGCGTACGCGTTCGCGAAGTTCGCCGGCATCGGCGGGCGACTCAAGTCGTCCGTGCTCGCCGTCGCGCTCATCTCCGTGGCCCTGTACAACACGGGCACGAGCGAGTCGCTGCAGGTGATCTATCCGAAGAACAGGAACATGTGGCTCACCAATGCCGGCAACGCGGAGACGCACTGGAACAGCCACTCGTACGTGCTGCTCCAGCGGCCCGGCACTGACACCGCGTTCCTGTGGGGCCCGGGCAAGGGCGGCGAGCGATTCCGCACGACGATGGAGTGGATGGCCATCGACGGCGAGGCGGGCACGCCGATCACGCAGTGGGACGGCAACCCTGATTCGCTCGAGTGGGTGAGCTACGACGTGACCACCCTCCCGTACTGGATCCGGCACGGCAACATCGGCGTGATCGGCGTCGGCGGCGGACGCGATCTGCTGGCCGCCCTGTGGGGCCGCAACCCGTCGATCACCGGAATCGACGTGAATCGGATCATGGTCAGTTTCCTGGAAGGCTCGCAGCGTCAGTTCGCGAACATCGCGAATCAGCCTCAGGTGAAGCTGGTCCACGACGACGGCCGCGCGTACATCACGAGGAGTGACAAGAACTACGACATCATCCAGATGTCGCTCGTGGACACCTGGGCATCCACGGGCGCAGGCGCGTTCACGCTCTCTGAGAACGGGCTTTACACCCTCGACGCCTGGCGCGTGTTCCTCGGCAAGCTCACGCCGACGGGCGTGCTCAGCGTCTCGCGGTGGTTCGATCCGAACAACGTGTCGGAGACCAGCCGTCTGCTCGCGCTCGGCGTCGCCGCATTGATCGATCGCGGCGTGGCCAAACCCGCCGATCAGATTCTGCTCGTCGTCCGCGGACGCGTGGCAACGCTGATGGTCTCGCCGTCGCCGTTCACAACGGCCGATCGCGAGACGCTCTCGAAGGTGATCGCCGACAAGGAGTTCCAGGTGCTCTCGTCGCCCTGGGAGGGCGGCGGGCAGGGGCAACGCCTGCTCGACCGGATTTCGCACGCGACCACGAACGCGGAGCTGGCCGCCGCAACTTACGATCGCTGGTTCGACTACTCGCCGCCCACCGACCGCCGCCCGTACTACTTCAACATGCTCAAGCCGCAGGCCTTCTTCGGCAGCGCGAAAGTGCCGAAGGGAGGCACGATGTGGGGCAACCTGCGCGCGACGCTGACACTGCTCGTGCTCCTCGGCGTTGCCACGGTACTCGTCGCGCTCCTCATCGTCTGGCCGCTCATTCGCGCGGGCCGGCCGCCCATGCCGGCTGGGCGCTTCGCGCTGACCATGTCGTACTTCGGCCTGATCGGATTCGCGTACATGCTGATCCAGATCGCGCTCTTGCAGCGATTCTCCGTGTACCTCGGCCACCCTACGTACACGCTGGCGATCGTGCTGTTTTCGATGCTGCTGTTCACGGGCGCGGGCAGCTTGGTCTCGGAACGAGTTTCTATCCAGGGCCGTGCCTTCCGGCTCGTGCCCCTCGTCATCGCGGCTGTGCTCGTCGCCATCGCGCTGGTGTTGCCGCTTGTCCTCTCCCGGACCGTCACCGCCGGCCTGGCCGCTCGAACCGGGATTGTCCTGCTCACGGCCGCCCCTCTCTCGATGCTGCTCGGGATGTGCTTTCCGTTCGGCGTCCGCTTGATCTCGATCAACCCATCGCTCGTCGCCTGGGCCTGGGGCGTCAATGGCGCGATGGGGGTCCTGGCGTCGATCCTGGCGGTGGCGCTGTCGATTTGGGTCCAGATCGACGCCAATTTCTGGGTCGCCTCGGGTCTTTACCTGGCCCTCAGCGCGCCGCTCGCCGCCATGGTTCAGGCCTTCCGCGGGTCGCAGAGCTGAGGTTTCGCTGGAAATCCGCCGGGCTCCGGCTAAAATAGCCGAGCTTCGCTCAAGCCGGGGTAACGTCGGCTGCGGTCAGGCCGATAGATCACTTGCCGTCTACCGAGGAAGGTTGAATGAAATCGTTGCCTCGTGTGTTCACGCGCCCGCTGGGCCTCGCTCTTCTCGCGCTCTGGTTCGCCTCTCCGCTCCAAGCACAAATCGTCAGCCTGGGCACGGCTCCGCCGACACCGGCCACCGTGTACAGCGCTGTGGCGTACGACGAAAAACACGACGTCTACCTCCAGGTGTACGAACTTGGCAATGACGTCTACGGCCGGTTCCTTAACGCTGCCGGAACCCCGCTCGGTGCCCCGTTCAGCGCCACGGGTAATCACCGCCTGACGTTCGCCGGCAAGCCCCGGGTCGCCTACTCGCATGACGACGCGACCACGGACGAGTTCCTGCTCATCTACGTCAGCGACGCGAACCAGCCCGGCAAGTCGAATACCTTCACGCAGCGAATCCGCTTCACCGGCGCTCCCCCGACCGGCGGCGCGTTGATCGGATCGTGGATCAATGTGTCGGCGAACTCAGCGAACCCGGGCATCGAGCAGGGCGCAGAGGACGTCGTCTACAACCCGATCACCCATCAGTTTTGGACTTCGTACTACGAAGTGGCCGGGCCCAACCGCGACATTCTCATTTCGCGTATTGCGAACGGGGCGCCGGTAGCGCCGCTGCTCAACTCGACGCCCGGACCCGGTTCGTGGCAGGGCGGCTCGAAGCTCGCCGTGGACTGGCAGCTCAACCGGGTGTTTGTCGTGTACTTCGGCGAAAGTCCCATCGCGCCAGGTGTGCTCGGCATCTACGGCTCGCTTCTCGACGGCGCCTCGGGAGCGCTGTTGAACAACGCGATCGCCGTCCAGCCCGGTTACAACCTTGAACCGGCCGTGGCATATCTGCCCGAGGCCGGTGGCTTTCTGTGCGCTTGGACAGGATTCAACGCCACTCGCGATGTCATGGGTCGCCTCATCCCGTCTAACTTCACGGGTACGGCCAATCCCTCGTATGCCCTGATGGCGACGCCCAACATCGGCGAGGGATACCCTGCCCTCGACTACGACTCGATCTCGCGGCTCGTGAGCGTTTTTGCGATGCGGGATCCGAAGTTCATTGGCGGAGCGGTGTTAAACGCCGCCGGCACGCCGATCACAGCGCCGTTCAACATTTCGTCGGTGAACCCGGCAAGCGGATCGTACTACCCGTCAGTGGCCGTGGCCGAAACCGGTATTCTGGGCGGTAGCTATACCACTGACTACACCACCGCCTGGCTCGAGCGGTTTCAACTGACGCCAGCGCCGTCGCCCGGCCCGCATTGCTGCGGTGGCGGCGGCCCGCCGCTCGGCGTGCACGTTCAGATCGACACGCCCGGAGCGTCGCAGACGATCACGCCGCCCTTCGCCATCGGCGGCTGGGCGGTGGACACGCGCCAGGGTTCAGGACCCGGCATCGACGTGATGCACATCTGGGCCGTGCCGCAGGGCCCGGGCGCACCGATCTTCGTCGGCGTGGCGCCCACTGGCACCGCGCGGCCTGATGTCGGCGCCGTCTACGGTGGCAACTTCACGAATTCCGGCTACGGCGTGACGCTCTCGAACATTCCGCCGGGCACCTACACCCTCGTCTTCTACCCGCACAGCACCTACACTGGCCAGTTCGAATTCGACAAGGCCGTCACGACGAACGTCAACATCGTCGGCGGCGCGCTGACGGCGATCGACACGCCGGGCTGGGGCCAGACGGTCGGCGGCAACGGCGTCGGGCTCATCGTCGCGGGCTGGGCCATCGATCTACTCAACCCGAACGGCACGGGCGTGGACGCCGTGCACGTGTGGGCGATCAACGCCACCACGGGCACGCCGACGTTCCTTGGCTCTGCCGTCATGGGCCTGCAGCGCACGGACATCAAGAACATCTACGGCGCGCCCTACGAGTTCTCGGGCTACGGCCTGCAGAACACGGTCGGCCTCGCACCGGGCACCTACTACATTGCGGTGTTCTCGCACTCGGTCGGGGCGCCGCAGTTCAACGTCGCCAGGATTGTCGGGATAAATATCCAATAGGGACAAGCAAAGTTAGAAGTTCGAAGCCAGAAGCCAGAAGGCAAGCCAGAAGCCAGAAGTTTTGACCAGACTTCTGGCTTTTGTCTTCTAACTTCTAACTTTCCGTCCGCGTCTCACCCACTCACGCACTCGCCAGAACCAGCTTCGCTGCATGTGCGCGATGGTGTCGTCGCGCGCGCCGAGCATGACCCTCAGCTCGGTATTGGCGGCCGTCAACGCGGCGACGGAGTGTTCGGCCGCGGCGATGGCGGCGCGCGCCTCGTCGGCCTGCCGCTCGCTCGCGGCCCACTGCGCCTGCACCTCGATCGAGTAGGCCCGCGCCTCGTTGGCCTTGCGTACGAGATCCCAGTGCTGCCGCTCGTAGGCGCGAACCACGCGCGCCATGGGATCGCCCGTGCGGCGGAATCGCACCACCCACGGCGCGAGGAATCCGCCGTCGAACTCCAGATCGCGCACGAGCCCGTACCTCGCGAAGATCTCCGCCCAGTACTCCGCCGGCTGCACGTTCACGTGCGTCGGCTCGCGGTTGTCGTGCGGCGACGACGAGAAGAGCACGTCGTCGGTGTGCGCGCAGAAGTTGGCGATGGCGATTTCGCCGTCGGCGGCGTTCATGTGCTCGAGCACCTCGATGCACACGATCAGGTCGTAGCGGCGAGCGAGCGGCGCGGTCACCGAGGCGCACCGGCAGAACGGCTGCAGTGGTGCGGGCACCTGCGAGATGGCGTGCACCGAGAGGTCGATGCCCTCGGCGTCCACGCCGCGCGCGCGCAGCGTCTCGACGAGCAAGCCGATCGCGCAGCCGGCGTCGAGCACGCTTGCCGGCTGGAAGCGCGCGATGATGTGCGCCGCGAGTGCGTCGAAGCGCGCGAGCCACTCGGGCGTCCGCGCGTACGGCTCGCCGCAGCAATGGCGGTAGTAGAACTCGTCGAAGTCTGCGCCCGTGATCTGCGGCGCCTGGCCGGGCAGGGTTCGAGGGGTCACTGCCACAAGCATGCCTGCCGGCAGTCCCGACATCAACGGAGAAATCCCGCAGCCCGCTACTTGACCGTCCGGCCTGTGTCCTTCGTCACGTTCTCCGGTGACACCGTGACGTCCACGACTACGCGCTCGCTGCCGAACACGAACGCCAGCCGATACGTGCCGAGGTACCCGAGTGGCGGCGCCCACGCGAACACGCCCGTCTTGCGATCGAGACTCGAGCCCACCGGCAGATCGCGCAGCTCGCCGTTCGCGACAAGATAGCCGCCGTCAACGGCGCTCGCGAAGCCCAGCTCGACGCGATCTATCGGCGCCACGGTCACCGTGCGCACGAAGTCACGGCTGCGATCGATCTCTTTCATCACCGTGCGCGGATCGAAGCCCGTACGCATCGAGACGGGCCGTTTGGAAATCCGCAGGCCATCGAGCGTCGCGGCGCGCCCGCGCGACTGCGCCGGTTGTGCGAGCAGCGCCTCGAGTTCGGCGTCACTCACCGGCCGCGCGCCACCGGTGTTCAGCACGGTGAAGTTGCGGCTGCCGATCCCCTCGATGCGCCCGTTGCTGTCGGTGGCGCTCCACGCGATCGAGTGCAGTCCGTTGGCGAGCAGCGTTGTGTCGAGCGCCCACGACCCCTGCGGTCCGCGGCCCGCATCGAGATTGCGGAACTTCGTCGGATTCGACACGCGCGCCGTGAGCGGCGCCTGCGGCGTCGCGTTCCCGAAGATGCTCGCGACGTCGTCGTTGCAGTACACGCCGCCCGGCGGTGGGTTGCCGACGTTGCCGCGACACTGGTTGTAGGTCACGTTCGCGACCGGTGCGCCGTCGAGATAGACGAACAGTGTCGAGCCGTTCACCGGCATCAGGATGTCGCTGCCATCGGCGATCGTATTCAGATCCGGCGTGAGCACCCAACCGAAGTTGCCGATCACGCTGCTCACCGTGCCACCCTGCGTCGGCGTGTCGATCGCGCCGAAGGGTTTGGCAATTGCGTCGTTGTCCATTGTGATGGGCGTAGGACTGTAATCGGCGCCCCAGGCGCGGCCGAGCACCGTGACGTTGCCCTCGAAGTCCGTCGCAATCGCATAGAGCGTCAAGGGGCCCTGACCGCCGTACGGCGCGAACGGCCCGCCCGCCGTACGCGGCAGCATTGTGGTCAGGAGCAGATAGCCCCAACCGGCTCTGTAATTCATCGGATAGTTCGGGAACACCGGCTCGAGATCCGGCCGGGCGCCCGCGACGAACGCAGCATCGCCGATGAAGACGAGCCCTGTGGATGGGGATCCCGGCACGAGACCGAAGATGCAGTTGCTCACCGGTTCCTGGGGCGCGAGGCAGTTGCGCCAGATCTTCACGGACGAGACGCCGACGTTGTCGAGCGCCCACCCGCTGATGCCGATGGCGCCCTGAATACCCGATGCGTTCACTGCCGGCGCATCAACCTGACCCACTGGCCCTGTGGGCGTCTCCCCCGTCCACGCCACGTCGAGCGACACGTTGATCACGATCGGAGAATTGGCGGCCGATGGCGCCGTGAGCGTGGCGCTGCCCGCAAGCGTACGGCTGGCGCCGATGACGTTGTCCGGGTTGACGATGCCGACATGGAACGAGCCTGCGCCGCTGCCGGACCCACTCGTAATTTGCAGCCACGGCGTGGACGTGGATGCCGTCCAGTCGCTGCCGTTCGACGAGAACGACACCGTGATGTCCTGCGGCGGCGGCACCGCTGCGAGCGGGCCCGCGGCGCCGTCCTTCATGACGCCGAAGTGCAGGGTCGTCGGATTCACCGCGATCACACCCGACGGCAGGTCACCCCTGCGGATCGTGTTGTTCCCGGTATCGGCAATGAAGAAACTCAGCGAGGCGTCGATCGCCATTCCCTGCGGCCCGCGGAACTGGACGACGGACGCCGGACCATCGTTGGCCCCAGTTCCGCTGGGACTGTTTCTGCCCGCGATAGAGGACGTGAGCCCCACCGGCGTGATCTTGCGGATCACGCCGGCAGCGAAGACATAGGCGTTGCCGTCCAGGTCCGTGGTGAGCGCCTGGGGCAAAAAGAATCGGGCGGACGATCCCAGTCCGTCCGCGTCGCCCGCCTGACCGGGCGCTCCGGCGACGGTGCTCACCGTGCCGTCCTGCGTGATGCGCCGAATCGTGTGATTGTCCGAGTCCACGACCCAGATGTTGTTCGACGGGTCGGCCGCGACATCCACAGGAGTGTGGAATCGCGCGATGGCGCCATTCCCGTCGGCTGTTCCGAACGACCCGGCAAGACCGGCAAACGTCGTCACGACGTTCAACGGCGTGATCTTGCGGATGGTGTGGAAGAAGGTATCCGCGACGAACACGTTTCCGAAGGCATCGACCGTGATGCCGCGAATCGATCCGAACTGTGCCGCCGTCCCCGTGCCATCGACGTTCCCGAACGCGCCCGATCCGGCAAGCGTAGTCACGATACCGCCCGGCGTGATCTTCCGGACACGGCTGCTGTCGGTCACGTACAGATTGCCGTCATGGTCGGCGGCCACCCCGATGGGCATCGTGAATCGCGCCGATGAACCGGTACCGTCTACAGTGCCTGGCACCTCCGCAAGGCCAGCGAAGGTGCTGACCGACCCCCCCGCGATCTTCCGGATGGTGCGATTGAAAGAGTCGGCGACGTAGACATTGCCGTTCGCATCGACGGCGATGCCGCGTGGCGTCTGGAACCGGGCGAGGTTTCCCGGTCCATCCGCGCTCCCGATGTTCGGACGGCCGGCCAGCGTCGTCACGACGCCGGCCTGCGTGACCTGGCGAATGGTGTCGTTCGTCGTGTCCGAGACATACACCGTGCCCGACGAACTCGCACCGACGCCCCACGGGCTGTTGAACCGCGCCGCCGGTCCCGTGCCGTCGGTCGAGCCTCGACTCAAGGCGAGACCAGCCAGCGTCGTCACGACCGCACCGGGCGTGATCTTGCGGATCGTGTTGTTGACCTCATCGGCAACGTACAGATTCGTCCCGTCGGTCGTGATGCCCCTTGGATTGCGGAACCGCGCCGCCAGCCCTGTCGCGTCATCGCTGCCAGTGAAAGTGTCGGTTCCGGCAAACGTCGACACGTCGAGCGCGGGTGTGATCTTGCGAATGGTGCTGCTGGTGCGGTCCGTGACGAAGATGTTGTCCTGGGCGTCGATGGCCACGCCGAACGGGGATCGAAACCGCGCAATCGCACCAGCGCCGTCTACGTAGGTGGATGCCCCCACCGCGCCGGCGATGGTCGTCACGACGCCGGCAGGCGTGACCTTGCGAATCGTGAAGTTGGACGTGTCGGCGACGATGATATTGCCCGCGCTGTCGACGTCGAGGCCCCAGGGCTGGTTGAAGCGCGCGGCAATACCCGTCGCATCGATGGATCCCGGCGTGTTGGACACTCCGGCAAGCGTCGTCACGACGCCGGCGGGCGTGATGGCACGGAGCGCGTGCCAATCGATCACATAGACCATGTCCCCGGGGCCGATCGCCACGGCCGACGGAAAGAAGAAGCGGGCGGCGGTGCCTGTACCGTCCGTGCTGCCCGACTGCTTGGCCAGACCTGCGAACGTGCTGACGGCGCCGCCGGGCGTGATCTTCCGAATCGTCGCGTTGCCCCAATCCGCCACGAAGATGTTGCCAGCGCTATCGACCGCGGCGCCCATCGGCACCTCGAAACGCGCCGCGCTGCCGCTGCCGTCATTGCTGCCGATGCTCGACACGCCGGCAATCGTCGTGAAGACGTACTCGCTGTTCAGATTCTGGGCGGCGGGCGCAGGCGCCAGCGCGGATGCATGCGCCACGAACGGGCGCGCATCGCCAAGCGCAACACTGGCCAACGCGGCCGTGGCAGACGCCAACACACGCTTCAGCAACACGACGCCCCCTGGGGAGTCAGCGCCCCGTGTTCGAGAGACGGACGGCGCCGAGCGTTTTCCGTCCGCCTGGCGTCGCGCCGATACTACCTGATGCCGCGCCCGGCGTTCTTGATTGGCGCGGTGTCCTCGTACGCCACCGTCACGTCAACCTGCACGCGCTCACCGTTGACGACGAACACGAGCCGATACGTGCCCAGGTACCCGAGCGGCGGCGTCCACGCGAAGACGCCGGTCTTGCGATCGAGCGACGAGCCGACGGGCAGGTCGCGGAGTTCGCCGTTGGCGACGAGATAACCGCCATCGACCCCGCCCGCGAAGCCCAGCTCCAGTCGGCCCATTGGCGCCACCGTCACCGTGCGCACGAAGTCACGGCCGCGATCGATCTCTTTCATCACCGTGCGC
>Ga0111539_10004396_pt1 | contig 18431 bp, 13 predicted proteins | sample RhiMethybrSRZTD1_FD_79667 | JGI IMG/M metagenome (GOLD analysis project Ga0111539, IMG submission 79667) | Populus rhizosphere microbial communities from Tennessee, USA - Rhizosphere MetaG P. TD hybrid SRZTD1 (version 2) (version 2) | ecosystem: Host-associated > Plants > Roots > Rhizosphere >... | reverse complement strand
CATTTCTTCGCGGCTTTCGCGCCTTCGCGGTTCAACCGCTGAGAGACGGGCGTTCGAGCGATCGCCGACGCTTTGGCGAATATGGCGGCTTTGGCGGTTCGATCAGATGTGACGAATCGTGAGCGGTCTGCCCTAGCGCCGCGGGCGCTCGAGGCCGCCGACGCCGTCGGCCAGCATGAGGTCCTGCAGCTGCTCGCGGAACGACACCACCAGGTACGCCCCGTCGGGGGTGACGCCCATCGACTCGGCGTCGAGGTCGGGCGCCAGCCAGGCGACCCGCCGCGGCGGTCCGGCCGGCGGCGCGCCGGGGGTGAAGGCCTGGGTGTAGACGCCGGAGCTGGCGCCCTCGCGCATCACGTAGACCAGGCCGCGCCCGTCGGGTAGCCAGCGCGAGCGGCCCTGGTCGACGCCGCCGCCGGTGTTCCAGGCGGGGAGCGGGATCGCGAACACCGGGGCCCCGTCGCGCAGGCGCGCGACGCGCAGCGCCGCCCGCTCGGTCCCCTCGTCGGCCACGTAGGCCACGTGCAGCCCATCGGGCGACACCTCGGGCTCGATGGCGTTGCCCGCCACCAGCAGGGCGGCGCCGCTGCCGTCCGGCCGGATCTTCATGATGCCGCGCGAGGTCGGGTTGGCCGAGGCGTAGACGATCCACGCTCCGTCGGGAGTCGGCACCGGGTTCTCGGCGTCGACCCCGTCGCGCGTCACCTGCCGCAGCCCGCTGCCGTCGGGCGCTGCCAGCCAGATCTCGAAGGCGCCGCTGCGGTTCGAGCTCCACAAGAGGCGCCCGTCCGGCATGAACGCCGGGTCGGAGTCCTGCGCGACGTCGTCGGTCAACCGGGTGATCGCGCCGCTGGCGCGCGACAGCGCCCAGATGTCGAGGTTGCCGCTCCGGTTGCTCGAGAAGGCGACCCGATCGCCGTTGCGGGAGACGATCGGCTGCCGGTCGGCGGCGTTACCGCGGGTGAGCCAGCGCCCGGCCGCGTCCCCCTTGTCGGGCGCCAGCGGCACCTCGCGCAGGTTCTGGTGCATCGCGCGGGTCTCGAGCACCAGCCTGCCGGAGGCGAGGACGTCGAGGGCGACGATGTTGACCGGGCTCGACAGGAGGGGCCGGGTGCGTCCGCTGGCGAGATTCCACAGGACGACGCGCGAGCTGGTGCCGGTCTGCTGGCCGACCACCGACTCCGGCTCGGCGCACACGACCTCGTCCGGTCCGCTCCAGGCGAGGCCTCCGCGCCAGACCCCGGCGGCGCTCGGCGGCTCGACCTGGCGCACCCGGCCGGTCTCGGCGTCGATGAGCGCCACGATGGTGGGCTCGCCCAGCTGCAGCGTGCTCTGGGTCGCCGCCAGCCAGCGGCCGTCGGGCGACCAGCGCGGGCAGACGAACGCCCCTGCCGGGTAGGCCTGGGCGTCGAGCCGCGCCAGCTCGCGCACGTCGCTGCCGTCGGGCGCGGCGGTCGCGACGATCGAGGTGATGCCCGCCCCTTCCGCCCTCTGGCGGACGAACGCGATGCGCCGGCCGTCGGGCGAGAAATCGCCGTACAGGGCGTCCTCGACCACCTTGCGCTCCTCGCCGCCGACCAGGGCGACCCGGTAGAGCGAGACCCGGGTGCCTTCGCTGCGGGCGAACAGGATCGACGAGCCGTCGGGGGCGAAGCGCGGGAAGTCGTCGTCGCCGCCGGTGAGCGGCGCCTCGCTGCCGGTCGCCACCTGCTTGAGCCAGATGCGCCGGCGGCCGTCTCGGCGGGCGGAGAAGGCGATGGTGTTGCCGTCCGGCGCGGCCGCCGGAGAGCCGTCGCGTCCGGTGTGAGTCAGGTAGCGGACGGCGGGCACGGTGGTGACGGCGGCCGCCTCGCGCGGCGCCGGCGCGGCCACACGCTCGCGCCGCGCCAACCACCAGGTGAGGCCGACCGCGCCCGCCAGCACGGCGGCGGCCAGGAGCGGGCGCCACCAGCGCGCTGCCGCGTGGCGGACCGGCAGGCGGCCGGCGCCCTGGGTCAGCTCCGACAGCCGGCCGAGCGCCAGCTCGAGGTCGCGCGCCAGATCGCGGGTCGAGGCGTAGCGGTCGTCCGGCTCCTTGGCGAGGCAGCGCTCGACCACCCAGGCGATCGCGCGCGGCACCCGCAGGTTGGTCTCGCCGAGCGGGGCCGGCTCGTCCTCGAGCACCGCAGCCATGGTCGCGGCCGCGCTCGCCCGCTGGAACGGCGCCCGCCCGGTCAGGAGCTCGTAGAGCACGCAGCCGAGCGAGAACTGATCCGAGCGGATGTCGACCGCCCCGGCGCGCACCTGCTCCGGCGACATGTAGCCGACCGTGCCGATGACCAGACCGGGCGTGGTGGCCGCGTCGTCGCCGCCCGGCCCGGTGGCCGCCAGCTTGGCGACGCCGAAGTCGAGAATCTTGATCTGGCCCTGCGAGGTGACGAACAGGTTGGCCGGCTTGAGGTCGCGGTGGATGATGCCCCGCTCGTGGGCCGCCACCAGTCCGCTCGCGATCTGCTGGGCGCACTCGAGGGCGCGGCGCAGCGCCAGCGGGCCGCGGGTCAGCCGCTCGGCCAGGGTCTCCCCCTCGAGCAGCTCGGTCACGATGTAGGGGACCCCGTCGTGCCAGCCGGTGTCGTAGACCGCCACGATGTTGGGGTGGTTGAGGGCGGAGGCGGCGCGCGCCTCCTGCTCGAAGCGGCGCACCCGCGCGGCGTCGGCGGCGACCGCGGCCGGCAGCACCTTGATGGCGACGTCGCGCTCGAGGCGGGTGTCTCGCGCCCGGTAGACCTCGCCCATGGCACCGGCGCCGATGGCCTCGGCGATCTCGTACGGCCCGAGCCGCGCACCGCGCGCGAGGGGGGCGGCGCTCGCCGCGGCGCTGGCGGCGCTGTCGGCGAGGACCGGGACCTCGAGAAACTCCCCCGCCTCTCCGTGGGCGGCGAGCAGCGACTCGATCTCGCGCCGGAGATCGTCCTCGGAGCCGCCGGCGGGACATGCCTGGTCGAGGTAGGCCGCCCGCGCCTCCGGTTCGCGGTCGAGCGCGCCGTCGAACAGCTCCTTGATCCGGGCCCAGCGCTCGGGCGTCATGGCTCCTTGAGGTGGCGGTAGAGCCAGGCGCGCGCCAGGTTCCACTCGCGCTTGACCGTGGTGGGCGAGATGCCGAGCACCTCGGCGGTCTCCTCGGCGGTCAGCCCGACGAAGTAGCGCAGCTCGACCAGGCGGGCCTGGCGCGCGTCGAGCGCGGCGAGCGCGGTGAGGGCGCGATCCAGCCCGAGCAGCTCGACCGGTCGGGGCGACACCGACGGGCTGGCGTCGTCGATCGCGATGAACAGATCCGGCTGCGGGCGCTTGGCCGCGGCGCGGGCGCGTGCGTGATCGACCAGCACGCGGCGCATCATGCTGGCGGCCAGGGCGAGGAAGTGGCCGCGGTTGGCGTAGTTCGCCTCCTGGCCGACCAGCCTCATGTACGCCTCGTGGACCAGCGCGGTCGCCGGCAGCGTGTGGTCCCGGCGCTCGCGGCGCAGGTAGGACGCCGCCTGCCGCCGGAGCTCGCGGTACACAAGCGGCAGGAGCTGATCGCGGGCCTCGGGATCGCCGTCGTTCCAGGCCCGAAGGAGCCTGGTGACGGCTCCCGGCGGCGCATCCATCGCGGCAGCGTATCACGCTGGCTGATGGCAGGCGGCCCCATCAGTCGGCGCCGGCCGCGAGGTTCTGCGCGACCTCGAGCTCGTCGAGCGCGCGGCAGTAGATCGCGACCAGGTGGTAGGTGCCGCGCCAGGCATCGGACCCGTCGGCATCGGAGGCGAGGGTGATGACCTCGTCCGCCTGGTCCCAGGCCAGCGCTCCCTCCACCAGGTTGCTGCCGCGCAGCGCGCCGTCGACGTAGAGCCGCCGCCAGCCGTCGGACGAGCGCGCCATCACCAGGTGGCTGAGCCGATTCGTGACGTCTCCCGGCGGGGTGTCGACCACCGGGTGTCCGTTGGCGATCGACCGGTCGGTCTGGACGCCGGCCATCCAGGCGAGCTTGCCCTGCGACAGCGACAGGTTGATGGCACCCGGCTGGATGACGCCGACCAGCCTGCCCTCTCGCGTGTCGGCCTCGGCCTCGACCCAGGCCTCGACCGTGACCTCGCCGGCGCTGCCGCAGGCCGACAGCTTGCCGCCCGCGTTGCCGGACGCGATGGCCGCCGCGCCCCCGACGGTGAGCGTGCCGGCGCCCCAGGTCACCGCCGCCGGGTTGCCGATGGTCAGGTGGAGACCGTTGCCGCTGCCGTCGGCGATGGTCGCCCCGCTGGCGTCGTCGAACCGGTAGAGCGCAATCAGGTCGCTGTCCACCCGCGCGCCGGCGGGGAGGAGGCAGGCGCCGGCCGAGCAGGTGCCCTGCACGCCGCAGGCGGTGTCGCCGCCGGTCTGGCAGCCGCCGCAGCACATGCCGGGCCCGTCGCACGGCTCGTCCTCGATGAGGAGGTCGCCGCACACCGGCGGCGCCGCGGCCGAGTCGTAGCTCATCGACGCCCGGATCTCCTCCGGCGTGCGCACCGAGCTCGACACCTTGACCTCGTCGATCGCCCCGGTGAAGGAGTAGTTGCCGTTGTTGCGCGAGCCGATCGCGAAGCGAGCTGTGCGCTGGCACCCGCCGGCCAGCGGCGCGCTGCCGGCCTCCTCGCCGTCGAGGTAGAAGCGGGCCTCGCCCTCGTCCCACACCGCGGCGACGTGCGTCCAGGTGGTGACCGGGACCGTCCGCTCCGACGCCGCGGTGACCACGCCGTCGGTGTCGCAGTCGGGCGCGATCAGGAGCTCGAGCCGGTCGTCGGGCGCGATCTCCAGGCTGATCTCGGTGTCGGGCTTCTCCTCGGCGGCGTCGAAGTCGCTCAGCAGCGCCTGGCGCTCACCGCCGCGGTTGCGGAACAGCCACATCTCGATGGTGAGGCGGCCGGGCGAGAAGAAGTCGCCGGTGTCCGGAATGTCGAGGGGCGAGCCGTTCAGAGACAGCCCCTGCCCGTACCGGCCGGCCCCCAGGGTCAGGCTGCGGTCGCTGCCGTCGTGGCGATGGCCGGAGCGATCGTGCGCGACGTCGGTCACCGCGTAGTCGTCGAAGGTGTAGGTGACGACGTCGCCGAAGAGCGGGGAGGTCTCGCCGGCGTCGCCCGGCCCTCCGTCGAGCGGCTGCGACCTGCAGACCCCGCCCATGCAGGTGAAGCCAGCCGGGCAGATCGGCTGATCATCGCACCGGTAGCTGGTGCCGCCGTAGTCGGCGTCGAACCGGCAGGCGCTCGCCACGAGCGCCGCGATCACGAGCCGGCGCACCACCGATCCAGCGTACCATCGATCGATGCGCCTCCTGAGGCTGTGCGCTCTGGTCGGACTGGCGGCGTGCGCCGGCGGCGGCCCGCCGGAGGCGGTCAACCTGCCGGGCGGATCTCCCGGAATCGGATTCGACGACCTGCGCTACTCGGCGCGGCTCGGCCGCCTGCTGGTGCCGGCGGGCGGGGCCGGCACGCTCGATCTGATCGATCCGGCCAGCCGCGCGGTCACCTCGATCGGCGGCTTCTCCGCCCGGCGCCCCTACCGCGGCGGCCACGACGACGGGGTGACCTCGGTCGACGACACCGGCCGCTGGCTGCTGGCGACCGATCGCACGTCCGGGCGTCTCGAGGTGATCGATCCCGTGCGCGGCGCCATCGCGGCCGGGGCGCGGCTCGGCGGCCACCCGGACTACGTCCGCTGGGTGGCGGCCACCGGCGAGGCCTGGGTCACCGAGCCCGACAGCGAGCGGATCGAGATCTTCTCCATCGCCGCCGGCGGCGTGCCGACCCCGACCGCGGTCGGCTCGGTGGCGGTCCCCGGCGGCCCCGAGTCGCTGGTCATCGACCCGGTGCGGCGCCAGGCCTACGCCCACCTGTGGGACGGCGCGACCGTCGCGGTCGACCTGGCGTCGCGCCGTGTGATCGCCACCTGGCCGAATGGCTGCGACAGCTCGCGCGGGATCGCGCTCGACGCCGAGCGCGGCTTCCTGTTCGCAGCATGCCGCGACGGCAGGCTGGTCCTCCTCGACGTCGACCACGGCGGCCGCCGGCTGGCCGAGCTGCGGCCGGTCGATGGCAGCGATGTCATCGACTATCGCCCCGAGCTCCGCCACCTGTACACGGCGGGCCAGCGGAGCGCGAGCATGGCCATCGTCGGGGTGTCGCGCACCGGGCGGCTCAGGCTCCTCGGCACCGCCGGCGCGGCCCGCGGATCCCACTGCGTGGTCGGGGACGGGCGGGGCGGGGTCTATGTCTGCGATCCGGACGGGGGGCGCATCCTCATCCGCGCCGACCGGTTTGCCGCCACGACCGACTGAGCGGGGCATGTACAATGGCGCGCGTGCCGCTGCGCCGCTGTCTCCTGGCCGCCGCCGTCGCCACCGCGCCGATCGCCTGCGGCGACAACCTGCCGCCACCCGACGACGTCGCCCAGGTCGGGCTCGAGCGGGTCTGGCGCAGCGATGACGCGCCCGGCTGCACCATCGCGTCGCCGCTCATGGTCGAGTCGCGCGGCGACCAGGTGCTGCTGGCGGCGCTGGCGAGCGGCGATGTCATCGCGACCTCGCCCGAGGACGGCAGCGAGGTCTTCCGGCTCACGCTGCCGGCCCCGCCCGGCCAGGTGCCGCACATCGCGGCGACGCCCGGCCTCTTCGGCTCGCGGGTGGTCGTCCCCTACATGCTGCGCGACGCGGACAGCGGCGATCGCATGGACCACGCCATGGCGGTGATCGATCTCGAGGCGCGGAACTTCGACGGAGACTTCCCGGTCTTCTTCCTCGCGGCCAGCATCCCGGCCTCCGACGAATCGGGCGCCGTCGAGTTCCTGCCGGCCCATGCCTACTCGCGGGCGGCGGTGCCGGTCGCCCACCCGGCCGGCAGCACGCACGGCCTGGCCTACGTCGCCTTCGGCAACCTGCAGGACATCCAGCCGTGGCACGGCTGGCTCTTCGAGATCGATCTCGACGCCTGGGCGGCGGGCGGAGAGCCGGTCTCCGCCGTCTTCCTGGCGACCCCCGAGACCGACTGCGGCCCGGACGGCGAGTCCGGCTCGTCGGACATGATCTGCGGCGGCGGCATCTGGTCGCCCCCGGGTCCGACGCTGTTCGACCGGGGCGGCGGTGACTTCGAGCTCTACGTGGCGACCGGCAACGGCCAGCTCGACCTGTCGCGAGCCGACTATGCCAACAGCGTGCTGCGGCTCGGCCGCGGGCTGGTCTTCGACCCCGCCTGCGACCCGGAGGCCTGCGCCGACTTCGATCCCGTCGATCCCGCCGTCGCCTGCATGGAGAGCTGCCGCGACCAGTTCATCCCGCGCCTCCGGCCCGGCGATCCCCCCTTCGATCCGCCCGACGGCCGCTGCGACGGCAAGACCTTCTTCGAGTGCTATGCGCTGCTCGACTGGGACCTGGGCGCCAACACGCCGGCGCGCGTCGCGGTGCCGGGCGGCGACGACGTCCTGGCGGTGCCGGCCAAGGACGGCGGGGTCTACCTGGTCGACGCCGAGCACCTCGGCACCATGTACGACCGCATCCAGCTCACGGCGATCTGCGGCGGCGGCGGCGGCAGCACCTGCAGCGCCAACTGGGCCGGCAGCATGGTGACGGTACCGGTCGCCACCCAGGTGGACGGCGTGCCGACCGTGGTGATCCCGACCTTCATCTTCGACGAGAGCAACCCGGCCGGGCTGGTGGCGCTGCAGATCGTCCGGGGCGACGACGGCTCGCCGCGCTGGCGCAAGCTGTGGCAGGCGCCGTCCTTCTCGTCGGCCGAGGCGATCGCCCGCTTTCGCGGGCACGTCGGCCGCGTCGCGCTGGTGACCATCGCGGGCGCCGAGTACGCGGCGCTGGTCGACCCGGGCGACGAGCACACGACCGACGGGCTGCTCTACCTGGTGCGCATGAGCGACGGCGCCATCGCCGAGCGCGCCGAGCTCGACGGCCCCGGGCGCAAGTACACGCTGCCCGTCGTGCGCGGCGAGACCCTGTTCGTCTCCTCGTGCGACTCCGAGGACGGCGCCAGCCACCTCGAGGCCTGGCGCCCCCGCTGAGCCGCTGTCGGAGGTGCGTGTGATCGTGCCGGCGTGATGATCCGGGGCTCGCTCGCGTTCACCCTGATTGCCGTCGTCTGCTGGGCCCGCGCAGCGCGCGCGCAGGAGGAGACGACGACGCCCGCCGCGGACGAGCCGCCGCCCGCCGGGGGCGAAGAGCCGGCGGCCGAGATCAGCCAGGCGGGGGAGGAATGGACGCTGAAGCCGCCGCGGGTCTTCGGCTTCATGCAGAGCTTCTACCGCTACAGCTTCGAGACCGGCGACGACGGCGAGGTGGACGCCCCCAACTTCCGGATCCAGCGGGTCCGCATCGGTGTCGAGGGCGAGCTGCTGCCGTGGCTGGGGTACGACGTCGAGATCGATCCGCGGGCGCCGGAGGTGACCGGCATCCTGCGCGACGCCTTCCTGGCGGTGAAGGTCATCCCGCGCCACGAGATCCGGATCGGCCAGCAGAAGACCCAGTTCGGCTACGAGAACCCCGAGTCCTCGAGCAAGCTCTTCGCGGTCAACCGCACCGAGGTGTCCGACAACCTGTCGCGCGGCGGCGTCACCCTGCGCGACATCGGCGTCGGCCTGATCGGCAACGTCAAGGTGGCCAAGGGGGTCCGCATCGAGGACGCGGTCACGGTGGTGAACGGCAACGGGATGAACACCCAGGACGACGACACCCGCGGCAAGGACGTCTGGGGCCGGATCGGCGTCCGCTACAAGCGGGACCAGCTCGGCAACCTGGTGGCGCGGCTCGGCGTCTCCGGCGCGCGCGGCGACTACATCGACGAGGGCGACGACCCGCTCGACCCGGACGATGACTTCCACCTCGAGTTCCGGCGGCTCGGCACCGACGTCGAGGTCGACCATGACTGGTTCTTCGTCAGCGCCGAGCTGGTCGGCAGCGACGAAGACAACCTCACCGACGACGAGAACGAGACGGTGAGCGGCTGGTACGTCAACCTGGTCGGCAAGACGCCCTGGCTGCCGTGGGAGCTCGGCCCGATCCTCCGCTACGACGTCCTGGGGGACGAGTTCCGCCGCTGGACCTTCGGCGCCTACTACGGGCTGCCCGAGGCTCCGCTGCGGGTCATGCTCAACTTCGAGCTGCGCGACCTCAAGGACGGCGAGCGGGGCGACGACCGGCTCTACCTGTGGGCGCAGGCCCGCTTCTGAGCCGGAACCCCATCGTCGCTCGGCGCCACCGCCCGATTGTAGCGGACCGCGGCCGTCAGTCGGCCGGCTGAACCGGTCAGCGGGCGGCGGCACGTCGCCGCGCCAGGCGACCGAGCGCGGCGCGCAGCGCCTCGCGGGCGCGCCGGACGTCGCGCAGCCGGCCGAGCTGCTTGCGGCCGCGCGCGAGCTCATCGACCAGGCGGGCGGCGTCGCGCACCAGGCGCGAGCGGCTGCCGCTGCAGGCGGCGACGTGGGCGGCGACCAGCTCGGGGCGATCGGCGAGGAAGAAGGCGCGCAGCAGCCCGTCGAGCGCGGCCGGCACCGACGCCGCGGCGCGCGCGAGGGTGGCCTCGCCCAGGGCGGGCCGCCGCACGCCGGCGAAGGCGACCGCGGCGGCCACCGGATCGGCATCCCGCAAGAGGACCAGGAGCCAGCGGTTCTGCTCCATCGCGAGGGCAGTCGGCACCCGCCGGACGGCCGAGGGCGGCGCGGCGACCCGGGCCAGTGCGGCCTGCGCGGCCTCGGCGCCGATCATCCTCTCGCGCTGGGCGGCGACGACCGCCGATGTCCAGGCCAGCGGCGACAGGCTGGAGGCGAGCGGCCCCGACAGCAGGCGTCCGTCGTGCTGCCAGCTCCAGATCGGGCAGGCGCGCAGCGCCGGCTGGTCGTGCAGGCCGTAGAGCAGGCGGGTGCCGCCGCGCAGTCCACCGACCGCGGGCGCGCCGGCGCACAGCTCGACGACGGCGGTGCCGCGGCGGTCGCGCCGGTCGGCGGCCAGGATTCGATCGACCAGGTTGTCCCTGGCGCGCCGCGGAAGAACGAACGACTCCGACAGGCCCGGGCGCCAGCGCCCGAGCCACTCGAGGTCCACCGCGGCCATCGCGCGGGTCAGCGCGGCCAGGTCGCGCGGCAAGGGGACTCCCCAGACGGCGTGGAAGTCGTGCACCGCGTCCGGCACCACGACCTTGCGCCGCGGCTCGGCCAGCCGCCGCACCAGACGCGCCAGCGCGCCGCTCTCGACGAAGCGGTCCGGTCCTGCCGCGAAGAGTCCGTCCCCCGCCACGGCCATGTCCGTTCGTACCATGCGACGCGTCCGGGATCGGTATAGTCGCGTCCGATGTCGACCCGCTTCCTCGCGCTCGCCGCGATCGCGCTGGCCGGCGCCTGCGGCCAGACGCCGCGCGGAGGCGACGCGCCGCAGCCGCGCGATCTCCTGACCCGCGCCTGGTCAGCCGAAAAGGCCCGACCGCTGCTCGAGAAGACCCGCACCGTCCGCCTCGCCCCCGACCTGTCGGCGCTCACCGCCGGCGAGCGCGCCGCGGTCGGCAAGCTGCTCGAGGTCGGCGGCATCATGCAGTCGCTCTACGAGGAGCAGCTGCACGCCCAGTCGGCCGAGGCGCGCGCCGAGCTCGCGCGCGGCGGCCCCGCCCACCTGCGCAGGCTCTACCGCCTGTTCAACGGCCCGATCGCCAACGACCTCGACAACCGGCGGGTCCCCTTCCTCGCGGTCGAAGCGGTGCAGCCGGGCCGGAACGTCTATCCCTGGCGCATCGCGCGCGACGAGATCGCCGCCTTCCTGGCCGCCTACCCGGATCGCCGGGCGGAGATCACGGCGCCGCGCACCGTGGTCAGGCGGGCCGCCGACGCCGCCCGCGACCTGGCCGCGCTCGCGCGCCATCCAGTCCTCGACGCCCTCCATCCCGGGCTGGCTTCCCGCCTCGAGCGCATCCGGCGCGGCGCCGACCGCGCGCCGCTGTACGCCGCGCCCTATTCGGTCGCCTACGCCGACCGGCTGGTCCGCGCCCACCGGCTGCTCGCCGAGGCCGCCGAGGCGGTCGACCGGGACGATCCGGAGCTGGCCGGCTACCTGCGCAACCGCGGCCGCGACCTCCTGAGCGACGACTACGAGTCGGGCGACGCCGCCTGGGTCACCGGCCACTTCCGCCACCTCAACGTCCAGATCGGGTCGTACGAGAGCTACGACGACGAGCTCTACGGCGCCAAGACGTTCTTCGCGCTCAGCCTGCTGGCGATGCGCGCGGCGGAGACCGAGTCGCTGCGCACCGCCCTCGCCGGCCTGCAGGGCTTCGAGGACGCCCTGCCCTGCGCCCACCACAAGCGGGTGCGCGAGAACATCCCGGTCGGGGTCTACGACGTGGTCGCCGACTTCGGCCAGGCGCGCGGCGGCAACACCGCCACCATCCTGCCCAACGAGGCCTACCTGGCGCGCCGCTACGGCCGCACCATCCTCCTGCGCGCCAACATCCTGCGCAGCCCGGAGTTCGCCGGCGACGCCGAGCGGATCTGGCGCGCCGCGCTGGCGCCCCGCCACGCCGCCGAGCTGACCCCCGACGGTGAGTTCCACCGCACGCTGTGGCACGAGGTCGGGCACTACCTCGGGGTCGACGCCACCGCCGACGGCCGCGACCTGCCGACCGCGCTCGCCGCGAACGCCGACCTGCTCGAGGAGATGAAGGCGGACCTGGTCGCCCTGTTCGTCGCCGACGCCCTGCGCGCGCGCGGCTACTACGACGAGGCCACCCTCCGCTCGGTCGAGGCGGCCGGCATCCTGCGGGTCCTGCAGAACAACCGGCCGCGGCGCGATCAGCCCTACCGCACCATGGCGCTCATCCAGTGGAACTACTTCCTCGAGAAGGGCCTGCTCAGGTTCGAGGCGGGCGCGCTGGTCATCGACCGCGCCCGCTACCACGACACCGTGGCCAGCTTGCTCCAGCAGGTGCTCGACATCCAGTACCAGGGCGACCGGGCGGCCGCCGACCGCTTCATCGAAAAGTACACCACCTGGGACGACGGGCTGCACGGCGCCATCGCCGCGCGTATCCGCGCCACCCAGCGCTTCCGCTACGCCCTCTTCGAGTACGCCGCCCTCGGCGAGTGATCAGGCCTCTTCGTCCCACCAGAGCCTGAGCTCGTCGAAGCTGATCTTGCCGTTCTTGTCGCTGTCGAACCGCTTGATCAGGGCGGCGAGCTCGTCGTCGTCCGGCTCCTTGCCGAGCGCCTCGAGCAGCGCTGCCAGCTCGCGCGCGTCGATCGAGCCCGAGCGATCGCGATCGAAGCGCAGGAAGATCTCGCGCAGGTCGCGCTCGCTCTGCTCGCTGTCGATCGCCGGGACCACCACCTGGCGGCGCCCCGAGGCCCGCACCTTCGGCCCCCCCTTGGATCGGTCGTGCTGGGCCGACACCACCTCGGACCACCAGAGCCTGAACTCACCCCAGGTGATGCGGTCGGGGTGCGCCGTCTTGAGGTGAGCGAGCGCCGCCAGTACCCGCTCGCCGGTCCCCGAAGCGAACGCCTCGAGCAGCCTGCCGAGCTCGGACGCATCGATGGTGCCGCTCTTGTCGCGGTCGAAACGGTCGAAAATGGTCTTCAGCTTGTCGAGGTCGCCGGTGGACACGCCGGGAATGTACCGGATCAGAATGTGAGGCGAAACAGCGCCCCGCCACCGGGACGGGCCGCCGCGGTGATCGCCCCCTTGTGGACCAGCATCACCTGGCGGGCCAGGGCCAGGCCGATCCCCGAGCCGTCCGGCTTGGTGGTGAAGAAGGGCAGGAATATCTTCTCGCCGAGCGCCTCGTCGAGGCCTGGCCCGTTGTCGCCGATCTCGATGATCGGACGGCCCCGGTCGGACAGCCGGGCGTCCAGCCAGACCTGCGGCGCCGCGCTCGCCGATGCGGCGTCAGCCGCGTTGCGCAGGAGGTTGATGACCGCCTGGTCGAGGAGCGAGTCGTCGGCCAGCACGGTGAGCCCGTTGGCCGGCGGCTCCACGTGGAGCTCGACCCCGCGCCCCGCCCACTCGGTCAGGAGCAGCTGCTCGAGCCGCTGGAAGTACTCGCGCAGACCGAGCGGCCGGAGCGACGGCGGCGGCATCTGGGTGAACTGCCGGTAGCTGCGGACGAAGCGCATGAGGCCGTCGGAGCGGCGCGCCAGGGTGTGGATGGCCGAGTGAATGTCGGCCACCAGCTCGTCCTCGGCCCCGGCCCGCCGCGCCAGGTCGTCCACCATCTCGTCGGCCGTGCGGGCCAGCGAGGCGATCGGCGTGAGCGAGTTCATGATCTCGTGCGACAGGACCCGCGCCATGTCCTGCCAGGCCGACAGCTCGTTCCAGTCGAGCTCGCTCTGGATGTCCTGCAGGGTGACCAGCCGCACCGCCGAGCCGGTCACCGCGATCTGGGTGGTCGACAGGATGAGGTGGCGCTGCACGCCGTCGAGCTCGATGCGGGTGACCGTCCGCTCGCCGGTCTTGCTCTGCGCCATGTCGCGCTGGAAGACCGCGCCGTAGGCCACCAGCGCGTCGATCGACGTGGGGGCCGAGGCGTTGAACAGCCGGCGGGCGGCGTTGTTGAGCAGCTCGACCGAGCCGTCGTCGTGCAGGGAGACGATGGCGACCGGCACATGCTCGACCAGCGCCTCCAGGTAGCGGCGCTGTGCCTCCCGGTCGAGCCGGGCCGTGCGGAAGCGGACCATCACGTCCTCGAAGGCGGCCTTGAGGTCGGCGAAGCTCCGCCCCAGCTCGCCCATCGAGAAGGACTGCTGGAAGTCGTCGTAGCGGATGGCCCCGAGGAAGCGGCTGAGCTCGCGGTTGGTGCGGTAGACGAAGCGGACCACCAGGACCGACTGGAGCAGCACCACCGTCGCCACCAGCGCCGTGACCGCGAGGAGATCGGTCTGGGCCACCAGGTAGGCCAGCACCAGGAGGGTGGCGAACAGCGCCCCGATCCGCAGCGCGACCTCCTTGGCGAACCGGTTAAAGACCATACTTCTCCATCCGCCGGTAGAGCGACGTGCGCGTGATGCCGAGGTCGTGGGCGGCGTGGGTGACGTTCCCCGCGTGGCGCTGGAGCGCCTGCTCGATGGCGCGCCTCTCGACCTCCGCCAGGGTGCCGCTCAGCCCCTGCCCGTCGTCGCCGCGCGCTTCGCCCTCCGCAGGCTGCACCGGGAAGTCGCCGATCCGCAGGGTCTCGCCGTCGCACAGGATGACCGCGCGCTCGAGCGCGTGGCGCAGCGCCCTGACGTTGCCCGGCCAGGGATAGGCGGCGATCGCCGCCATCACGTCGTCGGCGATCCGCCGGACGTCGCGGCCGTACTTCTTGGCGTAGACCCGCATGAAGTGATCGGCGAGCGGCGGGATGTCCTCGCGCCGGTCGCGCAGCGGCGGCAGCTCGATCTCGACCGTGTTGAGCCGGTAGAGGAGGTCCTGGCGGAACACCCCTTCGTCGTACAGCTCGGCGCGCGGCGCGTTGGTCGCCGAGATGACCCTGACGTCGATCGCCACCGGCGCGTTGGCGCCGACCGGCACCACCTCGCGCCGCTCGAGCGCGGTCAGGAGCTTGGCCTGGAGCGGCCGCGAGATGTTGCCCAGCTCGTCGAGGAAGAGGGTCCCGCCCGAGGCGGCCTGGAAGCGCCCGATGCGGTTCTCGCTGGCGCCGGTGAACGCCCCCTTCTTGTGGCCGAAGAGCTCGCTCTCGACCACCGACTCGGCGACCGCCCCGACGTCGACCGACATGAAGACGCCGGCGGCGCGGGCCGACTGGCGGTGGATCTCGCGCGCCACCAGCTCCTTGCCGGTGCCGTTCTCGCCCAGGATGAGGACGTTGGCGTCGGTCGGCGCCGCCTTGGCGATGAGCTCGAAGACCCGGCGCATGGCGGGCGAGGTGCCGAGGATGAGATCGGAGGGCCGGTTGGTCTCGGCCGCCAGCTCGCGGTTCTGCCGCTTGAGGCTGGCCGCCTCGACCCGGCTCTTCCGGTGCAGCGCCGCCGCCCGCACGGTCGCCACCAGCTTCTCGTTCTGCCAGGGCTTGGCGACGAAGTCGAAGGCGCCGAGCTTCATCGCCTCGACCGCGGTGTCGATCGCGCTGTAGGCGGTGATGAGCACCACGATCGCCTCCGCGTCGATCTCGAGGATGCGGGACATCCAGGTCAGCCCTTCGCGCCCCGAGCGCTCGCCGGTGACGAAGTTCATGTCGAGCAGCACCACGTCGAACGCGGTCTCGGCCAGGAGCGCCGGGATGCGCTCCGGCTGGTTGGCGGTGACCACCCGCTCGAAGTGCCTCTTCAGGAGCAGGCGGGCGGCGGTCAGGATGTCGTTGTCGTCATCGACGATGAGGATGCTGGTCTCGGCCACGTCGGGCTCTCCCGCTGCACGCATTCGGACACGACCGTCCGGATCCGTACACCTGGATTTTGCGGTTCTGCGCGAGGTCGCCTGCAAGTCATTGGAATCATGCATCATGTTATCTGGCTCCCACCTTGCTCTGAAGGCCGACGGCCATGCCGGAAGCAGACAGCGAGCCGAAGCGCGGCGGGGCGATCTCGGGGCAGGCGATGGATCGCGTGGTCGAGCGCCGCTCGTTCTGGCGGCGGCGCGGCCTCCTGGTCGCCCTGGCGCTGGTGCTGGCGGGCGGCGCCGGCTGGTTCTTCTTCCTGCGCGGCGAAGGCGGGCGCAGCCTGGCGGTGGCCGGCTCGCACATCACCATCGCCAAGGTCGGCCGCGGCCGGTTCGATGACGTCATCGAGGTGCGCGCCCGGGTCACCCCGCTGCGCACGACCTACGTCGACACCGCCTCGGGCGGCCAGGTCGAGAAGATCCTGGTCGAGGACGGCGCCCGGGTCACCCGCGGGCAGCTCCTCTGCGAGCTGTCGAACACCGCGCTCCAGCTCGACCTCATCTCGCGCGAGGCGCAGATCACCGAGCAGATGAACGATCTGCGCGGGCTCGAGCTGGCCCAGGAGCAGACCCGCCTGGTCCACGAGCGCGAGATGGTCGAGGTCCAGTACCAGATCAAGCGGCTCACCCGCCAGATGGCCAACTCGGAGCGGCTGGTGGGCAGCGGCGTGTCGCCCAGGAACGAGCTCGACGACATGAAGGACGAGCTCGGCTACTACCAGAAGCGGCTCAAGGTGCAGACCGAGACCCGCGCGGCGGCCGACAAGCTGCAGCGCGCCCAGCTGGTCCAGCTGCGCAGCGCCAACCAGCAGCTGGAGAAGAACCTCGAGATCGCGCGCAAGAACCTCGAGAGCCTCAAGGTCAAGGCGCCGACCGACGGCCAGCTCAGCGCCTTCACCCTCGAGGTCGGCCAGTCGCTGGCGGCCGGTGACCGGATCGCCCAGATCGACGACCCGGAGCACTACAAGCTCATCGCCGACATCGACGAGTTCTATCTCAACCGGGTCGACATCGGACAGCGCGCCGACTACCCGGTCGGCGGCAAGAGCTACCAGCTCAAGGTCGCGAAGATCCGGCCGCAGGTGCAGAACGCCCAGTTCCAGGTCGAGCTGGTCTTCGTGGGCGAGGCGCCGGAAGCCGTCCGCCGCGGCCAGACCGCCCAGCTGCGCCTCCAGCTCGGCCAGCCGACCGAGGCCCTCTTGCTGCCCAACGCCGCCTTCTACAACGACACCGGCGGCACCTGGGTGTTCGTGGTGTCGAGCGATCACACCCGCGCGGTGCGCCGGACGGTCCGGCTCGGACGCCGCAACCCGATGCACATCGAAGTCCTCGACGGCCTCTCGGCCGGCGAGGAGATCGTCACCTCCCCCTACACGAACTACCTCGAGATGGACCGACTGGAGCTCACGCAATGACCGCCATGACCGCCCTGCCGACCCCGCTGAAAGGAACCCCGATGCTGGTGCAGCTCAAGAGCCTGACCAAGACCTACCGCGCCGCCGAGGTGGAGACCACTGCGCTGCACAACGTCAACGTGGACATCCGCGAGGGCGAGTTCGTCGCCGTGATGGGGCCGTCCGGCTGCGGCAAGTCGACCTTGCTCAACGTGGTGGGGATGCTCGACAGCCCGACCTCCGGCGCCTACGTCTTCAAGGACCAGGATGTGAGCGGCTTCTCCGAGGCCCGGCTGGCGGTCCTGCGCAAGAAGCACCTCGGCTTCGTCTTCCAGAGCTTCAACCTCATCGACGAGCTGACGGTGGAGGGCAACATCGATCTCGCGCTCCTCTATCACCGGATGTCGACCGGCGAGCGGAAGAAGCGGGTCGCCGAGGTGATGGATCGGATGAAGATCGCGCACCGGGCCAAGCACTTCCCGAGCGCCCTGTCGGGCGGCCAGCAGCAGCGGGTGGCGGTCGCCCGCGCGGTGGTGTCCAACCCCTCGCTCATCCTGGCCGACGAGCCGACCGGCAACCTCGACTCGCAGCACGGCGAGGAGGTGATGAAGCTCCTGCTCGAGCTCAACGGCGCCGGCACCACCATCGTCATGGTCACTCACTCCTCGGCCCACGCCCAGTACGCCCGGCGAACGATCAACCTGTTCGACGGCAAGGTCGTGACCGAGAACATGCGGGCCGCCAGCTAGCCGGGCGCGGAGAACACCACCATGCTGCGCAACTACATCACGGTCGCGTTCCGTAACCTGGTCAACAACAAGCTCTACTCGGCGATCAACATCGGCGGGCTGGCGGTCGGCCTGGCCGCCTGCCTGCTCATCCTCCTGTTCGTGCGGGAGGAGCTGTCCTACGACCGCTGGCTGCCCAACGCCGACCGCATCGCGGTCGTCGAGTCGACCTTCTACATCCCCGGGCGCGAGAAGATCGCCTTCGCCCAGGCCCCCGGCCCGATCAAGGACCCTCTCGAGAAGGACTTCTCCTCCGACATCGAGAAGGTGGTCCGGGTCTTCGAGGACGAGGTGCCGGTGCGCGCCGGCGAGCGCCAGGCGCTCGGCAAGATCGGCTTCGCCGATCCCGGCTTCTTCCAGGTATTCGACCTGCCGATGGTCGCCGGCGAGCGCGAGAGCGCGCTCAAGAACAACTCGTCGATCGTCCTGTCGGAGACGATGGCGCGGCAGTTCTTCGGCGACCAGCCGGCGGTCGGCAAGACCATCACCGTCAGCGACAAGCTGGTCTTCACGGTGGTCGGGGTGTTCGCCGACCTGCCGAAGAACTCGAGCCTGACCTTCCACAGCATCGCGCTGCTCGATCTCGCCCGCTACAAGGACAGGCCCTGGATCGCGGAGAAGTGGACCTCGGTCAACACCGGCGTCTTCGTCCTGTTCCGCACGCCGGAGTCGCGGGAGCGTGTGGTGAAGGACATGACGGCCTTCACCAACCGCAACGTCAAGTTCGACATCCCCGGGATCCTGGAGCTGCCGAGCCTCTTCCTGCAGTTCGAGTTCATGCCGGTCCTCGACATCCATCTGCACGCGACCAAGCCGGGCTACGACAACGCCGGCAGCGTGACCATGGTG
>Ga0111539_10004394_pt1 | contig 18440 bp, 18 predicted proteins | sample RhiMethybrSRZTD1_FD_79667 | JGI IMG/M metagenome (GOLD analysis project Ga0111539, IMG submission 79667) | Populus rhizosphere microbial communities from Tennessee, USA - Rhizosphere MetaG P. TD hybrid SRZTD1 (version 2) (version 2) | ecosystem: Host-associated > Plants > Roots > Rhizosphere >... | reverse complement strand
GCCGCCACCTCCGCCACCGCCACCTCCGCCACCACCGCCACCTCCGCCACCACCGCCACCTCCTCCGCCGATGACCGTGCCAGGCACCCCGACGAACCAGCGAGTGATGAGCAAGAGCAAGTCGACAATCACCATCGGGTGGGGCGTCGCATCAGGGACGGTCAGCGGTTACCGACTCGCGAACAGCGTCGTGATCGTCGGCTCCACGACCGGGCTGCAGTGGAAGTTCGGCGGCCTGTCCTGCGGACGGACGTACTCGCTGAGCGTCTGGGCGTACAACGTGATGGGCAGCGGCTCGGCTGCGGTCGTCACCACGACCACCTCGCCGTGCAGGTCGAAGCCGCGTTTGGCAGTCGTGCTCAGCCGGCACCGGCCGCCACGACCTCGGTAGCTGGACCTTCGTTCAGTGGGGCGCTGTACCGATCTCGGTGCGGCGCCTCGCTGAACCCGAGAGGAAGTCGATAATCGGCCGAAACTGTGCTATCTCTTGCCCGAGGTTTGCGGCAACCGACAGGGGATTTGTGGCGAGGGAAGGGACATTCGGTGCCTCATCGGCACGCGATGGCATGAGGCACGTACAGGCGACGTTCTTCGCGGTGACCAATGCTGGGTATTTCCCGGCTGCCACGGCGATGCTGAACTCATTGCGTGTTACGGGCCACGAGCACGAAGTCGTGTTTGGAGACTGCGGGCTCAGCCCCGATCAGCAGGCTCGGCTAGAGCCTCATAGCCGAATCTTCGAGATCCCTGCCGCCGAGGCGCGTGATCCCACGCTGCTCAAGTCGTTCCCGCATGCCATGAACGTGGACGGCGTCCTCGTCTTCATCGACAGCGACATGATCGTCACCGACGACCTCGGGCCGGTGCTCGCCCTCGCTGCCGAGGGCAAGATCTGCGCATTTGCCGACCCCGAGCTGGATCGCCGGTTCCCCGAGTGGGAGGAGCTGTTCGGACTCAAAGGCCCCCTCCGAGAGGAGCGGTTCATCTCCGCGGGCTTCCTTGCATGGTCTCATTCGCACTGGCCGGGGCTCCTCGGACGGTGGCGGGAGGTCTGCGAGCGGATCCCGGCAGGAGCGACGCTGGCTCACGGGGCGACGAACGTCAACCCGTTCGCGCAAGGCGACCAGGACGCCCTGAATGCCGTGCTGATGAGCGAAGTGCCGACTGGGGCGGTCGAGATTCTGCCCGACGACGAGCGTCCTGTCTGGCGGACCACGCAAGTCCGGGTGGTTGACGAGCGCACTCTGCAGTGCCGCCTCAATGGCAACGTCCCGAAGCTCGTCCACGCCGACGGCAGCCGGAAGCCGTGGCAAAACCGCATGTGGTGGCGCGTGCGGAAGGATGCGTACGTGCGCCTCTTCCGCAGGTTGCTGTTCGCAGACGACGTACCGGTCACGATCGCCCCGTCAGAGGTTCCCATTTGGCTGCGCCCGACTACTCTGGGTAGGTCGTGTCTCCAGCTCCTCAACGCGATCAACGCCGCCACCTCGTTCGTGTTCCGTCGCCGCGTGACGAAGTTCATCGCCAAGCACGTGAAGGCGGCCCGCCGAGGGTTGCGCGCGCGGAGGGATCTCCAGGCGAGCCACGCCTAGCGATCGGCTCCTCGCAGCCGGGCGACGATGTGTCGGGTCGGCCGCTGGTCAGCGTCATCATCCCGACGCACAACTACGCGGAGTACCTCCCCGAGGCCCTCCAGAGCGTCCTGGACCAGGACTATCCGCTCGTCCAGGTCATCGTGGTCGACGACGGATCGACCGACGACACGGCAGCCGCGGTGGCGCCTTTCGTCGAGCGTGGCGTCGAGTACGTGTTCCAGGAGAACCAGGGTCCGGGGCCGGCGCGAAACGAGGGCATCCGGCGTGCTCGGGGCGAGCTGATCGCGTTCCTCGATGCGGATGACAGCTGGCTTCCAGACAAGATCGCACGCCAGGTCGCGTTCCTCGAGGCTCATCCAGAGCTGGGCCTGGTGGGCTGCGCGGGGTTCGACTGCGACAGCGACCTTCAGCCGACCGGGCTACGGGTCGCCCCGAACATCGAGTCCGAAATGGTCTTCGAGCGCCTTCTGGTGCGGAACTTCGTCCAGCCCTCCGGCGTGGTAGTCCGCAAGCAGTGCCTCGATACCGTCGGCGAGTTCAAGAACATGCGTTTCGGCGAGGACTGGGATCTCTGGCTGCGGATCGCGCGTCTGTTTCCGATCGGCTTCGTCCAGGAACCGCTCTTCAGACGTCGAGAGCATCCCGCCAACCTCTCCTTCGAGATCGGTACGCGGCTGCTCGCAAGCTACGAGGCGATAGGGGTTGGCCACCTAGACTCGGTGCAGCCGGCGTGGATGCGACCGGTCCTCAGGAGGCGGCTCCGCGCGACTGCACGCTTCTACGCAGCCGGACATGCGATGACGTACAGCCGGCCGCGCGTCGTGAGGCTGTTGCTCGGCTCACTTTGGCTTGATCCCGTCTCGCTCACGCGAGCCAAGTTGACGCTCATGCTCCGCGCGGCGCTTCCCGACCGGAGTTTTCGGCTGCTCAGACGACTGAGCCGGCGGCCGGCGGGTCGGCTTCCCGACCGCGTCTGAGTGCCCGCGCTCGGGGTGGCGCGGCCGCGAAGGCGAGCGGGGGCGCATGCGCGGCTGCCGAATCGACGGCCGAAGCCGGGAGAGCAGGAAGCGAAGATCGGCCGGGAGAAGGACCCGGAGCGCCAGGAGGTAGACGCACGCACCCACCGGGATACCTAGCGCCAGCGCCAGCGCCGGCGGAACCGCGCGGCCGAGGGGGTAGACGGCGGCAGCCATGATCGTCGCCGGGACCACGCCGCGCAGCGTGTCGAGGCCTTGCGAGAGGCCGTCGCGGCCGATCACCCGCCTGACGACGGTGGACTGGATCGTCAAGTAGACCAGCTTGATCGCCACTAGCGCGCCGGCCACCGCGTCGATCCCGTGCGGTGCGACGAACCACAGCGTCGGGATCGTGAGCGTGACCTCGACCATTGCCATCGTCGTCAGCAGCCGCGCGCGGCCCATCGCCTTGAACGCCGTCGAGCCGATCCCCGCGATCGCCGAGAACGAGGTCCACACGGCAACGAGCGCGAGGGGCACGATCGACGGCCTCCACTCGTGACCGTAGACCACGAGGATGAGCGGCCCGGCGAGCGCGGCCATGCCGAACCCCAGCGGGTAAGAGACAAGCCCCCCGATCCGCAGCGCCTGGCTGTACGCGGCCCGCATCGTGGCCAGGTCCTCTTCGCCGTGCGCCTTCGGAGTGTCCTTGAGGCGCGCGAAGTAGGGGAAGAGGATGCCCTGGAGGATGACGAAGATCTCCAAGATCGCGATCTCCGGAATCCGGAAGGCGAGCGAGTAGTAACCGAGTTGCTCGGCGCCGAGACGGGCGCCGACGATGATGTAGTCGATGTTGTGGCTTGCCTGGCCGGTGATGCCGATCACGCCGATCGCGAGCCCGAACGCAGCGAGCGACCGGAGGTGCTCACGGCGTACGATCAGGCGGGGCCGCCACCGGGTCGCGCCCCAGAGGACTCCCGACCAGACGAACGTTCCGGCCAGCTGACCGATGACGATGCTCCAGACACCGAAGCCCGTGAGCGCAAGGGCGACGCTGAGCCCGCCCTTTGTCATCTGGCTGAAGAACTCCGCCAGGACGAGCTTGCGGAACTCGAGCGCATGCACCACGAGGTAGCGGTGCACGCTCCCGAAGCTGCGCAGCAGAAAGTTGAAGCTCAGCACCACGAAGATCAGCGAGACGCTCGGGTCGGGCCCGATCTGGCCGAGGAAGGGCGCCGCGGCGGCGACCAGCGCGATCGCCGCGATCGATCCGATGATCCCGACCCAGAATGCGGTCGAGGCAACCTCGATCTCCCGCCCGTCCTTGCGGTAGACGAGCGCCTGGCCGACGCCGAGGTCAGCCAGGTTGTCGAGGTACGTGAGGATCGCGATCACGAACGCCACGAGCCCGAACTGCGACGGCGTCAGCAGGCGCGCGAGGATCAGCGTCGCCGCGAAGAACAGGATCCGCCCGCTGATCGCGCCGCCATAGCTCCAGAAGAAGCTGGAGAGCGCACGGCGACCGAGCCCGTCGTCGTGTCGCTGCTCGGCGGACGAGGACGTGCTCATGCGCGGTCCCTCTCGGGTGAGGGCCGATGACGCGGGTGCTCCAGGTGATCGACGGACTCCGGATCGGCGGAGCGGAGACGGTGCTGCTCGGCCTGCTCGAGCTGACCGACCACGACCGCTTTCCGACCTATGTCGCGTCCGTTGGTCCGACCGACGAAGCTTTCGTCGAGCGCGTCGCGGCCACGAGCCGAGGCGTCTTCGTGGTCACGGGCCGGGCGCTCTGGGACCCGCGCCCCGTCGCGCGCCTGATCTCGATCATTCGCCGCGAGCGCATCGACGTGGTCCAGACGCACCTCGCCGGCGCGGACTTCCAAGGCGGCCTCGCCGCGCGCCTCACCGGGAGGCCGGCGGTCTCGGTCCTGCACAGTGTCGCCGACGACCGGGCCGGGTACCGTCGAAGCCGTCGCGTTTTGGCGGACTTCGCGACACGCCATCTCGCCGACGGAATCGTGGCGGTAAGCGAGGTCGCGAAGCAGAGTCACGTCTCGAAGCTCGGCGTGCCGGAGGATCGAGTTACTGTCCTCCCGAACGTGCCGGTCGCCGCGTATCTGCTTCGAGAGGACTTCGATCCTGTGAGGAAGCGGGAGGAGCTCGGCGTGGGGGACGCGCCCCTGGTCACCGTCGCGTCGCGCCTCGAGCGGCCGAAGGATCACGAGACGTTCCTCCAGGCACTTCCGGCAGTCGTTGAGCAGCATCCGGCGCTGCGCGCCCTCCTGCTCGGCGACGGGCCACTCCGGCAGGAGCTGCAGGCCCTCGCGACGGAGCTCGGCCTCGACGAGCACGTGCGTTTCATGGGCGCTCGTCTCGACGCGGTCGAGATAGTCGCCGCAAGCGACGTCCTCTGCCATCCCACGCTGTACGAGGGCTTCGGCTTGGCGCTTGCGGAGGCGATGGCCGTCGGCGTGCCGGTCGTCGCGACGCGCGTGGACGGTGTCGTCGATCTCGTCGAGGAGAGCCGAACGGGCCTCCTCGTGCCTCCGCAGGATCCGGTTGCCCTCGCCGCAGCGCTGAGCCGCCTCCTCGCCGATGCGGAGCAGCGGCGCGCACTCGGCATGGAGGCGCAGCGCGCGATCCGCGCGCGCTACGACCCGCAAACCTGGGTCAGCTCGGTCGAGCGGGTCTACGCGGAGGCCGCCGCAAGGCGGTAGGCCCCCGCTTTTACGCTGCGGGCGTCTTGAGTCCGACGTCGTCACGTCCGCTCGGCTTCCAGTACTCGAACCGGCTGCCGGTCGCGAGCGAGAGCACGGCCACGCCCGCAGCGACGTTCGCGAGCGCGAAGTAGTACGGGATCCATAGCGCGCGCCGGCGGCCGGCAGGCCTTCCCCGCAGCGACCACCCCGCCAGCGCGAGGAGCGCGACGAGGAGCTGGGGTCCAAACAGGATCCACCACAAGGGATTGGCGGTCAGTGCCAGCCACCCGCTGGAGGCGAATAGCGCGAGCAGCGCGAACGGAAGCACGCGTCGGAGGATTTTCCTTGACACGACCTCCAGTGCGTACAGGCCGTGCCGACGCGGGTCGAGGAGCTCGCGGCGTGCGAGCCACGTCCGGAGGCCTCCGTTGATGATGCGGACCTTGCGACGGAACTCGTCGCTTCCTCGCTTCGTCGAGCCGACGACGATGCGGGCGTGCTCGTCGAAGGCGAGCCGCTTGCCGCGCCGAACGACCTCCGTCGAGATCAGGACGTCGTCGTTGCCCGCGGTCGCGGTGGGCGGGTGGAACAGCGACCGCCGGACCGCGTAGAGGCTGCCGCAGGCCGACACCGTGTTCCCGACGCGATCCTCGAGCCGCTTGATCCACTGCTCGTATCGCCAGTAGAGGCTCTCGCCGCGAGAGACCCCGCCGAAGTCCCGAGCGCCGTGACGGACCTCGTTCGCGGTCACGCCGCCGACGTCCGGATCGGCAAAGTTCGAGAGCAGCTCCGACAACGAGTCGTGCTCCAGGAAGCAGTCGGCATCGGTGAAGACGAGAATCTCGCCCGACGCGTGCGCAGCTGCTGCCGAGAGCGCGGCGACCTTCCCGGAGCGCGGGAGGTCGAGAACCTCGGCGCCTGCCGCACGCGCGAGCTCCACCGTGCGATCGGTCGACCCGTCGGAGGCCACGACCACCTGGACCAGCTCGCTCGGATAAGACCCGCCCAGGACGTTCGCGACCTTGCGTCCGATCACCGCTTCCTCGTTGTGGGCCGGAACGACGACCGTCGCCGGCGTCCGCACCGCGGCTCGTTTGCGCGGGCGGGGCCGGAGTCGCGCGAGCATGGCGAGCAGCAGCGCGTAGCCGACGTAGACCCACGCAACCAGCGCCGCAGAGGCGGCGAGAATCCAGAGGGCTACCACCGGAGCGCCTCTCCCCGGGAGCGTTCTCCCGAGAGCGTCGCGTCGAACAGCGCCGCCAGCCGGTTTCCTTCGGTTCGAAGGTCGAATTGGTCGCGAACGCGCTCCCGGCCCGCGCGGGCGAGTCGGCTCGCCAACTCGGGGTCGTGCACGAGTTGCGAGATCGCCGTTGCGAGCTCACCGGGCGACTCGGGCGTGACGAGGAGCCCGGTCTGCTGGTGGATCACCAACTCCGGGATCCCCGAGAGCCGTGTCGCGATGACCGCCAGGCCGCTCGCCATCGCCTCCATCAGCGCGACCGGGATGCCGTCCATGCGGCCCGAGGGATGGCGCACGGACGGCAACACAAAGACGTCGGCCTCCTCGAGCGCGGCGCGAACCTGGTCGGTGCGAAGGGGGCCGTGGAACCGAAGGGCCTCGTCGAGTCCGAGCTCGTCGCGGAGATGCTCGAGGCGTTCGCGATCGGCGCCGTCGCCGATCAGGTCGAGGGTCAATTCGGGCTCTCCCTGCCTCGCTTGGGCAAACGCGTGCAGGAGGTCGACCTGTCCCTTCGTCGACTCCAGACGCGCCACACAGACGAGGCGACGGTAGGTGTCGCGCTTTCTGAACGCGAAGAGCTCTGTGTCCACGCCGCAGTGGACGAGCTCGACCTTCCGGCCGCCGCCGCACTCCGTGCGAATGAAGTCGCGGTTGAACTCGGAGATCGTTGCGATGAAGGCGGCTTCGCGCAGCTTCTCGCCGAGCAGGGCGGGCCTCACGTAAAGGTCGTTCGCATGCGCGGTGATGCTGAACGGCACTCCGGTCAGCTCACTCATTACCCAGGCCGTCGTCGCAGAGTGACTGATGAAGTGGGCGTGGATGTGCGAGATCTCGCGCTCGCGCACGATCTCGGCGAAGCGGACCCCCTTCCAGAACGCGACGGCGCCCTTGATCACGCCGCCGTTCGGCCTCCGCAAACTCCCCGCGAGCACGCGCCAGGCAGTGCGGAGGTAGCGCCCGGGCTGCCGAGCGAAGGCCCGCGCGTTCGCGCGCAGTGTGGGGAGGGCCAGCACGCCGGCGAAGTGGACCTGCGGGAGCAGCGCGGCCGTCTGCGGATGGAGCGTCGTCTCGGACATCCGCACAAGCGACGCGAACTCCATGCGGAAGCGCGACGCCATCAGCCACCATTCGTTGACGACGAACGTCTCGGGTACGTTCGGAAAGCGCGAGGCGACGTAGAGGATCGACGGCCTGTTGGTGTCGCTCACGTCGTGGCCTCCTTTGTCGCGGCGAGCCGCCCGCAGACGAGCCCGAAGCCCAGCACGAGCCACAGATACCGCGAATAGCCGGATGGGTGCAGAAAGACTCCGTTGACGAAGTACCCGACAAGGGCGACGAAGACGCCTTCGACGAGCAGCCGGTCGCGCCCTTCGAAGACGCTTCGCGCCCGCCACGCTCCTCTCAGCGCCAGGCCCATGAGGGCGAGGATCAACGCGCATCCGATGATTCCGGTCTCCGCGAGGTACTCCAGGTACAGGTTGTGCGGGTGGCGGCCCTCGTTGCGCGAGTCGAGGGCGATCGTCTGCGAGTACGTGGTGTAGAGCACGGGGTAGTTCCCCGGCCCGACGCCGAGGACCGGGTAGTCGAGAAACATGTGCACAGCCGCAAGGTTCTCGCCGGCGCGATTCCGGACCGACGCATCCTCGGCCATCGTGACGCCTCCGCCGGTAAGCGGCTGGACGCTCTGGACGAGCCTGGTCTTCGCGTTGCCCGGCAGGAACAGCACGAGCGCGGTGGCCCCTACGGCGATGCCGAGCGCCAGGGTGGTCAGGCGCACGTGACGAAGGAGCGCGGCGAGGACGAGAGCAATGCAGATCGCGATCAGCGACGCGCGCGCGAAGCTGAAGATCAGGCCGAGAAGCGATGCGCCGAACAGCGACCAGGCCAGGATCTTGATCTTCCGCGTGCGCGCGCCGAGGGCAAGGTAGAGCGCCAGCACGGTCACGGGAACCAGCTCCCACCCGAACCAGTCGGTGCTCAGCGGGCCAGCGCTTCGAATCAAGCCCCCCTGGTCGTTTTGGACCGCCGCGAAGCCCAAGTAGCTTCGGCTGTACGTTCCGGTCAGCTGCTGGAAGGCGGCAATCCCCCCGAGCCCTCCGAAGGCGATCACGGCCGCCCAGGCCGCTCGCCGCAACCACTCGATGCGGTCGATCACCAGCAGCATCAGGAGGAGGAACGGGACGTCCTTGACGAACAGCACGAGGCGCTGGAGCCCAGCGGATGGGTCCACCGAGAGCGCCGTCGAGACGATCATCGTGATCGCCAGCGCGCCGAGGAGGGCAAGCTCCGTCGTCGCGATCCGAAGCCGCTCTAGTCCGAAAGCCTGCCTGATAGCCAGAGGGACGATCAGACACGCCAGCAATGCCCCAGTGAGCGGCATCCCGTTGCCGTGGTAGAGGCTTGCGACGTCGGGCACGTAGCCCCAGCCGAGGAAGAGCGCGATCACGAGCGCCCAGCGCGGCTGCTCGAACGCGAACAGCAGAGAGGCGGCGGCCACCGATACCACCAGCAGGGCGAGCACGAGGAGCGGAGCGGCACTGATCGTGTACCCCAGGGCAGTCGCGGCGGTTGCTGCGAGACCCGAGAGCCCGACAACACGCCAGTCGACCCCCGCCGCTCCAGCTCCTACGAGCGGCTGTGTGCGCTGTACCCGCACCTCGATCCGGTGGGGCTAGTGGCCCCGGCCGCCAGCTCGGCGGCGTCGCCGCCGACGAACCGGCTGGCGGCCGAGTTGCCGGATCTGATCGTCGTCGTGCGCCTGTCCCGTGTGGGCGTCGTCGTGGCGCTGCGAGTCGCCCTCCGAGATCTCCAGGACGGAAGCGCCTGGACGGCCGCTTCGTCGCGCCCGGGCCTGCGACTCGGCGTAAAGAATGAGAAGCCCGAATAGGCCGCCCAGGACGAACCCGAGCCCGGCCGTGCGCTTGGGATGCGGCGCGACGCGACCCGGTGTAGGGACGGTCTCGACGAAGTTCAGGTTGTAGATGTCGCCGTACCGCTCTGCCGACCATCGGCGCGACGTGTGCACGTACGCGCGCCCGAGCGCTGCAAGTACGGAAACATCCGGGCCTCTGAGCTTCGCGTCGATGAAGTCGCTTCCAGGGCGGACGAACGCGCGGAGCGAGTACAACTTTGCCGACTGCGGTGTGTAGCCGAGCCGGTGCAGCGTGATGTTGAGCATCGCCCTGCTGCCGATGCCGCCGGCAATCGACGCGTCGACACTCGACGGGACCTGCGAGACGCCCGACTTCGGCTTCGGCACGACGACGGACGAAACGGTCCGTTCGTAAATAGGGGTCTTCCCCTTTGTTGCGACCCACGCGGCAAGTCCCGCAACAGTCGCGAGACACACCACCACAAGGACGCGTGCTGACAGCCTTTTCGCGTCGATTCTCACAGGCTACTCACGGGTATGGGAGTCCTCACCACCCCAAAGGGCGAGTCTTTTAGTCCTTCGGGCTAGCTTGCGCCGCGGCCCGTCGCGACGGAGGCGACCGTTCGGCACGCGAACTCGAGCTCGTGGAGGACGGATCGATCGCGGACCTGGCGGATGTCCATCCGGCAGCGCTCGTCGAAGCCGACCCGCGCGCGGCCCTCGAACTGCCAGCGGCCGAAGAGCCCCGGCCTCGCTTCGAGTCGCTCCGTCTGCCAGAGCTCGTACTCCTCGATCGGGATCCGCGACGGCCGGGGCCCGACAAGTGTGAGATCTCCGCGAAGGACGTTCCAGAGCTGCGGCAGCTCGTCGAGCGAACTCCGGCGCAGGTGACGTCCAACGCGCGTGATGCGCGGATCGTTGGGAACCTTGAAGTCGGGCCAGGGGAGGACGCTCAAGTGTCGCAGCGACGCCTTGAGCTCCTCGGCGTCTCTGACCATCGTGCGCAGCTTCAGGACGGTGATCCGCCGGCCTCCGCGTCCGCTCCTGCGATCCTGGAACAGGATTGGCCCCGGCGTGTCCAGCTTGATCAGCGCGGCGAGGATGCCAAGCAGCGTCAGGACGAGGGGCGCCGCCAGCAACACGACAACGATGTCGATTGTGCGGCGCAGCACGCCGCCGCGGTCGCGCTGGGACTGGAGGACCTTCGCGGCCACCGGCTACGCAGCCGGATCGACTACGTGCGCTGGCGCCGCGATCCTGTGCGGCGCGAGGTCGTGGGCCAGCTCGGGCTCGGGCGAGTCGCGGAAGTCGTCCAAGCACCGCACCGCGTCAGCAAGGCTATCCCGCAGGCCGATCCAGGTCACCTCGTCGCGAGGAAACGCGGTCATGCCGACCCGGACGCGGGAGGCAAGAGCGTCGTCGATCGCCTCCGAGAGGCGCCGCACGACCGTCGTCGCCGCATCATCGTCGGTCTCCGGCAGGACGGCCACGACCGTCGAGCCGCCGTGGAAGCCGACGATGTCGTTGGCGCGCGCACGGCTGCTCAGCTCCGTTGCAATTGCGGCCGCGTGCGACCGTCGATCCGTGGCGAACGCCACGACCGTGAGGGGGCGGCCGTAGCGCCGCGCGCGATGGATCTCATCCATCGCGGCGCCCTCGAGCGACGTTGCGTGCGAGGTCACGACCTCGGAGTGATTGTTCGTGCGGCGCATGACGGCCACGGTGGCCAATAGCACCACCGCCGAACCGACCACGGCGGACGCACCGGCGGTAGCGAGCGCTAGCACGCGCCGAACCTCCGGAACGCGCTGTCCGCGCAGCGTCCAGTCCTGTTGTGATCGGGCCGCATCCGATTCCTCTCCCCTGTGCCAGGCGACACCGAATGTGCGTGTCGCTGCCTTAGCGCTTCAGGGTATGGCGACGGCCTTCCGGAGCCAAGTCCTGAATTTGGGTGGCACGACCGCCCCGGACGACCGGAGCGGTACTCCCCGAACGACTAGGACGACTGCCGCGCTCTCATCGTGAGGGCCCGCCAGGGCTTTACCTCTCGACGCAGCGCGCTAGCGTGGAGGGAGTGAAGGCAGTTGACCCGAAACCAAGACCGGCGCTACAGCTGGGACGCTCTGCCGTCCTCAACGAACGACTTCACCGCGTCATCCCGGGCGGCGCGCACACTTACGCGAAAGGCGATGACCAGTTCCCGGAGGATCTCGCGCCCGTCATTGCGCGCGGCCGCGGGTGCCGGGTCTGGGACGTCGACGGGAATGAGTACATCGAGTACGGGATGGGGCTCCGTGCAGTAACGCTGGGGCACGGGTTTCCGGCGATCGTCGATGCGGTGCATGCGCGGATTGCGGATGGAACGAACTTCGTCCGGCCATCTGCTTTCGAGCTCGAGGTCGCCGAGACGTTCCTCGACCTCGTCTCGACCGCCGACATGGTCAAGTTCACGAAGGACGGGTCGACTGCGAACTCCGGTGCGCTGCGGCTTGCGCGGGCGATGACTGGTCGCGAGCGGGTTGCGATCTGTGCCGACCACCCGTTCTACTCCTACGACGACTGGGCAATGGTTGTCACGCCGGTGCGGGCTGGGATTCCGGACGTTGTCGCTGAGTCGACCCTCACGTTTCGCTACAACGATCTCGGCTCGGTCGAGGCGCTGCTCGAGCGGCACCCCGGGGAGATCGCGTGCTTCTTCCTGGAGCCGGAGCGAACACAGCCGCCGAAAGACGGGTTCCTCGAGCGTCTGCGGGACCTCGTCCAGGCCGAAGGCGCGCTGCTGGTGTTCGACGAGAACGTAACCGGCTTCCGCTGGGACAATGGAGGCGCCCAGGCGGTGCACGGCGTCACGCCGGACCTTTCGACGTTCGGCAAGGGGATGGCCAACGGCTTCGCGCTTTCGGCTCTCGCAGGCCGGCGAGAGCTCATGGAGCTTGGCGGGCTTCACCACGACCAGGATCGTGTCTTCCTGCTCTCGACGACCCACGGTGCTGAGCACGCCGGGCTCGCCGCCGGGCGCGCGACGATGGACGTCTACCGGTCGGAGCCCGTGATCCGCACGATGGAGGCGCAGGGCGAGCGGCTGCGCGCCGCCCTCGAGGCGGTTGCCGCCGCGCGCGGTGTCGGAGACGCGTTCACCGTCTTTGGACGGGGAAGCTGTCTCTTCTACGGGACGAACGACGCGGCCGGCGCCCCATCGCAGGCCTTCCGGACGCTGTTCTTGCAGGAGACGATGTCGCGCGGACTTCTGGCGCCGTCCTTCGTGATCAGCTACTCGCACGGTGACGCAGACGTCGATCGAACGGTCGAGATAGTCGACGAGGCGCTGGCGGTGTACGCAGACGCCCTCGAGGGAGGCGTCGATCGATTCTTGGACGGTCGGCCGGTGCAGTCCGTCTACCGCGCCCGGAACTAGTACGTGCCCAACGCACGCTCCCGTCCTCAGGGCGACTATGACCTCGTCGTCGTCGGCGCAGGCTTGCTGGGTCTCGCAACCGCGCGGGCGTTCTTGAGGCGCACGCCCGGCGCGCGGGTGGCTGTGCTGGACAAGGAGGCGCAGCTCGCGTGCCACCAAAGCGGCCGCAATTCCGGCGTCGTCCATGCTGGGCTCTACTACCCGGCCGGGTCGCTCAAGGCACGGCTGTGTCGCGAGGGACGATCGGCATTGCTCAGGTTCGCTGACGAGCACGCGATCCCGTACAAGGTGACGGGGAAGCTCGTGGTCGCGGTCGACGAAGCCGAGCTCCCACGCCTGGACGAGCTCGAGCGTAGAGGCACCGCCAACGGCCTCCGCGGCCTCCGGAGACTCGTGGGCGACGAGTTCCGGGAGATCGAGCCGCACGTCCGCGGCGTCCAGGCGCTGCACGTGCCCGAAACGGCGGTGATCGACTTCCGGGCCGTGACACACGCGTACGCGCGGGAGGTCGAGCAACTCGGAGGTGACGTGCTCCTCGGCCGTCGCGTGGTCGCGATCCTGAGGCTTGACAACCGGCACAGCCTCCGCACGGCCGACGAGGACGTGTTTGAGGCGAAGCGCATCGTTGCCTGCGCTGGCCTTCAGTCTGACCGCGTGGCCGCCCTGAGCGGGCGGCCGTCGACGCAGCACCGCATCGCCCCGTTCCGCGGCGATTTCTACGTTCTGAAGCCAGTTGCGTCCCAACTCGTTCGCGCCCTCGTTTACCCCGTGCCGGATCCCGCCTTTCCATTTCTCGGCGTGCACTTCACGCGGCGGATCGACGGCGCAGTGTGGGCCGGGCCGAACGCGGTGCCGGCGTTCGCACGCGAGGGCTACGGCCGTTACTCGGCGAATCGCCGCGACGCCTGGGACATGCTCTCCTTCCCGGGTTTATGGCGGCTTGCGCGTCGCCACGCGGTCACCGGCGCCGCCGAGATCTGGCGCGACATCGTCAAGAAGGCTGCGGTCCGCGACATGCGCCGATACGTGCCCGATCTCCAGTCGCGTCACGTTGTGTTCGGCCCATCGGGAGTGCGTGCGCAAGCGCTCGCACGAGACGGGTCGCTGGTGGACGACTTCCTTCTCGAGCACGACATCGGCGTTCTCCACGTGCTAAACGCGCCCTCTCCGGGAGCCACGGCATCGCTCGCGATCGGAGAGCAGATCGCTGCCCAACTCGCGTAACGTCGCTCGCAGTACGATAGGTCGACGGGTGCAACCGTGAAATCCGCTCGGCTTGCTGTCAGGTATAGGTGCCTCGACGAACGTCTCGTTCGTCAGGGTCGCCTGAGGAGGGGGTATTCCGACCTGCGAGGGCTGTGGATAGAGGTACGGCAAGGATTTGCAATGTTTCAGGGTAGTTATCCACGCCTTTACACACAGGCCTGGATGGGCTATTACCTGTACTAGCGGACCGACTCCCGGGGGGGAGAAAGGGGCAACACTGTGGCGCCAAGCGGCGAAAGAACGGCAGTACTGGTCGACCCCTACCCGTTGTGGCTGGATGCGGTCGAGAACGTGCTCGCGAAGAACGCGGTCTCGGTCGTGGGACGGACGTCCAACGCGGAACGGGCCCTCGCGCTCTGCGAGGAGCTTCGACCAGGGATACTCGTTGCCGAGCCAGCGGCCGGCGGCATCGCGTGCATTCGCGAGGGGTGTGCACGTGTTCCGGGACTGAAGGCGATCGCGCTCGCGGCGTCGGATGACCCAACTCAGGTTCAGGCGGCGTTCGCCGCCGGAGCGGTTGCGTACGTCGTCAAGACCGCCCACTCTGACGACGTAGGCGTCGCGATCCGGCAGAGCTTCGCGCCGTCACTGTTTCTACCGGGTGTCTCTTCGGCACCGTCGGCGAACGGGTCTGTTGGGGCGGACTCACACCCGGCGGTGGAGATGCTGACGAAGCGCGAGCGGGAGATCCTTCAGCTCGTGGCCGAGGGGCACTCCAACAGCCAGCTCGCCCGGATGCTGTGGGTGACCGAGCAGACCGTGAAGTTCCACCTGTCGAACATCTACCGGAAGCTCGACGTCGCCAACCGTACCGAAGCGAGCCGCTGGGCGCAGCTTCACGGGCTGCTCGAGCCGACGCCGGTGGAATCACTGGCGGCGGAGGGCTGAACCCGGGGGCAGCGCGCTTTAGTTACTGGTCGTCCGGCTCATCGGCGACACCGTCGCACCGATGAGCACCGTCGCCAGCTCCAGCGTGTCCATAAGGTCCGCGGCAGAGCGAGGCCTGCGAAGGAGCGCGGCAGCACCGGCGTCGTGCGCCTCGACCGCGTCGAAGTTGTCTTCGGCGCCGGCGAGGATCAATATGGGCGGCGCCGGCTCATGGGTCGAGATCAGGCGCGTCGCCGAGAGCGTTTCGGCGGTGTGCCACTCGGCGTCCAGGAGGACGACGTCGGGCTCGACTTCGTCGGCCAGACGCACCGCGTCGTCGCTGTTGGAGGCGACGGCGACGATCTCGAACCGCGGGTCCTGCTCCAGCTTCGCTTGAAGGGCGCTGGCGAACGGACGCTGGTTGTCCATAAGCAGGATTCGCACGGCGTGCTCGGGGGCGGCACCCGACATGGGAGCGCGAGTATGGCCGATCTCCCGCCCGCCGTGAAGCCAGGTTTTCCGCTAGCCGTCGGAACAGTCCCTGGAGCCATAACTGGCCACTGGACCTGAGTCTGAGTAACCAAGCGAACTCGAGCGCCCACCACCAGCCTGGCGCAGCCTGCCAAGGCATCGCTTGCGATGCCGCCTAAGAGGCCGTCGGGCTCAGCCCGGCGGCCGTTATCCGCTAACCAGGCGTCGGCTAGAGTGAGAAGTCGACCGGGGCGTGGCGCAGCCTGGTTAGCGCGCTAGTCTGGGGGACTAGAGGTCCCGAGTTCAAATCTCGGCGCCCCGATAAAGAGAGGCCCCGGAAACCGGGGCTTTCTCGTTCTCGAAAGCAGCAACGGCGGGGTCCGAAAGGGGCCTATACCGACTGGTCAGGCAGCAAGTACTGGTCCCATGGAACCCCCGCGTCCCTGAGCGCGTGCAGCTCCGAGATCTTCTCGAGCCGAAGCTCCTCACGTTCGCCGCGCTCGAGCCGTTCCATCAACCCGCGGAGGCACGGGGCCAGGTCCGTGGGGTTGAAGGGCTTGAGGATGTACTCGATGGCGCCAAGGTGGAACCCGCGGGCGCGGTCCTTGAGCCTGTTCTGGGCGGTGAGGAAGACGATCGGGATCTCCAGCGTCTCCTGGTCCTTAAGCAGCTCCTCCGCGGCGTGCCAGCCGTCGAGGACGGGCATCATCACGCCGAGCAGGATCAGGTCCGGCTGCTCGCGCTTTGCCAGCTGCACGCCGGTCCGGCCGTTTGCGGCTTCGATCACCTCCATGCCCTCGGCCTCGAGGTTGAGGCGGACGAGCAGCCGGATCGGCGCTTCGTCGTCGACATGTAGGACCCGGATCACGCTCGCTCCGGACCTCTGCCCGCTCGGGATGTGGCTCAGACACGCGTATGAGGTCGCCGCCCGAGAGTAGCCGCTGGTCAGCGGAATCGAGGTTCTGCCCTTTTGATCCACGCTGGTCCGTGCCGCACTTCGGACAGCTGTAACGACCCTCCGAGTCGACCACGGTGAAGATCGCATCGACCTGGCGCTCCGGATCGGTGGTCGCCCCCGGGGAAAGTCTCGCGAGGTCCGCACTCTCCATGCCCGCTGCATTCGGGTAGAGAGCGAGCGGAAGGAGCATGAGGGCCGCTCCGCAGTTGGGGCAGTCGGGCCGCGGGCGTTTCTGGCACTTCGCTCCACCTTCTACTCGCCGAACGCCGCCAACGGTCCTCGAGAATGAAGTGACCGCGGTTACTTACTGCGGGTGCCTTCGGGCTCACAAAGGGAGAGGTGAGCGCCCGAGGCGCGACCTATCGCGAAGGAGCTGTGCTCCTCTGGGGGGAGAGTAAGAAGGTCGGCGGCGATCTTTCTGCGGTCAGCGCCTTTTGCCCCGGACGCCTTTCTCGACCCTACTACTTAGGATCGATCGTTACGAGCGTCGACTCCAAGGACGTCGCAAATACCGGCGATTCCCTCGCTTGGCGGCGTGCGCGACGAAGGATCGGACTCAGCACCGGGATCTGTATGGACAGGTGAGCCGGGCGGTCTGGCCACCTGGGGGAGAACGGGTCGCCCGGCTCCCGCTCGCGCTTCAACACTTGGCGCTGGCGAAGTAAGGTGCCGGGCCATGCTGGCACGTGTTGCACGTTACGAGGTTGAAACGCAACGGATCGACGACGCGGTTCAGGCCTTCGGCGAGGCGGCTGGACAGATCGAGGAGCTCCAGGGGTTCGCAGGCGGTTTTGTCCTCGTGGATCCGCAAGACGGTCGAACGATGACGGTGACGCTCTGGGAGAACTTAGCCACGCTGGAGAACAGCGAACCGGTGGCGGGGCGCGCCCGTCGCCAGGCGGCGGAGGCCGTCGACGGCTCGGTGCTCTCAGTCGAGACGTTCGAGGTCGCCCACGAGCTCGGCGCTCGCGGCGGCAGCTAGTTCGGCCCACCCGGCGCGGCGATCCGTAAGCGCCGCGGCCCGAACCCCTCCGCGGTTGTCACACCCTCACCAGCGGCAAAGCTTCGTGCCGTTAGGTAGGCGCGGTGTCTCCGCCGAAGACTCTCAATACCACTTTCCCCGGGCGAATCCGCCAAACGCGATGAGGCATGAGAGCGACGGCTAACCCGATCCAGAAGCTCCAGACGATTATCAGAACGACCCCGACGATCACGATGATTCCACCGAGCGTGATCCCCCGTATCTGCGGTCAGCCATGCCTGCTTCTCCCTTCAGCTCGTCGTACACGCCGAGGCGGCACGTGACTATACGACCATGCGCGGCAAACTCGTCACTCGCGCTCCGGCGGCCAAGCTGCGAGCGGTGAGGTAAGTGGCGGCAAGGAGCCGGTGTCTTCCCCATACACCGGCCCCGCCGCGAAACGTGGCTCCCGCCCCATCGGAGCCACAAGTGGACACTCTTGTACCTCCGAGCGTCGCTGTCTAGTGGCCGTCCAGCGGCCAAGGCTGTGTGCCAGAGGGGGAATTCCCGGCACACGCGGACACTTGCGCCCAGGGGATGAAAGGGGCGCGCGTCGACCTCGCCTTGGCCGCAGACCTTCCACGGTACTCCCGATCGCCGGTCTGGTGAAGTAATGGCCCAACGCTCTGAGGCGTGGCGCACGTATGCGGCCGGCTCCGAAGTTCGGCACTTCTCCAAGTTCGCCCGCGAGCACCTGATCCAGTCCGAGGATCGCTGGGGAGGTCAGCCGCTCAAGCTCGAGCCCTGGCAGCGGCGGATGCTCGGAGAAGTGCTGGGCGGCTGCCACCTAATGGCGTTCGTCGTCGCTCGGCGAAGGTCAGGCACCGTCGAACTCGGAAGCGGCGCATCGAGGGCAGTAGAAGACAAGCTCGGCAGGCTCGTCGTCGGTCAGCCACGCCCGCCAACGTTCATCGTCGTCCGGGAGCACGGCCGGGAGTGGAACGCCACGGTTCTAAAAAACGGCCATGGCCCGAAGTGTGAGCGGCCGCGTCCGCGGGAGGCCGCGGGACGTGGGGAAGGCGAACCTCTCGCCGCAGACGGGCGCGGCCACCTAATTTGACGTGATTGCAGCCTGTTTCT
>Ga0111539_10004392_pt1 | contig 18444 bp, 20 predicted proteins | sample RhiMethybrSRZTD1_FD_79667 | JGI IMG/M metagenome (GOLD analysis project Ga0111539, IMG submission 79667) | Populus rhizosphere microbial communities from Tennessee, USA - Rhizosphere MetaG P. TD hybrid SRZTD1 (version 2) (version 2) | ecosystem: Host-associated > Plants > Roots > Rhizosphere >... | reverse complement strand
GACCGTATACCACCTCTTCTACGCCGACGAGGAGGGCAGCGCCGGCGCCGACATCACCTTCTTCGAGTACCCGGGGGCCAGTCGCGGTCGCGCGGGGGCCGGAATGGTGCACACCGTCACCTTTCGTGTCGCCTCCGAGGACGCGCTTGCGTTCTGGGAGGAGCGCCTCGCAGCGGAGGGCATCGCCGTCACCAGGGAGCCGGGAAGGCTGCGCTTCGACGATCCCGAGGGCCTCGGGCTCGAGCTCGCCGCGTCGTCGGTCGCAGACGCGCCGCTCGTCGCCCGTCATCCGGAGATCCCCGCCGAGCTGGCGTTGCAGGGTTTCGACGGCGTCCGTGCCTTCAGCTCCGATCCCGAGCGGAGCCGCCGCCTGCTCGAGGACGTGCTCGGCTTTTCTTCCACCGGGAGCGCCGATTGGGAGGTGCGCGGGGTCGCGCGCGGCGGGCTCTACGCCTACGACGAGCCGCCCGCCGGTGCCGGAGTCCCCGGCGCGGGGACCGTCCACCACGTCGCGTGGGCCTCGACGATGGAGGAGCACGAGGCCTGGCAGCGACGTGTCACCGAGGCCGGGATGCACGCCACGCCGGTGATCGACCGGTTCTGGTTCCGCTCGGTCTACTTTCGCGAGCCGAGCGGGGTCCTCTTCGAGCTCGCGACGCTCGGCCCGGGCTTCGGGATCGACGAGGATCCGGCCCACCTCGGGGAATCGCTGATCCTCCCGCCGGCCTTCGAGCATCTGCGTGACCGGGTCGAACGCGTCCTGACGCCGCTGCCCGACCCACGCGCCGGCTGGGCGTCGTGACGGGAGTGTCGGTGCAGGAGCTCGGCGCTCGCCGCCGCGAGAGCACAGGCGAGCCTGCGGGCGCGCTCGTGCTGCTCCACGGCCGGGGAGCGGACGAGCACGACCTCTTCCCGCTCCTCGACCTGCTCGACCCGGCGCGGCGGCTCCTCGGCGTCACGCCGGGAGGCCCGCTCCACCTCCCTCCCGGAGGGAAGCACTGGTACACGCTCGGCGGGATTCCGACGCCCGACGCGGAGACGTTCCACGCGACGGCGCCGCTGCTCGCCGCGTTCCTCGACGCACTCCCGATGCCGATGGACCGCGTCGTCCTCGGCGGCTTCTCGCAGGGCGCCGTGATGAGCTACGCGATGAGCCTCGGGCCCGGCCGGCCGAGGCCCGCAGGGCTTGTCGCCATGTCCGGCTTCCTCCCGCGTGTCGAGGGCTGGCCCCTCGAGCCGGAGCGCCTCGCCGGTGTCCCGGTCGGGATCGCTCACGGCACTCTGGACCCCGTGATCGGCGTCGACTACGGTCGCGAGGCCGCGGAGACTCTGTCGGCCGCGGGCGTGGACGTCCTGCGGCTCGAGTCCGCGGTGCCGCACATGGTCGACCCCGCCTGGATCGATCCGCTTCGGCGGCTCGTCGCGGAGGCTGTTCCCTAGACTCGCACGCATGCTGCTCGCCGACGAGGGGCTCGCCGAGCTCCACACGCACCTGGGCGGGTCGGTGGCGTCGGACATCATGTGGAGCCTCGCCCACGAACAGGGCATCGCGCTCCCGGTGAAGGACTACTGGGCCTTCGATGCGCTCGTCACGGTCTCGGACCCGCGCGGGGTGCAGAACCTCGACGAGCTCGACGCGATCTACCACTGGACGGAGCTGATCCAATCCTCCCCGCTCGCGGTCGAGCGGTCGGTCCACGCGGCGATCGGCGGCGCGTACCGCTCGCAACGGATCACCACGCTCGAGGTCCGCTTCAACCCGATGAAGCGCAACCGCGGCGGCGAGCGCGACCTCGACCACATCATCCTGGCCGCGACGCGCGGGCTCGATCTCGCCCGGCTCGAGTACCCCCAGGTGCGCGCGGGGCTGATCCTGATGATGGACCGCACCTTCGACCGGCGGCAGAACGAGGTCATCGTCGACAAGGCGGTGCGCTGGTCGAGCCGGGGCGTCGTGGGCGTCGACATCGCCGGGCCGCGGCCGGGTGGCCTGCGCTACGACTACACGCAGGTCTCCGCGATGGTGGAGACGGCCAGGGAGGCGGGGCTCGGCATCACGATCCACGTCGGCGAGGAGGGGGCGACCGGGGGCGAGGAGATCGGCGAGGTCGTCGAATCGCTGCGGCCGGACCGCATCGGGCACGGAATTCTCGCCGCTCACGACCCCGGCTTGATGGAGCTGATCCGCGAGGCGGGCGTCGTGCTCGAGATCTGCCCGACGTCGAACCTGCTCACGAAGGCGCTCGCCGACGAGGAGGAGGTGCGCGAGACGTTCCGGCGGTTCGCCGAGCACGACGTGCCCTTCACGATCGCCACCGACGGCCCCGAGATGATGCGAACCCACCTGCGGGACGAGTTCGCGCTCGTCCACCGGATCGGCGCGCTCGACGAAGCCGGCCTCGCGCAGGCGAACGCACGGGGCCACGCAGCCTCGTTCGTCGGCCGTACGGAGCGCTAGGCGGCGGAGTGCCCGGAGCCGGCGTCGCCGACGGCGTCCGTCGCCTCGCCGGCCGCCTCGGCGCCGTCGTCCTTCGCGCCGCCGAGCTCGTCCTTCGCGTCGTCGACGACGTCCGACGCCTTCTCCCGGGCGTCGCCTCCGACGTCCTCTGCCTTGTCGGCGACCTCGCCGGCCGTCTCCTTGGTCCTACCGAGGAGCTTGTCGAGGAATCCCATGGGCGTGACCATACGCGGTGCCCGGCCGCGGGGCAAACCGAGGTCTACGCGCTGTCGCCCGGTCTCGCGGTGTCGCGCGTCTCCGCGTCGGGCTCGGTCTCGGGCTCCCCGTCGAGGTGGAGCCGCTCGAGCAGGTCGCCCGCCTCCTCGTCGGCCTTCTCGACCGCGTCGTAGTAGCGCCCGCCCGTGGCCTCGTCGAGACGGTCCTCGACGTGGTGCACGGCGTCGATCGCCGCGTAGTCGGCCTCGGTCATCGCGTCGTCGGCGCGGCCGAAGAAGCGGCGGATGGAATCGAGCAGCGACATCGTTGGAACGTTAGATGCTCGCCGCCGCGCCCACCATGCATCTCACGCACGCGCCCCGTCGAGCGTTTCCCACTCGATGAGGCGCGCGAGGGTCGAGCTCTGGGTCGCGCTCTGGGTCGTCTACCTCGTCTGGGGCTCGACGTACCTCGGCATCAAGCTCGCCGTACGGACGCTCCCGCCCCTTCTGACGGGCGGCACGCGGTTCCTCGCCGCCGCGGTCGTGCTCGCCGGGATCCTCACCGTTGCGCGGCGGTCGCTCCGCGCGAGCAGGCGCGAGGTGCTGTCGGCAGCGGGGCTCGGCGTCGCTCTCCTCGCCTGCGGCGTCGGCCTCGTCCACGTGGCGGAGACGAGGATCGACTCGGGCGTCGCGGCGATGATCGCCGGGTCGGTGCCGTTGCAGATCGTCGTCTGGCGGGCCCTTGCGCGCGAGCGCGTTCCCCGCGCGACCGTGCTCGCGGCCACGGTCGGCCTCGTCGGCCTCGCGCTCGTCGTCGGCCCCGACGGGATCGCGGGCGGCTCGGTCGCCGTGGGGCTCCTGATCATGCTCGCCGCCTCGTTGTCCTGGTCTCGCGGCTCCTTCGTCGCCCGGCGACTCTCGCTCCCGCGCGATCCCTTTGTCGCGACGGTGTACGAGATGCTCGGCGGCGGCACCGTGCTCGTGCTCGCGGGCCTGGTCGCCGGCGAGGCGGGACAACTCGACGGCGACGCTCTCCAGCCTGGCCCGATCGCAGCCTGGGCGTACCTTGCCGTCGTCGGCTCGGTGGTGGGCTTCAGCGCGTACGCGTGGCTCCTTCGCAACGCCCCGATCTCGCAGGTCGTCACGCACCAGTACGTGAATCCCCTTGTCGCGGTCGCGCTCGGCGCGCTCCTGCTGGGCGAGCGTCCGGGACCGGCGACGCTCGCCGGCGCGGCGCTGATCATCGGCGCCGTCGCGGTCACCGCCCGGTACGAGGGCCGCGGGGCCGTCTCGGCATCCGAGTCGTCACCCGCCGAGCACGCCGCCAAGGGCGCGCGCGCGGCGACGGCGGAAGCGGGAGATGGCGCCGCGTGACGACCGCGGGCTACGCCTCGACCTGAGTCCGCTGCGCGGCGAGGAACTCGAGCAGGTCCGAGCGGGTCAGGATCGCGACCGGCCTGCCGGCGCGGCCCACGACGACGGCACCGCCCGATCCCGTCAGCTCGGCGAACACCTCGTCGACGGACGCGCCGGCATCGACGGTCGCGAGCGGAGGCTGCATCGCCACTGCGACGTCGTCGTTCAGGGCGTCCGGGTTCCGGAACACGCGGTCGAGGAGGCTTCGCTCCTGGATCGAGCCGACGATGTCGGTCAGCTCCTCCGCGGGCTCGTGCCGAACGACGGGCAACTGGGAGATGCCGTAGCGCTGCATCAGGTCGATCGCGGCGCCGACCTTCTTGTGGGCGTCGACGACGACGAGCTCGGGCACGGCGCCGGCATCGCCGTCCTTCGCGCGGATCACCTGGCCCACGCTCGGGATCGGCGCCCGCCGCTCCATGAAGCCGTACTGGATCATCCAGTTGTCGTCGTAGAACTTCGTGAGGTACGAGCGACCGCCGTCGGGGAACGTCATCAGGACGGTCGCGCCGGGACCGAGCTTCTTCGCGACCTCGAGCGCCGCCCAGGCGGTCGAGCCGCAAGAGCCGCCGACGAGCAGGCCCTCCTCCCGCGCGAGCCGCCGCGCGGTCGAGAACGAGTCGCGGTCTGTGACGCGCACCCACTCGTCGACCACATCGGGGTCCATCGTGCTCGGCCACGTGTCCTTGCCGATCCCCTCGACGAGATACGGGTGCAGCGGGTGCGCGTCGTCCTCGGTGAACACGGAGCCCTCCGGATCGGCGCCGACGATGAGGACGGACGGCTTGCGCTCCTTGAAGTACTTGCCGATCCCCGAGATCGAGCCGCCGGTGCCGACCGAGACGACGATCGCGTCGACCTCGCCACCCGTCTGCTCCCAGAGCTCGGGGCCGGTCGTCTCGTAGTGCGCCTCCGGGTTCGCCATGTTCGAGTACTGGTCAGGCTTGAAACCGCCCGGGATCTCCTCCGCGAGGCGGTCGGAGACCGAGTAGTAGCTCTCCGGCGAGTCGTGCTCGACCGCCGTCGGCGTGATCACGACCTCCGCCCCGTAGGCGCGTAGGGTCGAGATCTTCTCCTGGCTCATCTTGTCGGGCATCACGAAGATGCAGCGGTAGCCCTTGTGGGCCGCGGCGATGGCGAGGCCGACGCCGGTGTTGCCCGACGTCGGCTCGACGATCGTCCCGCCCGGCCGCAGTCGCCCGTCGCGTTCCGCAGCCTCGATCATCGCGAGCCCGATCCGGTCCTTGTTGGAGCCGCCCGGGTTCATGAACTCGAGCTTCGCGAGAAGGGTCGCGCCGGTCTCCTTGCCGAACGAGACGAGCCTGACGATCGGCGTCCCGCCGACGAGGTCGAGCACGGTCGGGTACGTGCGCCCCATGCCGGCGGGAAGCCTAGAGGCTTGATGTGGGTTCTGCGTGCGTAGCGGGGAGGGCGTGCGCCAAGCAGCGTGGTCGGCTCAGTGCTCGCCGATACCCGAAGGTATCGGTGGGCACTGCGACGGCCGCGATGCGCAGTGCGCAGGCCCCCATCCGCGCGTGCGCAGAACCCTCATCGAGCCTCTGTGATGGAGTTCAGAGCGGCGTGATGCGACGGGCGCCGACGGGTGGATACGAGCGCGCGTCGAGCGCCTCGATCTCGACGTCCCTACCGGACTGCGGCGCATGGATCATCCGGCCGTTGCCGACGTAGAGCCCGACGTGCCCGAGCCCGCTGAAGAAGACGAGGTCCCCCGGGCGCATTGCGGAGACCGGCACCGGCCGTCCGACGCCGTAGAGCGCCGCCGCGTTGTGCGGAAGGCTGATGCCGAGCTGCCCGTAGACCCAGGAGACGAGCCCCGAGCAGTCGAAGCCGGCCGGCGAGGCGCCGCCCCAGACGTACGGCACGCCGAGTTGCGCCCGCGCGAGCTTCACCGCGCGCTCCGCAAGCGTCGGCGCGGCGGGCGGCGGCGGCGGGACGAACCTGGCCGGGCTCGCGACGATGCCTGGAAGAGCGGGCGGCCCGTCCTGTGCGTTGGCCGTGCCGCCCGGAAACGCCGCCGTGAGCGCACACAGGAGCACGGGTATGACGAGCCAGCGGGGCATCGGCAGAAGAGGCGGAGCACGGGACGGCGTCGAATCGGGCCCCGAGGGGGCGCGCCGTCGGTGTCAACGACGGCGGCACCCTACCATGGCGCGACGACACCTCGGGGCCAGGTCCTCCTCGCCCGACGTCTGGACCGGGGTCCAGACCGTGACATCCCCCCGAGCGCGAAAGCGGAGGCTTCCGCGAACGAGCTAGTGCCGGAAATGCCGGCGACCGGTGAGGACCATCGTGGCGCCGGCGTCGCGCACCGCAGCGAGCACCTCGGCGTCGCGCTTCGAGCCGCCGGGCTGGATGATCGCCGCGACGCCGGCTTCGAGCGCCAGCCGCGGGCCGTCCGCGAAGGGGAAGAAGGCATCGGAGGCGAGCACGGCTCCCTCGAGCGAGTGACCGAGCTGCCGCGCCTTCTCGACGGCGATGCGCACAGCGTCGACGCGGCTCATCTGCCCCGCGCCGATCCCGAGCGTCTGCCCGCCGCGGCCGAGGACGATCGCGTTCGACGTGACGTGCTTCGCGACGGTCCACGCGAAGAGCAGCTCCTCCCACGTCGCCGTGTCCGGGTCGCCGCAGGCGACGTCCATCGCGTCGAGCGGGTCGCCGTCGGCGTCGCGGTCCTGCAGGAGCAGCCCGCCGAGGACGCGCCGGAGATCGCGCTCGGTCGTCACGAAGGCGCGGCGCTCCCCGTCGACGAGCACCCGGGCCTTGTCGCGCGCGGACAGCTCGTGGAGGGCGGCGTCGTCATAGCCGGGTGCGAACACGACCTCGACGAACTGGCGGGCGATCGCCTTGCCGAGGGCCGCCCCGACGGGCCGGTTGAGGACGACGACGCCGCCGTAGGCCGAAACGGGGTCGCCCGCGAGCGCCTTCGTATAGGCCTCGTCGATCGTCTCCGCGAGGCCCACGCCGCACGGGTTGCCGTGCTTGACGATCACGGCGGCAGGGCCTTCGAGCTCGAGCAGCAGGAGCCGCGCCGCCGACAGGTCGCCGAGGTTGTTGAACGACAGCGGCCGGCCCTGGAGCTGCTCGACGCGTGCGAGGAGGTGCGTGCGAGCGCCCTTCTGGGCGTAGTAGGCCGCGCGCTGGTGCGGATTCTCGCCGTACGAGAGATCCATGTAGCGCTCGAACACGGGGAGGTACGTCTCGGGGAACGCGTCGTCGCGCCCGAGCCAGCCCGCGACCGCGGCGTCGTAGGCGGCAGTCCGCTGGAACGCGCGCGCAGCGAGCGCCCGACGGGTCTCCGGCGAGATCTCCGCCCGCTGGCGGAACTCCTCGACAACCGGGCCATAGTCCTCCGGCCGGCAGATCGGCACGACGTGCGCGTGGTTCTTCGCCGCCGCCCGGAGAAGCGCCGGGCCGCCGATGTCGATCTGCTCGATCGCCTCCTCCCACGCGACGTCGAGGCGGCCGACCGTCCGCTCGAACGGATACAGGTTGACGCAGACGAGATCGATCGGCGCGATGCCGTGCGCCTCGAGCTGGGCGAGGTCGTCAGGGACGTCGCGGCGCGCGAGGATGCCGCCGTGCACGGCCGGGTGCAGCGTCACGACGCGGTGTCCCAGCAGGTCGCCGAAGCCGGTCAGCTCCTCGAGCGGCGTCACGGGCACTCGCTCGTCGACGAGCACCTTCGCCGTGCCGCTCGACGCGAGCACCTCGACGCCGAGCGAGGTCAGCTCGCGCGCGAAGGCGGCCACGCCCGTCTTGTCGTACGCCGAGATGAGCGCACGGCGGATGCTCACGCCGCGATCAGCTCCCTGACCACCTCGGGGAGGAGCCGATGCTCGGCCGCCTGGACGCGGGCACGCAGCGTCGCCGGCGTGTCGCCCGGCTCGACCGGGACGGGGACGACGCGGATCACCGGCCCCGAGTCCATTCCCTCGTCGACCCAGTGCACGGTCGCGGCGGTCTCTGGCACGCCCGCGGCGAGCACGTCCTCGATCGGGTGGGCGCCGGGGAAGGCGGGGAGCGGCGCGGAGTGCGTGTTGACGACCCGCCGTCCGAAGACTTCGAAGAATCGCGGCCGCAGCAGGTGCATGTAGCCCGCCAGGACGGCGAGCTCGACGCCGCGCTCGCGGAGCCAGAGCGCGAGCGCCTCATCTCGGTCGTCCCGGCTCGCGAACGCGTCGGCGTCGAACACCGCGGTCGGGATCCCCACCGCCTCGGCGCGCGCGAGCGCCGGGACGCCGGGCCGGTTCGACGCGACGGCGACGATCGGGAGGCCTGCGTCGACGAGCGCCTGCAGGTTCGTGCCCTCGCCGCTGACGAGCACGCCGATCACGCGCCGCTCCACTCCACGCCGTCGACGCCGGATTCCAGCCGCCCGATCACGAGGTCGGCGGGATGCGCGTCACCGGGCGGGACGACGGCGCAGTAGCCGATCCCGAGGTTGAAGACGCGGCGCAGCTCGTCTTCGGCGACGCCGTGCTCCGCGAGCCACCCGAACACCTGCGGGCGCTCCCAGGCGACCGGGTCGACGACGGCCCCGACCCCGTCCGGGAGGACGCGCGCGAGGTTGCCCGCGATCCCGCCGCCGGTGACGTGTGCGAGCGCGCGGACGTCGGCGCGCGCGTGGAGCGCGCGGACGTCGCCGAGGTAGCAGCGCGTCGGCGGGAGCAGCAGCTCGGCGTCGAACGGGTCGTCGCCGACGATGCGGCGGACGAGCGAGAAGCCGTTCGCGTGGATGCCCGCGGAGGGCAGCCCGAGGACGACGTCGCCGGGCGCCGCGCGCGATCCGTCGATGAGCTCGTCACGGGCGACGACGCCGACGACCGTCCCGCAGAAGTCGACCTCGTCCTCGCGGTAGATCCCGGGAAGCTCCGCGGTCTCGCCGCCGAGGATCGCGCAGCCCGCGGCACGGCAGACGTCGGCGGCGCCCTCGACGAGCTCGGCGACCTGCTCCGGGTCAATGCTGTTGGCGGCGACGTAATCGAGGAAGAAGAGCGGCTCTGCGCCGGTCGTCAGGACGTCGTTGATCCCGTGCGCGGCGAGGTCCGCCCCGCACCAGCGGAGCTTCCCGGCGCGCCGGGCGAGCACGAGCTTGGAGCCGACGGAGTCGGTCGACGCGACGAGCAGCCGCTCGTCGTCGATGGCGAAGAGCCCGGCGAACGCGCCGAAGCTGCCGACGACGGCCGGCGTCCGCGTCGAGTCGACGGCCGACCGCAGCCGGTCGACGACGGCCTCGGCCGTCGCGAGCGAGACCCCCGCGAAGGCGTATGTCTGGTCCTCTGACGGCACGACGCGAGCGTAGTCGACCGCCCGGAAGGGCGTCCCGGGATAGCGTGCCTCGCATGGGTGAGTCGCTCTCCGCGTTCCTCGAGCGGCACGTCGAGACGTTCAACGCCGCCGTCCGGAGCGGCGACTTCGCCCCGCTGGTCGCCCTCTTCGCAGACCATGCGACGCTCGAGTTCGCGGACGTGCCGGTCGGGCCGTTCGTCGGACGCGACGCGATCGCAGCCGCCTATGCGGAGCAGTCACCGACGGACACGATGACGGTGCTGGACGTTCGCGTCGAGAAGGACGGCACCGTCGTCGAGCCGTTCTCGTGGTCGGCGGACGGCGGCGCGCGCTCCGGTGAGATGCGTCTCGTCGTCGCCGACGGCCGCATCCGCCGGCTGGTCGTCGCGTTCGGCTAGCGCGACGCGGTCGCCTCGAAGCGGTGCTTCGCGGCCAGGCGCCCGGCCGGGACGCGCGTCGGGTAGCTCCGCGTGAAGCAGGCCCGGCAGACCTCCTCCTCCGGGAGGCGCGTCGCCCACTGCATGCCGTCGAGGGAGAGGTAGTGGAGGCTCGTGGCGCCGACGTGCTCGCGCATCTCCTCGACCGAGCGGTGCGCAGCGGCGAGCTCGTCCTCGTCGGCCATGTCGATGCCGTAGAAGCACGGTGAGACGACGGGCGGCGACGAGATCCGCACATGCACCTCGGCCGCGCCGGCGTCGTCGAGCATCTGCACGAGCGCGCGCATCGTGTTGCCGCGCACGATCGAGTCGTCGACGATCACGAGCCGGCGCCCGGCGATCTCGTCGAGCGGGTTGAACTTGAGCCTGATCCCCTGGCGGCGCAGCTCCTGATCCGGCTCGATGAACGTGCGGCCGACGTAGCGGTTCTTGATCAAGCCCTCCTCGTACGGGATCCGCGAGCGCTTCGCGAAGCCGATCGCAGCCGGCGTGCCGGAGTCGGGGATCGGCATGACGAGGTCCGCGTCGACCGGCGCCTCCTCTGCGAGCCGCTCGCCCATGCGCACTCGAGCCGCGTGCACCCCCGTGCCGCCGAGCGACGAATCCGGCCGGGCGAAGTAGACGTGCTCGAAGATGCACGCCGCGCTTCGCCCGCGCGGCACCGCCTGTGCCGAGTGGCAGCCCTCGTCGTCGACCCACACGACCTCGCCCGGGAGCACGTCTCGGACGACGTCGGCACCGATCAGGTCGAGCGCGCACGTCTCCGAGGCGACCACCCAGTCGTCGCCGATCCGCCCGAGCGTGAGCGGGCGGATGCCCAGCGGGTCGCGGAAGGCGACGAGCGTGCCTCCGACGATCGCGACGATCGAGTACGCGCCGTCGAGCCGCGCCATCGTGGCGGCCACCGCCTCGGGCAACGGCGCGGGGTCGCGACCGAGCAACCCTGCGATCACCTCCGTGTCCGAGGTGGACGCGATCCGCACGCCGGCCGCGAGCAACTCGTCCCGGAGCGGCCCCGGAGTCACGAGGTTCCCGTTGTGCGCGAGCGCGACCGTGCGCGCAGCGCCGTGGTGCACGAGCGGCTGCGCGTTCGACCAGTGCGCGCCGCCCGTCGTCGAGTAGCGCGTGTGCCCGATCGCGACCTCGCCCGGGAGGGCGGCGAGTTTCTCCTCGTCGAACACCTGCGCGACGAGCCCCATGTCGCGGACGGCCGTCACGCGCCCGCCCTCGGAGACGGCGATGCCCGCGGACTCCTGGCCGCGGTGCTGGAGGGCGAAGAGGCCGAAGTACGTGAGCCGCGCGACGTCCCGGTCGGCCGAGTGGACGCCGAAGACGCCGCACATCAGGCGCCACCCTCGTAGGCGTGCCGGAGCTCGGCGAGCGGGATCCCGAGCAGTCTCGCGCCGCCCGCCGTGCCGATCCGCCGGACCTCGATCTCGCCGCCGGTGGGATCGGGCTCGACCTGTCGGGACGGGACCGCGACGATCACCTGACCGCCGATCTCGCCGAAGAGCGTCAGCGGGTCGTCGCCGAGCTCGAGCTCGGCCCCGCAGCCGCTCCAGAGCGCAGCCTCGGCGAGCGCGATCGCGAGTCCGCCCTCGGCGACGTCGTGGACGAGCGAAGCGTGCTGCGCGGCGCCGAACGCGTGACGGACGAGCGCCGCCTCGGACGGAAGATCGAGCGACGGGGAGCCGCCGAGCGCGCCCCACCGCGCCTGTGCCTCCGAGCCTGCGAGCGTGAGCGGCGAGCGCGAGCGAGCGAGAAGGATCGCATCGCCTTCGTTCCAGCCGCCCGGGACCCGCCGCACGTCGGGTACCAGCCCGACGCAGCCGACGACCGGCGTCGGCGGGATCGAGCGGCCGTCCTTGTCGTTGTAGAGCGAGACGTTGCCGGAGACGACCGGGACGCCGAGGGCCTCGCAGGCGAGCGCCATCCCCTCGATCGTCTCCGTCAGCTCCCAGCCGATCTCCGCCTTCTCCGGGTTGCCGAAGTTGAGGCAGTCCGTGAACGCGAGCGGCTCACCGCCCGCGCACGCGACGTTGCGCGCCGCATCGAGGATCGCGAGCTGACCGGCGATACGCGGGTCGAGCATCCCGACGCGGCCCTGGCCGTCCAGGGTGACGGCGAGCCCGCGCCACTCCGGGCGCAGCCGCAGCACGGCCGCGTCGAGGCCCGGCCGGCGAACGGTGCGCGACTGGACGAGCTGGTCGTAGCGGCGCGTCACAGAGGCTCGCGAGCGCAGGGCAGGCGAAGCGAGCAGCTCGAGCACCGCCTCGCGCACCGGAGGGACGTTTGCCGGCGTCTCGGGGGGCGGGATGCGCGGCTCCCTGTCGACGGCGTACCTCGGGCATCGCTCCGTGAGGAGCGTTGCCTCGATCACGCCGACCTCGTCTCCCTCCCAAAGGGCGCGTAGGACGCCCGTCTCGGTCACCTGGCCGATCACGGCCCGGTGGAGCTCCCACCGGTCGATCACCGCCTCGACGTCCGCGAGCCGCTCGGGGGCGACGATCGCGACCATCCGCTCCTGCGACTCGGAGATCATCACCTCCCACGGCTCCATCCCCTCCTCGCGTCGAGGAACGCGGTCGAGGTGGACGTCGATCCCGAAGTCCGCCGCCATCTCCGAGAGAGACGAGGCGAGGCCCGCGGCCCCGCAGTCCTGGAGCGAGAGCACCAGGCCGCGTTCGACGAGCTCCGCCGAGACCTCGATCAGCCGCTTCCCGGTGAACGGGTCGCCGACCTGGACGGAAGGCCGCTTGTCGGGGTCGTCCTCGCCCAGCTCGGCGCTCGCGAGCACCGACGCGCCGCCGATCCCGTCGCGTCCCGTCGTCGCGCCGTAGAGCACGACGAGCGCTCCGGCCGTCGTCGCCTTCGCGCGGGTGAGCCGCTCGCTCGGCAGCAGACCCACGCACATCGCGTTGACGAGGCAGTTCGAGGCGTAGGCGTCGTCGAACACCGTCTCGCCACCGACGGTCGGGACGCCGACGCAGTTGCCGTAGTGCCCGATCCCGCCGACGGCGCGAGAGAACTGGTCGTCGTGGGCGCCGAAGCGCAGGCCGTCGAGCAGCGCGACGGGCCGCGCGCCCATCGCGGAGATGTCGCGCAGGATGCCCCCGACCCCGGTCGCCGCGCCCTGGAAGGGCTCCACGGCGGACGGGTGGTTGTGACTCTCGACCTTGAACGCGACCGCGAGGCCGTCGCCCAGATCGACGACGCCTGCGTTCTCGCCGGGCCCCTGGAGCACGCGGTCCCCCTCGCTCGGCAGACGGCGGAGCAGGAGCGCGGAGTGCTTGTAGCCGCAGTGCTCCGACCAGAGGAGCGAGAAGACCGCGAGCTCGAAGTGGTTCGGCTCGCGCCCCATCAGCGAGACGATGTGGGCGAGCTCCCCGTCCGTGAGGCCGAGCTGTCGATGGAGCGGCTGTTCCGCGACCGGGCTCAGACGGCCAGTCTAGCCGCGGGGTCGGCGGGGTCTGTTCCCAGGGGTCTGCCCCCTGCGACGCTCCCGCGTTGGCAACGCCTCACGGGGGACAGGCCCCTCCGGGGCCAGTCCCCCTGGTCGGTAGCGTCGCGCCATGTCCCGGCGCGACCTCGGCCTTCTCGTCGCGCTGTCGGCGATCTGGGGGTCGTCGTTCCTCTTCATCAAGGTCGGCGTCGAGGAGCTCGAGCCCGCGGTCGTGGTCTGCGGACGGCTTCTCGTCGGCGCGCTGGTGCTGCTTCCCGTCGCGCTGGCGCGAGGCGGCTTGTCGGGGCTCCGGGCGATGCTCGTGCCGATCGCCGTCCTCGGCGCGCTCAACAACGCGCTGCCCTACTGGCTGCTCAGCTTTGCGGAGACCCGGATCGACTCCGGCCTCGCGGCGGTGATCCAGGCGGCCGCGCCGATCTTCACGGTGCTGCTCGCCATCCGCATCGATCCCTCGCAACGGGTGACCGGGCTCCGGCTCGCCGGGGTCGGCCTCGGCTTCGTCGGCGTCGCGCTGCTGGTCGGGCTACAGGAGGGAGCAGAGCTGCTCGGCGCGGTCGCGGTCGTGGGCACTGCCCTCTGCTACGCGGTCTCGGTGCTCTATGCGGGTCGCGCGATCCGGTCGTTCTCGCCGCTCGACGTGTCGATCGGGCAGCTGAGCGTCGGCGCGCTGCTCACGCTGCCGGCGGCTCTGGTGCAGTGGCCCGCGGAGACGCCGTCCGCGAAGGTCGTCGGCGCCGTTCTCGTGCTCGGAGTGCTCGGCACCGGCGTCGCCTACCTCCTCTACTTCGCGCTGATCGTCCGCGCCGGGGCCTCACGGGCGATCCTCGTCACGTACCTCGTGCCCGCCTTCGCGCTCGTGTACGGCTGGCTGATCCTCGGCGAGGCGGTCACGCCGTCGGCGCTCGCGGGCCTCGCGCTGATCCTCGGGGGCACGGCCCTCGCGACCGGCGGGCGACTACGCCGCCGGTAGCGTGGCCGCGTGAACCGGTACTGGACGCTGATCCTCGTCCTCGCCGCCGTCTGGGGCGCGTCGTACCTCTTCATCAAGGTCGCGGTCGAGGGCGGGCTCGAGCCGTCGCCGCTGATGGGGGCCCGTGCAGCCATCGCGGCGCTCGTGCTGTTCGGCTTCCTCGCGAGGACGATGGGCGCGCGGCGCGCCGTCGCGGAGCTGCGCGCCTCGTGGAGACGCTGGGTCGTGCTCGGCGTCGTCGCGAACGCTCTTCCGTTTTGGTTGGTGGCGTGGGGCGAGAAGCACGTCGACTCCGGGATCGCAGCGGTCGCGCAGTCGACGGTGCCGCTCTTCACCGTCCTTCTCGGCCTGCGCTTCCTCCCGCACGAGCCGCTCTCGCGCCCGCAGCTGACCGGCTTCGGCCTCGGCCTGGTGGGCGTCACGGTGCTGGCCGGCGGCGGTCCGGGCGGCAGCTGGTGGGCGGTCGCCGGGACGCTCGCCGTCGTGCTGGCGTCGCTCGCCTACGCGAGCGGGGCCGTGATCGGGCAGCGAAGCGTGAGCAGCACCCCCGGGCCCGTGCTCGCGACGGGCGCGATGATCGCCGCGGCGGTGTCGCTGCTGCCGTTCGCCGTCGTCCAGCGGCCGGCGGCGATGCCCGACACGGACGCGATCCTCTCGCTCCTCGCGCTGGCGCTCCTCGGGACCGCGCTCGCGCAGCTCGTTCTCTACCGGACGATCCGGCTCTACGGAGGCCGGCGCATGAGCCTCGTCACGTACCTGATGCCGGCATTCGCCCTCGTCTACGGCGCCGCGCTGCTCGACGAGCCGATCACCGTCTCGGTGCTCGCCGGGCTCGCGCTGATCCTGGGCGGCGTCGCCCTCGGGTCGGGCTCGCGGCTGCGGCGCTCGCCACGAGCCGAGCGCGTCGAGGCGAGCACCGGATGACCGCTTCCGTCGTCGTCCGCGCCGCCACGCAGGCCGATGCGCCCTACCTCGGGGCGCTCTTCCGCCACGCCGATGTCGCCCCCTTTCTCGCCTCCATCCGGCCGTCGAGCGACGAGGCGGTCGCCGCCGAGATCGCACGAGCGCACGACGACCCGGACGGATACGGCGTGGTCGTGTTCGAGGTCGACGGCCGGTGGGTCGGCACCGCCACGTGGGAGCGGGTCAACCGTCGCTCACGCATCGCGTCGGTGGGCGGCTTCGTGATCGACCCGGAGCACCGCGGCAGAGGGCTGTCGGTCGACGCGGCGCGGGCACTCCACGCGCACCTCTTCGGCCTCGGCTTTCACCGCCTGCAGATGGAGGTCTACGGCTTCAACGAGCGAGCGCTGAGTCACGCCGAGCGCTCCGGGTGGATCCGCGAGGGCGTCCGCCGCAAGGCTTACTGGCGCGACGACGAGTGGGTCGACGGCGTCCTCTTCGGGCTCGTCGAGGAGGACGTGCGCGAGGCGTAGGCGCGGTCAGGCCGCGGCGAGGAACGCGCGCAGCCGCTCGAACGCCTCCGCGGCGCCCACGCGCCCGAGCCCGAGCCGCACGTGGCCGGGCTCGTCGTAGACGTCGCCGGGCAGGAGCAGGACGCCCGCCTCCAGGGCGAGCCGCTCGCAGAACGCCCGCGTGTCCCCGACGCGAAGCCGAGGAAAGCCGATCGGCGACGCATCCGGCGGCACCCAGTCGACAACGCCCGCATGTCCCTCGACAAAGGCGTCCGCGAGCTCGAGGTTCCGGAGCACGAGCGTGCGGTTCCGCTCGACGATCCCGGCGCGGTTCCGGAGCGCAACCGCTGCCAGGAGCTCGCTCGGCGCGCTCGAGCAGATCGTCGTGTAGAGCTTCGCGGCGACCACCGCGTCGCGGAGCGCGGCATCCCGGCAGGCGATCCACCCCGTCCGCAGCCCCGGCAGCCCGTAGGTCTTCGAGACGCTCCCGAGCGAGACGGCCCGCTCGTACAGGTCGCACGCTGCCGGAAGCCGTAGGGCCGGATCGTGCTCCAGCTCGCGGTACACCTCGTCGCAGAAGAGAACGGCGCCGCGCTCGGCGCAGAGCTCGACGACCCGCTCGAGCACGTCACGCGGCATGGATTGCCCGGTGGGGTTGTGGGGCGTGTTGACGTAGACGAGCCGTATGTCGGGCCGGAGCAGCCGCTCGAGCTCGTCGAGGTCGTGCCTCCAGCCGTCCTCGTATCGCCGCTCCCACGTGGAGACGTCCGCCCCGGTCGACCGCGCGACCGCGAGCGCCGACTCGTAGCACGGTGTCTCGACGACCGCGTGGTCGCCCGGGCCGAGGAGCGCGGTCTCGACGGCGAAGACTCCCTCCTCGGCGGCCGCGAGCGCGACGACCGCCTCGGGCCCGGTTTCGTCGTACAACCCCGCGATGGCGGAGCGGAGCTCCTCCGAGCCGGGCACCTCGGTGTAGCCGAGGCGCAGCGCGAGGAGCCGCTCGCCCGCGTCGGGCTCGAGCGCGAGGAGCTCTCCGACGGAGATCGTCTCGCAGTCGCTCGACGAGAGCATGAGCTCGGTGGTGAACTCGAACCGCTCGTACCAGCGCTCGATCCGGAAGGGCGGGAGCCGCATGCCGTCATCGTCCCAGATGCGGAGTAGGCTCCTCCGCACCCACACCGTCGAAGGAGAGGCACATGGGATTCCTCGTAGCGCTGGGCGTGTTCGCAGCGGCGATCGTGCTCGGCATCGTCTTCTTCTCCACCGGGCACGTCGTGCTCGGGATCATCGCGATGCTCGGAAGCCTCCCCTTCGCCCTCGCCTCGTGGCTGAAGTGGGCCGACCGCGGGATCTGAGCCGCGGGCGCTGATCTCGGTCAGGCAACGACGACGGCGTCCGGAGCAAGCGCGTTCTCGATCCCGCGGGCGACCTCCTCGGGCGCGTCGAGCCATGCGAGGTGGCCTGCGTCGGCCACATGGACGACCCGGATGCCGGCGTTCCGCTCGACGATTCCGGCCCACGCCTTCTCGACCGGCGCGGAGACGAACACGTCGCGCTCGGGCCGGAGGAACACCGTGGGCACGGTGAGCTCCGCCCAGCGCTCGCCGAGGCAGAGCTCCCGCCTGAGGCGCATCCCGCGCCAGGTCCCGAACGACCGCAGCACGCCGAGGTGGACATCGCGATTGCGGAGCTGGCACAGAACGTCCGCGTCGAGCATCTCGTCGTCGAGTGCCTCGGGATGCGCGACCGCGATCTGCCCCATGAGCGTCCGCATCTTCTCGCGGGTCGGCCGCCCCAATGCGAGCCGTCCGAGCGCCCGCCCGGCGACGGGCAGCTTGACGGCCAACCCGAGCACCCGGAGCGGGGTCGGGACGTCGCGCGTCACGCCGAGCGGGGCTCCGACCAGCACGAGTCGCCTGACACGCTCTGGCGCGCCGAGCGCGAACACCGTCGTCACGAACCCCCCGAGCGAGCAGCCGACGAGGTCGACCTGGTCGAGCTCGAGCCCGTCCAGGACGTCGCCGAGGAACGTGGCCGAGACCGTGGCGAGATCCACGGCCTCGTAGTCGAACGGGTCGGCGAGGCCGTGTCCGGGGAGGTCGACGGCGAGGACGCGATGACTCTTGGCGAGCGCGGCGAGGATCGGCGCCCAGAGGGCGGCGTTGTCGAAGGCACCGTGGACGAGCACGAGCGGCGGACCGTCCCCGACCTCGAGCACCCGCGTCTTCCCCCGCGACCACCGCAGGCGGCGAGAGCTGGTTCCAGGCGCGAGCCGCTCGAGCAGCGCTCCGTGAGCGGCCTCGATCCTCCAATCGAGGCCGCTCACGCGCCGCGTCGCCGTTCCGGACGTCACCGTGCCACCTCGGCCGGGGCGGACGCGCCTGCGGCGTCCAGGTTGCCCATGACCACGGCGATCGTTCCCATGAGCTCCTCCGTCGGGCTGAACTCCACGATCTCGGCGCCGGCGTGGTGGATCGGCGTGTGTCCCGGCGGGACGTAGTACGCCTCACCCGCCTCGTAGGTCTCCTCGTGATCGGCGAAGCGGAACGTCATCGCCCCCGCGACCACGTAGCCGAGCCGAGGGACCTGGCAGCGGTCGTCGGGGAGCCCGCGGAACAGCGGAGCCAGATCTGCGTCCGCCGTGTGCGACTCGAAGCAGACCGAGTAGCCCCCGTCGAAGTGCTCCTGCCACACCTCGAGCCCTTCGAGCGACATCTTCCCGGTCGCCGTCTCCTTCGACACCTTCGGCATGGTTCGCCTCCTCTTCGAATGGCGGTG
>Ga0111539_10004388_pt1 | contig 18454 bp, 13 predicted proteins | sample RhiMethybrSRZTD1_FD_79667 | JGI IMG/M metagenome (GOLD analysis project Ga0111539, IMG submission 79667) | Populus rhizosphere microbial communities from Tennessee, USA - Rhizosphere MetaG P. TD hybrid SRZTD1 (version 2) (version 2) | ecosystem: Host-associated > Plants > Roots > Rhizosphere >... | reverse complement strand
GTGCGCAGGTCCTTCACCAGCTGATAGGGCTGCAGCACGTAGGAGCGAATCTGGTGGCCCCAGCCGATCTCGGTCTTGCCGGCGGCGGCGGCGCTGGCCTTCTCTTCGCGCTTCTTGAGCTCCAGGTCGTAGAGACGCGATTTCAGCATGGCCCAGGCGATGGCGCGGTTCTTGATCTGCGAGCGCTCCTGCTGGCTCGCCACCACGATGTTGGTGGGCATATGGGTGATGCGCACCGCCGAGTCCGTGGTGTTGACGTGCTGGCCGCCGGCCCCGGAGGCGCGATAGGTGTCGACCCGGCAGTCGCTCTCCTTGATGTCGATCTCGATGTTCTCGTCGACCACGGGATAGACCCAGGCGCTGGCGAAAGAGGTGTGGCGGCGCGCGTTGCTGTCGTAGGGGGAGATGCGCACCAGCCGGTGCACGCCCGATTCGGTCTTGAGCCAGCCGTAGGCGTTCTCGCCCTTGATGAGCAGCGTCGCCGACTTGAGGCCCGCCTCCTCGCCGGCGCTCTGCTCCACCAGCGACACCTTGAAGTCGTGGTCCTCGGCCCAGCGGATGTACATGCGGGAAAGCATCTGCGCCCAGTCCTGGCTTTCCGTGCCGCCGGCGCCGGCGTGCACCTCGAGGTAGGTGTCGTTGCCGTCGGCCTCGCCCGAAAGCAGCGCCTCCACCTCTTGCCGCCGGGCCACCTCGGCGAGCTTGCGCAGGCCTGTCTCGCCCTCCTCGACGGAGGCCACATCGTCCTCCGACTCGCCAAGCTCGATCAGCGTGACGGCATCATCGAACTCGCGCTCGAGCTTCTTGTAGCCGGCCATCGACCGCTCCAGCGTCTGGCGCTGGCGCATGACCTTCTGGGCGGCTTGCGGATTGCTCCAGAGGTTGGGGTCCTCGGCCCGCTTGTTCAGCTCGGCCAGGCGCGCGCCCGCGCTATCCCAGTCAAAGATGCCTCCGCAAAAGCGCAAGCGACTGGCGGATGGCCTCGGCAAGCTTTTCGGCTTCGGCGCGCATGGGGGATCCTCGGCGTCCTATGATGAGTCGCAGCTCGTTGGGGCTGATATAGGGAAGCGGCCACATGCTGTAAATGCCGGGTAGGACCGTAGGTTGGGTCGACCCCGGCTCGCAGGCCGGGGGATGACCCAACACCAACACACACGCATCCCGATCTGTGTTGAGTCGCCGGACCTGTGTTGGGTCTGCGCTTCGCTTGACCCACCTAGAGGCGGTAGCGCTCAATACACGCTGCGGCCGCCGCTCAGGCCGCGTGGCGAATCCACCTGGTCGCCCGTGAAGAAGCCGCCGCGCTCGTCGGTGAAGCCGACGATGGAGTAGGCATCGTCGGGCTCCTCGTAGGGCTTGAACGCCTCCGTCACCGTGTCGCCCTCCCCGCCCATTGCCTTGAGCCCGGTGCGCAGGCTGACGCGTACCAGCTTGAGGCCGGGCGGGATGCGGAACGGCACGGCCTTCTTGTCGGCGAGAGCCAGCCTCATGAAGTTGCCGAACACGGGAGCGGCGACGTGGCCGCCGGTCATGCCTTTGCCGAGGTGCTTGGGCGAATCGTAGCCAATGAACACGCCGACCACGAGGTCGGCCGTGTAGCCGATGAACCAGGCGTCCTTCTCGTCGTTGGTGGTGCCGGTCTTGCCGGCGACCGGCACATTGGGGAGGATCTTCTTGATGACTGTGGCCGTGCCGCGCTGCACCACGCCTTCCATCATGGAGGTGATCTGGTAGGCGGTGTGGGGGTCGATGATCTGTCGGCGGTCGTCGCCAAGCGTCGGCTCGGTCTGCCCCTGCCACTTCTCGGCCTTGCAGCTCTTGCACTCGCGCTTGTCGTGGCGCCAGAGCGGATGGCCCCAGCGATCCTGGATGCGGTCGATCAGGGTCGGCTGCACCTGCTTGCCGCCGTTGGCCAGCGCCGCATAGGCCGCGCACATGCGCAACAGCGTGGTCTCGCCCGCACCCAGCGACATGGCGAGCACCGGCAGCAGGTCGTCGTAGACGCCGAACCGCTTCGCATACTCCACGATCAGCGGCATGCCCATGTCCTGCGCCAGCCGCACCGTCATCTGATTGCGCGACTTCTCGATGCCGAGCCGCAGCGTCGAGGGACCGAACGAGGACGTGCCATCGTAGTTCTTGGGCTGCCACACTTCCTTGCCCGGGCCCTGATCGATCTCGATCGGCGCGTCGAGCACGATGCTGGTCGGCTTGTAGCCGTTGTCGAGCGCGGCCGAGTAGACGAGCGGCTTGAACGAGGAGCCCGGCTGGCGCTTGGCCTGCAGCGCACGATCGAATTGGCTGGTGGCGAAGGAGAACCCGCCGACTACGGCGTGCACGCGCCCCGTGTGCGGGTCCATGGCCACGAGCCCGCCGCCAACCTCCGGGATTTGCACCAGCGACCAGACGCCGGCCGGCTTGTCGGGGTCCTTGGGTGCGACCCAGATCACGTCGCCGGCCGCCAGTACGTCGCTGACCGCCTTGGGGGCGGCGCGGCCCGAGCGTGCCCAGCGTATCTCCTCGAAGGGGATCTCGACGGCCTCGCGATCCTGCACCAGGTTGCCGTCGACTTGCCGTGCGGGGCGCAGCCCGACCACTGCCTTGGCACGCTGCACCTCGAGCACCGCGCCCAGCCGCCATGGCGCCACATCGCCGGGGACTTCGATGCCGGTCAGCGCCGCACCCCAATCTGCGGCGATGTCGATCTTCTGCACCGGCCCGCGCCAGCCCTTCTCGCGATCGAAGGCGACGAGGCCGTCGATCAGTGCTCTGCGGGCCAGGCGCTGCAGCTGGGGATCGAGCGTCGTGCGCACGGACAACCCGCCGTTGACGCGGCCATCGCCGACCGCGGCGCGCTCCGCGCGGCCATAGAGGCCATCCTCGCCGAAGTAGCTGACAAGCGTGCGTCGCACGTCCTCTGCGAAGTAGTCGGCCGCATAGATCTGCGTGCCGAGCGGCCGAATGTTGACCTTGAACGGCTTGGCTTTGGCCTCCCTGGCGTCGGCTAGGCTGACGGCGCCGATGTCGGCCATCTGGTCGATGATCCAGTCGCGCCGGATGGTTGCCTCCTTGGCGCGGCGGAAGGGGTGGTAGTTGTTGGGCGCCTTGGGCAAAGCCGCCAAGTAGGCAGCCTCCTCGATGGTCAGCTGGGCGAGCTCCTTGCTGAAATAGTTGAGTGCGGCGGCCGCCACGCCGTAAGAGCCCATGCCCAGGTAGATCTCGTTGAGGTAGAGCTCGAGAATCCTGTCCTTCGAATAGGCCCGCTCGATGCGGATGGCGAGGATTGCCTCCTTGAGCTTACGGTCGAGCTTTTGCTCGCTCGACAGCAGGAAGTTCTTGGCCACCTGCTGAGTGATCGTGGAGGCGCCTTCGGGGCGCTTCTTGCCGTAGTTTTGCAGGTTGTTGATCACCGCGCGCGCAATGCCCGTGAAGTCGAGGCCGCCGTGCTCGTAGAATCGCTTGTCTTCGGCGGACAGGAACGCGGCGATCACCAGCTTGGGCACGACGTTGATCGGCACGAAAATGCGGCGCTCGCGGGCGTATTCGGCCATCAGGCTGCCGTCGTGCGCGTGAATGCGCGTCATCACCGGCGGCTCGTACTTGGAAAGGCTGTCGTAGTCGGGCAGATCGCGCGAGGCCTTCCATATGAAGAAGCCAACCACGCCGGAGGCGGCCACGAACAGCACCACCCCGGACGCAAAGCCGAAGCCGAGCAGACTCAGAAGCCAGCTGCGCCGCCGCCTCTTTCTGGGCACGATAGGCGGCGGGAGGATCGGCGTTGGTCTCATTGCATGCGATCCACTTCTGTCGCGCTCAAGTCATTGAGCGGATCGGGGAAACTGAGCGTTGATACGCGACGGCGCACCATAGCACGGAATGTGGCGGCACGAGGCCCCTTCTCCACCGCGATTTGCGCGCACATGCTTGCCGCGCAGCCGGCAGGTCAGGGGTTGCGGGCAACGCGCTTGGCGAAGTACTCGTCGATCGCCAGCGCAATCGACTGGGCCACCTGGCGCTGCCACTCGGGCGAGGCCAGCAACCGCGCATCCTGCGCGTTGCTCATATAGCCGAGTTCGACCAGCACCGAGGGCGACTGGGGTTGCTTCAAGACCTTGAATGCAGCCGAGCGCGCCGGATCGCGGGAAAGGGCGATCGTCCGTTTCATGTGCGCGAGGAGACCGGTGCGGAACTCGGCGGCAAAGTTCGAGGTCTCGCGCCGGATGAGGTCGATGAGGATAGTCTTGACCTGATCGGACTCCTCCTCCCTGCCCGACTCGGCGCCGGCCACGATGTCGGCCGCATTCTCCTTGTCAGCCAGCAATTGAGCCTGCTTGCTGGAAGCTTGCTCGGAGAGCGTGTAGACAGTCGCGCCCCGCACGCTATGCGCGAATTCCTGCGCCCCGATCGAGTCCGCATGGATGGAAATGAACAGGTTCGCCGCAGCTCGGCGGGAGACGGCAAGCCGCCGGTCGAGGGACACAAACACGTCGGAGGCCCGCGTCATGTGTACGACATAGCGGCCTTTCACGGCCAGGATGGTGCGCAGATGCCGCGCAACGGACAATACGACATCCTTCTCCAGCACGTCTCCGCTGGCTGCGCCGGGATCGACCCCCCCATGCCCCGCGTCGATGACGATCACCGGCTTTGCATGGGCCTTCGGCACCGAGAGGTCTTCCTGATCGGCGCCGCGAGCCTCCTTTGCCCGGGGTGCCGGCGGCGCCAGCTTGGCCAGGAAGCTCGCCCGATCGATGGGCACGAGGTCGAAGTTGAGACGTGACGCGGCACCGGAACGGCTCCCCATGGCCGCCCGCTCAATCCGTACCGGTCCCTTGGTGTCGATCACGATCCGCGACTTGCCGGGCGCAAAGAGGCCGTAGCGATAGGCTTGGATCAGCCCGCGCCCCTGCTGACCCGAGCCCTTGGGCAGCTGGAACTTCACATCCGGCATGTCGATGATCAGCCGGTAGGGATCGGCCAGGGTGAAATGCTGATAGGCTGTGGCGGACGACAACACGAGCGTGAAGCGCGTGCGCGCGTCGTCGCCGCCGATCTCGGCGACGGTTGCGGTGACGACGGCGCGGTCGCTGATCTCGGCCGACCAGCCAGTTGCAGCGGGCTCCGCGGCCGGCGCCGGGCTGTCGTCCTGATTGCCCTTCTTGATTTCGCTTTGCTGGGGAGGCCGGTCGACCGGCGCCGATTTCTCGATCTCCGTCTGGGCGCGTCCCGGAAACGCCGGCAGCAGGCTTACTATGCCGGCCAAAGCCAGCAATATCGCCCCACCCCCCAAGCCGGCCCTGCGCATCGCCAGCCCTCGCTCGTCACCTCGGAACGGTCCCCGCCACTGCAACCTTAACCTTTTGTTTGCCGAATCGATGGCCAGATCAAGGGACCACAAGTCGGCAAGGCTTCCAACAAAACTTTCTTGCCACAGAAAGGACGAAGGCCTAGAAGATTCTATCGCTTACCGCCGTATCCGTCTTCGGCGGCGCCCACCAAGGACTGCGACCTGGCCCGGAGTTCCAAGCTCGCCGCCCGGATCGGCAGCCGAGGATGACGAGGGCTCGCTTGGCGCCGATGCGGCGGTTCGTTTCGAAATGAACGAAAGTGCGATCGACTGCCCGCAGCCACAGCTGCAGGGTGACGTTGGATTGTGATTTCGCTCAAAGACTGACGCTGGATCTCGATCGATGGGCTTTTGCCCATGACCATCAAAAGGCAACACTTGGAGCGGTAAGCGGACGCCGCAAAAAAGGTCCGCAAGGTTCGCCCGCTAGGCGGGCATGGAACGCCTGGAGCCTTAGAGCGTCTGCGACGCTCGCCGGCTCTGCGCATCGCGGATCATGACGGCAACGCATTCAATCTACAGGGATAAATGCGCCCGACCGGAGGCTGACTTGCAGCCTGGCAGCCCAACTGCACCGGTTGTCGCACTCCCGCCTCGCCGCCTCTCGGCGCCGGGGTGTCCACGCCGTCAGGGTCCAATCTTCACAACTCGAATCGGCGCAACGAGCAGCCGGTCCCGCGTGGGGCCGGCCCATGACCGGTGCCCAGCCGGCCGTCTCGGCGCCAAGGACCCCCTGACATGGAAAAAAGCAACAAGATGCTCATCGACGCCACCCATCCCGAGGAAACCCGGGTGGTGGTGCTCCGCAACGGCCGGGTAGAGGAATTCGACTACGAATCCGCCGCACGCAAGCTCTTACGCGGCAACATTTATCTGGCAAAGGTGACGCGCGTCGAGCCGTCCCTGCAGGCGGCTTTCGTCGACTACGGCGGCAACCGCCACGGCTTCCTGGCTTTTAGCGAAATCCATCCCGACTACTACCAGATCCCGGTCGCCGACCGGCAGGCGTTGCTGCAAGAGGAGGCCGAGGCGGAAGCGGAGGCTGAGGCGGAAGCCGATGCCCGCGCCGAAGCTGCGGAGTCCCGCAGGCACTCGGGGAACCCCGAGGCCGAGCCGGCGTACGAGTCGCCAATCGACCAGTATCAGGAACCGTCCGACAACGGCGGCCATGCCGCCGCCGAGGCCCGGGGCCGCGAGGACGTCCTACGCGAGCCGGAGCCGCCACACGCGATTTCAGCCGACACGTCCGAGCCGGCCTCCCGGCCCGAGGAGAGGCCTGCCGCCAACGGCAATGGCCAAGCTGAGCAGGAGGCGGGTGCCAACGGCCACGTCGAGGAGATCGGCAACGACCAGGCCGAGGCCCCCGAAACCGTAAGCACGGTCGAGCAGGTGGGCTCGGAAGACGCGCTCGAGGAGGTGCCGGAGCGTCCACGTCGGCGCATGCGCTCCTACAAGATCCAGGAAGTGATCAAGCGGCGCCAGATTATCCTCGTCCAGGTCGTGAAGGAGGAGCGCGGCAGCAAGGGCGCGGCGCTCACCACCTATCTGTCGCTTGCCGGCCGCTACACGGTGCTGATGCCCAATACCGGGCGCGGCGGCGGCATCTCCCGCAAAATCACCCAGCCGCAAGACCGCAAGCGCCTCAAGGCCATCGCCCAGGAGCTCGAGGTGCCCGAGGGCATGGGGCTGATCATACGGACCGCCGGCGCAGCCCGCACCAAGCAGGAGATCAAGCGCGACTTCGAGTACGAAATCCGCCTGTGGGAAAACGTGCGCGACATGACGCTGCAGTCGACGGCGCCCTGCCTCGTCTACGAGGAAGGCAACCTCATCAAGCGCTCGATCCGCGACCTCTATTCCAAGGACATCGACGACATCGTGGTCGCCGGCGAGGCGGCCCACGTGGAAGCCCGCGATTTCATGCGCATGCTCTCGCCGAGTCAGGCCCAAAACGTCGTCAAGTACGAAGCGCCGGAGCCGCTGTTTGCCCGCTACCAGATCGAGCGGCAGCTCAACGCCATGTTCAGCCCGTACGTCACCTTGCGCTCGGGCGGCTATCTCGTCATCAACCAGACCGAGGCGCTGGTCTCCATCGACGTCAACTCAGGCAAGGCGACGCGCGAGTTCTCCATCGAGGAGACGGCGCTCAACACCAACCTGGAAGCCTCCGAGGAGATCGCGCGCCAGCTCAAGCTGCGCGACCTCGCCGGCCTCATCGTCATCGACTTCATCGACATGGAGGAGCGGCGCAACAATCGCAAGGTCGAGAACCGCCTCAAGGACGCGCTGCGCCACGACCGGGCGCGCATCCAGGTGGGGCGCATCAGCCATTTCGGCCTCTTGGAGATGTCGCGCCAGCGGCTGCGCACCGGCGTCCTCGAGGGCTCGACGACGCAGTGCCCGCACTGCCAAGGTACCGGCATCATCCGCTCCGTGGAATCGGTGTCGCTGGCCGTGCTGCGGGCGCTGGAGGATCACCTCCTGCGCGATGCGCGCAGCTCGCTTACAGCGGTGACGACCGCCGAGGTCGCCCTCTACATCCTCAACAACAAGCGCGCCTTCGTCACCGATATGGAGCGCCGCTATGGCATCTCCATCGCGCTGCAGGCGTCCGACCGCATGCAGGGCGCCAACTTTGCCATCGAACGGTCGGCCGTGCAGGTGGCGCCGCAGAGGATCGCGGAACGCGCCGTCGTGAACATGGAATCGGGCTTCGACGCCCAAGAGGGCGAGGAGGAGTTCGCCGAGGAGGCGGAGGCTCCTGCCGAGCGCGAGGACGGCGGGCGTCGCCCGCGGCGCCGGCGCCGGCGCGGCAGGCGCGAGGATCGGCCGAACGATCGGCCATCCCTTCGCGACGGCGAACGCGGCGAGTTTGCGCGCAATGGCGAGGCCGCGGAGATGGGTGGCGAGCACGCCGATGTCGCTGATACGCCGCCGCACCGCCATGAATTGGTCGAACCTCTCGATGAGCCGGCGGGAACCGGCGACCAGCCGAGCGTCGCCTATGCAGAGGGCGACCGGGAGGGTGCTGCTGGCGACCAGAGGGAGCGTCCGCGGCGACGACGCGGCCGCCGCGGCGGCCGCCGTGGTCGCGACCACCGCGACGAGGCCCCCCGCGATCCTGCCGAGGACTTCGAAACTCGTGCAGCCGAGCAGAGCGGCAACGGTTCGACGGCCCCCGAGGATCGCGATCCGGCCCCGGACCCGTCTCCCATGCCGGCGGAGCCCGCCCCTTACACAGAGCCGCCCCGCTATGAGGCAACCGTCGCAGCCGAGCCAGTACCCGAGCCACCCCAGCCCCCAACGAGCGGCAGGCTGCAGGTTCAAGATGAAGCACCGCGCGAGCCTGCGCCCACACCGGCCCCCGTCGTGCTCGAGCCTGCCGCCACTCCGCCGCCCGAAAAGGCGCCAGAGCAACCCGCGGGGCCGCCGCGCAAGGGCTGGTGGCAGCGCGGATTTTCGGGCGGCTAGCTGAAGCGCAGGTCGGAGCGCCCGCTCGGCAATCGCGCGGGGGCTCCAACGTCCTGCAATTCGCTATCGGCTATTCTGCGCACTGCGGCGTTTGTGGCCGTTCGGCATCGTTTCGCCATCGGCGGTTTGCGCCGACACTTTCTCTCCACAAATCGGGCGGCACGGTGCAGCTACCGCATGGCGATTGCCGACAGCAGGCCTGGCGAGGATCCGGCGATCGGCTTTCCGCGATGCGTCAATCGCACGGAGGGACCAATGAACACGCTCGCGCGCACGGCTTTGATTGCAGGCTTCGCCTTGGCTCTGGTGCAGGCTCAATCGGGCGCGGCCGCTGCCGCCCAATGCATGCAGGTTGGCGGCGTGGGAATGGGCATGATGGAGGGCTTCGCATCGTTCATGGCGGAAGCGGCCATGAAGAACTCGGCCAAGGCGCGGCTTGGCGACGCCGTGAAGATCGGCAAAGTCAGCAAGAAGTGCGAATGGAAGACGGTTTCTTACGAGTGCCACGCTCGCGCACAAGCCTGCAGGTAGCTTCGGGACAGCCCGGCGCCCCTCATCCCCGCCCCTTGAGGCGGCTCCAGCCGGCGAGTCGCCGCGCCGCCTCGGCCATGGCGGCGGTGGTGCCGGCATAGCAGAAGCGCACGTAGCTCTGTCCGCGTTCGGCATCGAAGTCGACGCCGGGCGTGGCGGCGACGCCGATGTCGGCCAGCATCTGCTTGGTGAAGGCGACGCTGTCGTCGGTGAGATCGCTGACGTCGACGTAGAGATAGAAGGCGCCGTCGGCGGGAAGGATGCGCTGGAGACCGGCCTTGGGCAGCTCCTCCAGCAGCAGCGCGCGGTTGGCAGCGTAGACGCGCTTGTTGGCCTCCAGCTCGTCCAGCCCGTCGAAGGCGCCGATGGCGGCAACCTGCGCCACGGTGGGCGGCGAGATATATAGATTCTGGGCCAGTCGCTCGATGGGACGCACCAGTGCGTCCGGCACCACCAGCCAGCCGACGCGCCAGCCGGTCATCGAGAAATACTTGGAGAAACTGTTGACCACCACCGCCTCGTCGGAGTGGGCGAGCGCGGTCTGCTCGGCCATGCCGTAGGTCAGCCCATGATAGATCTCGTCGGACACGAACCAGAGCTTGCGGCGTTGGCACACCTGGGCGATCTCGGCCAGCCGGCCCGGCTCCAGCATCGTGCCGGTGGGATTGGCAGGGCTGGCAATGACGAGCCCGGCAATGGCCTCGCGCGCTGCCGCCTCCTCGATCTGGGCCGCGGTCGGCATCCAGCGCGTTTGCGCCTCGGTCACGAGAGGGACGGGCGTCTGGCCGAGTGCGGTAAGGATGTGCCGGTAGCAGGGATAGCCGGGCGACGGCAGTGCCACCTTGGCCCCCGGATCGAAGAGGGCCAGAAAGGCCAGCACGAAGCCGGCCGACGACCCTGTCGTCACCACCACCCGCTCCGGCGCCACCGCGACATCATGGCGCTGGCGATAGTGCCGGGCGATGCGCTCCCGCAGCGCCGGCAGCCCCAACGCCACCGTGTAGCCGAGCGTCTCGCGGTCGAGCGCCCGTTTGGCGGCCTCCAGCGCGGCCCGGGGCGCGGGCGTGCCCGGCTGGCCCACCTCCATGTGGATGATCTTGTGCCCCTGGGCCTCCCGCGCCGCGGCGGCCTCCATCACATCCATGACAATGAAGGATGGCACGGCACTGCGCCGCGACAGCTGCAGGGCAAGCGTGGCCCGGCCTTCATCCAAGCCGGTCCGGGCACTTGTCATCGCCGAGCTCCTGAAGTCGCAAGCCCTCAAACGGCCATGGTTGCGCCCTAACCGCGCATTTTGGCACCCTAGGCGATCAACGCCCATGCCGCTTGGCGGCAATGCAGTTGGCGGGTGAACGCCACGCGGCTTATAGTCGGGGTGGTTCGAGTTGCCTAGGCCGAGGGGCAAGTCGTGGGGATCAGCCCAAGCATGCGCCGATGGCGCGCTTCGAACACGAGTCTGGCACCGTGCAAGCCGATGAAGATCGCCGCCGAGGCAATCCTGTGCCGTTAGCCCCGGTAGCATGCGCCGCGCCAAGCCTAGCTTCGCGCCGCCCCGCGCGCTGGCGCACGGCCTCGTTGGCTGTGATTTACGCCATCTCCGCCTCGATGGCGGCCATCTCGCCGGCGGCTGCGCAGAACCTGCCGCTGATCCGCGACACCGAGATCGAAAACCTTCTCAAGGAGTATTCGATCCCGATCTTCAAGGCCGCCGGTCTGGGTTCCCAGAACATCGCCATGCGCATCGTGAACCACGAAAGCTTCAATGCCTTCGTGGTGGACGGCCACAACGTCTTCATCAACACCGGCACGCTCATGCAGGCCAAGACGCCCAACGAGGTGATCGGCGTGATCGCGCACGAGACCGGCCATATTGTCGGCGGCCACTTGGCGGCGCTGCGCAGCCGCATCGCCCGGGATGCCACCAAGAGCCTGCTGCTCACCGTGCTGGGTATCGGGCTAATGGTCGGTGGCGCGCTTGCCGGCGGCGACTCCGCGCGAGACATCTCGGGCGCCGGCGGCGGCTTGGCCATGGGCGGCAACGACATGCTGATGCGCTCGATGCTGAGCGAGCGCCGGGCGCAGGAATCGGCTGCCGACCAGTCGGGCCTGCGGCTCCTGGAGGCAACCCGACAGTCCGGCCGCGGCATGCTCATCACCTTCGAGCGCTTCGCCGAGCAGGAATTCTGGTCGCAGAAGGACCTCGACCCCTTCGTGCGCAGCCATCCCGTCGCAGCGCATCGCCTCAACCAGTTGCGCGAAAAGGTGACGGCAAGCCCCTACGCCAACGACAAGGACCCGCCGCAGCTGCAGCATCGCCACGACATGATGCGCGCCAAGCTCGAGGGCCACGTTTTGGCTCCCCAGATCGTCTACAACCGCTATCCGGCCAATGACACCAGCCTGCCCGCGCGCTACGCGCGCGCCATCGCGCGCAACTGCTCGGGCGGCTGCGTGCAGGCAATTCAAGAGATCGATGCCCTGATCCGCGACCGGCCGGACAATCCCTACTTCTGGGAGCTCAAGGGCGAGCTCTACGTGAAAGCCGGCCATGCGACCCAGGCGATCGAGCCGCTGCGCCGCGCCGTCGGCCTCCTGGACAAAGCCAAGCGCGCCAACCCATCGGTAGCGCTGTCGCAGACCAACATCCTGCTGGCCCGGGCGCTCGTTGCCTCCAACGAGGCGGCCCACCTCGATGAGGCCATCAAGATTCTCACCCTGGCGCTCGGTGCCGACAAGCCCCTCTGGCAAGGCGACGACGACGACTGGATGGGCTGGTATCAGCTCGCCATCGCCTTCCAGCGCAAGGGCAACGAGGCGGAAGCCCTGCTGGCCACGGCGCGCAAGCATTTCTATTCGGGCAACGCCAAGGATATCCGCGACGCGCAGATTTACGCCAAGCGCGCCCAGACCAAGTTCGCCCGCGGCTCGCGCGGCTGGCTAATCGCCGAGGACATCATTACCTACAAGATCCCGACGTGAGCCGGATGCCCGGACCGCCACCAATGGAAGGAATGTCGATGCCTGCCCAATCTCTCCCCTCCCCGTCCTCCATCGCGCGCCGGAAGATGGCGGTCCTGCTCGCGCCGGCAATCCTGCTCCTAGGTGGCACGCTGGCTGTCGGGCAGAGCGCGCCGCCGCCACCCGTGAAGCTGGCGCAGGCTACGGCACCGGCAGCCGCCCCGACGGCGCCGGCGGGCGCATCCTCCGCGGCGGCGGAGCCCTCGGGCGCTTTCACGCCGGCGCAGCGCAAGGAGATCGAATCCATCGTCAAGGACATCCTGATCAACAATCCGGAGGTCCTGCTCGAGGCCCAGAACGCGCTCGAAGCCAAGATGGACAAGATCCAGGCCGATCGCATGGCGGTGGCCATCAAGGAGCATGCCGGCGAGCTCTTCCGCCCGGCCGCCTCCCCGGTGGTCGGCAACGTCAAGGGCGACGTGCCGGTGATCGAGTTCTTCGACTACAACTGCGGCTATTGCAAAAAAGCCTTCACGGACCTCGCCAAGCTCATGGACAAGGACAAGAAAGTGCGCGTGATCCTCAAGGAGCTGCCGATCCTGGCGAAAGGCTCCGAGGAGGCTTCGCGCGTCGCTCTTGCTGCCAAGATGCAAGGCAAATACTGGGAGTTCCATCGGGCTATGCTCGAGAGCCAGGGGCAGGCCAATGAGGCCTCGGCCCTGCGGGTCGCCGAGAAGCTCGGATTGGACATGGCGCGGCTGAAAAAGGATATGGCTTCCGCCGAGGTCAAGAAGGAGATCGACGACACGCGCCAGCTCGCCACCAAGATGGGCATTCAGGGCACGCCCCACTTCATCGTCGGCGACCGCATCATCCCCGGCGCTCCGGAAAACCTGTCCGAGCTGCTCGGCAAGCACGTCGAGGACGTCCGCAAGGACGGGTGCAAGGTTTGCTAGGGACAGGTCGGCAAGTTGCCTCTGTACAAGTTGCGGGCACGGCCTTTCGCAATTGCGGGAAAGCTGGTACAGGGGGCCACGGGTTGAAGATGTTCGCGGCTTGCCGCGCGTTGCCCGCTCAACCGCAACTCCTGGCCACCTCCCTGGCCAACTTTCAGGCAGCGGCCGATGCCCATGCCGATCTTCGTGCTCAACGGGCCGAACCTCAATCTCCTGGGTGTTCGCGAGCCGTCGATCTATGGGGCGGAGACGCTGGAGGACGTCAAGCGGCGCACCCAGGCGCGCGCCGAGGCGCTGGGTCACAACGTCGACTTCCGCCAATCCAACGTAGAGGGCGAGCTCGTCACCTGGATTCAGGAAGCGCGCGACAAGGCCAGCGGGATCGTCCTCAACGCCGGCGCCTATACCCACACCTCCATCGCCATCCTCGATGCGCTCAATGCGGCCGAGAAGCCGGTGATCGAGCTGCATCTTTCCAATGTCTTCCGGCGTGAGAGCTTCCGCCACCATTCCTACGTTGCGCCCGCCGCGCAGGGCGTCATTTGCGGGTTCGGCCCCAAGGGCTACGAGCTTGCCATCGAGGCCATGGCTGATCTGCTGACCCGCAAGTCCGCACGGTAGGGGTCGGGGCAAGAAGGAGCGCAAGACTGGACGTGAGCATGGCGAAAGACACGAAGGGGAAGGGCGGCGTCGAGCAGGGCCTCATCCGCGAGCTCGCAGGCTTGCTGGAGGAAACCGGCTTGAGCGAGATCGAGATCGAGCGCGAGGGCCTGCGTGTGCGCGTCTCGCGGCAGATGACCGTGCAGCAGGCCGTGCCGACGATCGCCGGGGTTGCCGCACCGGTCGCTGCGGCGCCGACCGCGGCCGTGCCGGCAGCCTCCGCCACGGATCTGAGCAAGCATCCCGGCGCCCTCAAATCGCCGATGGTGGGTACCGTCTACCTTGCACCGGGGCCGGGCGACCCGGCGTTCGTGGAGCCGGGAGCCAAGGTGACGCAGGGCCAGACCATCCTGATCATCGAGGCGATGAAGACCATGAACCACATTCCGGCTCCCAAGGCCGGCGTCGTCACCGCCATCCTCGTCGGCAACGGCCAGCCCGTGGAATTCGGCGAGCTGTTGGCGATCATCGAGTAGCATTCACGCGAGAAAGCCGACGGCAAGCGATGTTCGACAAGGTGTTGATCGCCAACCGCGGCGAGATCGCCCTCAGGATCCAACGGGCCTGCAAGGAGATCGGCATCGCCACCGTCGCGGTGCATTCGACGGCGGACGCCGACGCCATGCACGTGCGCCTCGCCGACGAGAGCGTCTGCATCGGTCCCCCGCCGGCCGCCGAAAGCTATCTCAACATCCCGCGCCTGCTCGCCGCCTGCGAGATCACCGGGGCCGATGCCATCCATCCCGGCTATGGCTTCCTGTCGGAGAATGCCCGCTTCGCCGAGATCCTGGAGGAGCATGGCATCGCCTTCATCGGCCCCACCTCCGAGCACATTCGCCTGATGGGCGACAAGATCGAGGCCAAGGCGACCGCCAAGCGCCTGGGGATCCCGGTCGTGCCGGGCTCGGACGGCGCCATCGTCAACGAGGCGCAAGGCGCCAGAGTGGCCAGGGACATGGGCTTTCCCGTGCTCGTCAAGGCGGCAGCCGGCGGCGGCGGGCGCGGCATGAAGGTTGCCCGCACCGCCGAGGAGCTCGACCTCGCCATCAAGACGGCACGCGCCGAAGCCAAGGCCGCCTTCGGCGACGACAGCGTCTATCTCGAGAAATACCTGGAGAAGCCCCGCCACATCGAGCTGCAGGTGTTCGGCGACGGCAATGGCAACGCCATCCATCTGGGCGAGCGCGACTGCTCGCTGCAACGCCGGCATCAAAAAATCCTGGAGGAGGCACCCTCGCCGGCCCTCAACGCGGAAGCGCGCAGCAAGATCGGCGCCACCGTCGCCAAGGCCATGCAGAAGCTCAGCTACCGCGGCGCCGGCACGGTCGAGTTCCTCTACGAGGACGGCGAGTTCGCCTTCATCGAGATGAACACGCGGCTGCAGGTGGAGCACCCGGTGACCGAGATGATCACCGGTCTCGACCTCGTCATCGAGCAGATCCGCATCGCCTCCGGCGCTCCGCTCACGCTCTCCCAGAGCGAGGTGACGATCTCCGGGCACGCCATCGAATGCCGCATCAACGCCGAAAACGCCCGCACTTTCAGGCCCTCCCCCGGCACCATCACCTACTGGCACCCCCCGGGCGGGCTCGGCGTGCGGGTCGACAGCGGCGCCTACCAGGGCTATCGCATTCCCCCCTACTACGACAGCCTGATCGGCAAGCTCATCGTGCACGGCAAGAACCGCAACGAGTGTCTGATGCGGCTCAAGCGCTGCCTGTCCGAGTTCGTCATCGAGGGCATCGAGACGACCATCCCGCTGTTTGTCGATTTGGTGAAGCAACCCGATATCGCCAACGGCCTGTACAATATCCACTGGCTCGAAAAATTCCTGCAAAAACCATAATCTGTTGAGAGGACTATCAGGCGGTTCGGCGGTCGGCGAAGAAACGGCATGGCCTCGCGCGACGACATCATCATCGAGATCACGCCGCAGGTGCTGCTCAAGGCCTATGCCTGCGGCATCTTTCCCATGGCCGAAAGCGCCGACGACCCGGCACTCTACTGGATCGAGCCGCAGCAGCGGGGCCTCCTGCTCTTGGATCGCGTGCACGTGCCCAAGCGGCTCGCCCGCACCATCCGCCAGGGCATCTTCGACATCCGCATCGACAGCGATTTCGACGGTGTTATCGACGGCTGCGCCGCCTCGCGGGCCGGACGGCGCACCACCTGGATCAACCGCAAGATCAGGGCGCTTTACCGCGACCTTTTCGACGCCGGCTACTGCCACACCGTCGAGGCCTGGGCCGGCGGGCGCCTGGTCGGGGGCCTCTACGGCGTCGCCCTCAACGGTGCCTACTTCGGCGAGAGCATGTTCTCGACCGTCCGCGATGCCAGCAAGGTCGCTCTCGTCTACCTGTGCGCCCGATTGATCCACGGGCAGTTCTCGCTGCTCGACACCCAGTTCGTCACCGAGCACTTGAAGCAGTTCGGCACCGTGGAGATCGACCGCGCCGAATTCCACACGCTGCTCGAGAAGGCGCTCGCCCACGAGGCGAATTTCCGCGCGCTTCCGGCGGACGCAAGTCCACAACGCGTGCTCGACATCATCGAGCAGCGCGCCTTCCTCGCACCTCTGCCGGCCAAACAGCCGAGGTGAACGCTCAGCGGTGCCTCACCGCGGCACGCGGCGCCGGCGCGGCAGCTCGGGCTCTTCGCGCTCGACCTCTGGCGCCGCGCCGGGCGTCGCCCCGGGCGGGGGCCGGCGCTGCGCGGAGGCGCGCGGCTGCGCACAATCGGTCAACCACACGTCGAATACGGGGTGCTCCACGGCATTGAGGCCGGGGCTGTCGGCAAACATCCAGCCCGTGAAAATGCGCTTCTCCTTGCCGTCGAGCTGCGTCTCGTCGACCTCCACGAAGGTGGTGGTCTTGGGCGGCTCGGTGGGCTCGCGCGTGTAGCACACGCGCGGCGTGACCCTGAGCGCGCCGAAATTGCGGGTCTCGTTGAGCGGCACCTCGAGTCGCGAGATCTTTGCGGTCACCTTGTCGAGCGCGGCAAAAACCGCCACCGCGTTCTCGACGCGCTGGGCTTGCGCCGGTACGGCCGACAGCGCCACGAGCGCGCAAGCGGCGCCGATAGCACGGCGCCTCGACCTCGAGGACCTCATCTCAAGCTTTTGCTGTTCGCCGCCCGCCATGTCCGAGGCTGTTTGTCCCGCAATGCGTCCCGCTCTCCCGGAGGCCCGACGAGGTGTCGCGAGAATCGTGGCGTCACCGTGACGCCCCACCCTCAACGCGGCTTCCAAGGCTTGTAGTCGCCGGTCGCCTCGGGCCGTTTCCCGCTGGCCAGGATGCTCCCGGACGGGCGATAGGCCTCGGGGGTGCCCGTCATGTTCATGCGGTGCGGCTTCTCCCAGGGCCGGGGCGTGTAGGGCTGCGCGGTCGGCGGCTCGTCGACGATGAAATGCAGCCAGCCGTGCCATTCGGGCGGCACCTGAGAGGCCTCGGCCAATTTGCTGTAGATCACCCAGCGACGCGGCACACCGAGCGGACCTACCCCCCTCCTCTGCAAGTAGTAGCGGTTGCCGCCCCCGTCCGTGCCGACCAGCTTGCCCCTCAGCGCGGTATAGATGCGGTTCGACCAGGTGTCGCCACCCCACCAGCTGAAGACCTCGCTGAAAATCCCCATGACTCTTCCCGTGGTTCGGCCTTCCCGATGGCGGCGCTTATGACACCCGCGGACGCGTGCTGTCCATCGCATGGGTGTCGCGGCAGAACTGCCACAGCGCCCGTGCCCGGAATCGGCATACTGTGGATGACCAGAGGATGGCGTAGGCAAAACACGGGCACGGTCGGCGCCCCCGACAAAGCAACGTGCGCACCCCATCCGCCCAGGACGCGGCTTTCGTAGCCGACAATCCACAATCCCCAGCGCCAATCCTCCTACCTACCACATTTAGTAGGCGTGCCATCTACCACCCACAAGACATCGTGGACGGCCGCCTCCGAATCGTCATAGTTTGCTTTCACGGGCGCCGGCCGACCGGCTGCAGCGCCCTCCTGTAAAAGCTGATGCCGCCCCTATGAGTTTGAGGCGGAGGCGCCGACGCGAGGCGGAGAAACAGCTCCGCAGCGCGCAGTTCTTTGCGTCTGTTGCGTCATCCTGCGCGGCCTGGTCCTGATTACGCGCCCCAACGTCCAACCGGGGGCAAGAACAATGCAGATCAAGCGGCGGTTCACGACGGCTGGCAAATCGCCTTACGAGAAGATCCCCTTCCGCCGCGCCACGTCTGAAATCAAGAATCCGGACGGCTCCACCGTCTTCAGGCTCGAGAATTTCGCCGTGCCCGAGCATTGGAGCCAGGTGGCCGCGGACATCCTCGCCCAGAAGTATTTCCGCAAGGCCGGCGTGCCGGCGCGGCTCAAGCGCCTCGAGGAGACGCAGGTCCCCTCCTGGCTGTGGCGCTCCGGCGCCGACGAGCGCGCGCTCGCCGAGCGTCCCGAGCACGAGCGCTACGTCGGCGAGGCCGACGCCCGCCAGGTGTTCGACCGGCTCGCCGGCACATGGACCTACTGGGGATGGAAGGGCG